>ERZ1026854.345-NODE-345-length-33226-cov-6.587652_pt1 | contig 33226 bp, 24 predicted proteins | sample MGYA00380157_ERZ1026854 | MGnify/ENA primary metagenome ERZ1026854 (study PRJEB33269, sample SAMEA4719793) | human gut metagenome | biome: human-associated habitat; feature: organic feature; material: feces | place: Cameroon | collected 2013-10 ... | reverse complement strand
TTGCATCGTTTTAATAAACAAATGATTGTTTTACAGATTTAAAAAGCAAAGAAAATGAAGAAATTAGTTTTGATGTTCGTAGCTATTGCAGCTATCTCTTTCGCATCTTGCGGTGGTAACACAAAGTCAAATGCAGACTCTGCAGATTCAGTTGATACAACAGCTGTTGATTCAGCTGATACTGTAGCTACTGTTGACTCAGCTGCTACTGATTCAGTTGCAAAGTAATTAAGTATTAGTATACTTAACGAACGAAAAATGAGAGAAACACCGCTGGACCTATGGTCTGGCGGCTTTTTCGTTTATATACACCAAACTCTTTTTATGATAGACACAAGTGCATTTCAAGGCAAAAAGGCTGCTTATTATACTTTAGGCTGTAAACTTAACTTTTCGGAAACCTCTACTTTTGGGAAATTGCTCGAAGACATGGGTGTGATAACTGCCCAAAAGGGAGAGCGTGCGGACATCTGTTTGATTAACACCTGCTCGGTGACAGAAGTTGCCGATCATAAATGCCGTCAGGCTATACATCGTATGGTGCGACAGAATCCTGGCGCTTTTGTTATTGTTACGGGATGCTATGCGCAGCTTGAATCGGAGAATGTAAGTAAGATAGAAGGTGTAGACCTGGTATTGGGTGCCAACGAGAAGGCGCATCTGATACAGTATCTCAGCGATGCCTGGGCACAGAAGTTCGCTTTAGAGGCAGGACAGGAAGAGTGTGGTGTAGATGCGCTGCACGAACATCACAGCGTGAAGACCAAGGACATCAAAACTTTTCAGCCTTCCTGTTCGCGTGGCAATCGTACACGATATTTCCTGAAGGTACAGGACGGATGCAACTATTACTGTACTTACTGTACCATTCCTTTTGCACGAGGCAACTCGCGCAACCCAAGTATAGCCTCATTGGTAGCACAGGCTGAGCAGGCAGCAAGCGAAGGTGGAAAGGAAATTGTGATTACTGGTGTCAACATAGGTGACTTCGGACAGACCACCCATGAGCGTTTTCTTGATTTGGTAAAGGCGCTCGACCAGGTGAAGGGTATTCAGCGTTATCGTATATCAAGTCTGGAACCAGACTTGTGTGATGACGACTTGATAGCTTATTGTGCTGAGAGCCGTGCCTTCATGCCGCATTTTCATATCCCCTTGCAGAGTGGTAGCGACGAGGTGCTGAAGCTCATGCATCGCCGTTATGACAAGGCTCTCTTTGCCCATAAGGTGAACCTTATCAAGGAGAAGATGCCCGATGCCTTTATTGGTGTGGATGTGATGGTGGGCTGCCGTGGTGAGACTCCTGAGTGTTTTGAGGAATGCTATGAATTCCTGAAGGGTCTGCCTGTCACACAGCTTCATGTGTTCCCGTATTCGGAACGGCCAGGTACAGCAGCTCTGCGTATCCCTTATGTGGTGAGCGACAAAGAGAAAAAGTTGCGCTCGAAGCGGCTGCTCGAACTGAGTGATGAGAAAACCCAGGCTTTTTATGCCCAGTATATAGGAACGGAGGCTGAGGTACTCTTTGAGAAAGCGCCACGTGGCAAGGCCATGCATGGCTTTACCAAGAACTATGTACGCGTGGAACTGTCGCCAGCTTTGGCAAAGGAAGAGTTTGACAACCAGCTTATCAAGGTTCGTCTGGGAGATTTTAATCATGATAAGACAGCCCTTAAGGCTGAGATTCTTTAGCGATGAACTATTACAACGACTTTGGCTCCTGGATACGTACTCAGTTTCCCTTCAGGGTGCAAAAGATATCTATAGACGCAGGATTCTCCTGTCCTAACAGGGACGGGAGAATATCCAGTGGCGGTTGTACCTATTGTGACAACCGGACATTCAACCCAAGCTACTGCAATCGCAGAAAGACAATCACCGAACAGTTGGAAGAAGGCAAGCGCTTCTTTGGCAGGAAATATCCTGATATGAAGTATCTGGCTTACTTCCAGGCTTATACCAACACTTATGCCTCGTTAGAAGAGCTTCGCAGAATGTATGAGGAAGCTCTTCGAGTGGAGGATATTGTGGGAATAGTTATCGGGACTCGTCCGGACTGCGTGAGCGAGGAATTGCTGGATTACTTGGCAGAGCTGAACAAGCGCACATTCGTACTGGTTGAGTATGGTATAGAAACTGCCAATGATGAAACTCTCTTGCGAATTAATCGCGGTCATGACTTTGCCTGCAGCAGAAAGGCGGTGGAGCAGACGCATGTTCGGGGAATATTGACAGGAGGACATATTATTATCGGCCTTCCCGGCGAGGATGCTGAGGAGAGTCTGCGTCAGGCTCCTATTATATCTTCGTTGCCTCTTGACATACTGAAAATACATCAGATGCAGGTTATCAAGGGCACCCGTCTTGCCCAAGAGTATGCCGAACATCCTTTCCATGTATATACGGTAGAAGAGTATATAGAAGTTATCGTGGGGTATATTAAGCTTCTAAGAAAAGATCTGGTGCTTGAACGTTTTGTGAGTCAGTCGCCAGCAGAACTGCTGATTGCTCCCAAGTGGGGACTGAAGAACTATGAGTTTACCAACTTGCTCAACAACAGATTGAAGCAGGAAATGGAACGTTTTCGTTAAGTCAGATGAGCAGAGTAAAGCTTGCTTTTCCTCTGCCATGGCGAGAAAAGGTGCGCGTAAGCGAACGTTTTCGTTAAGTCAGATGAGCAGATTAAAGCTTGCTTTCCCTCTGCCATGACGAGAAAAGGTGCGTGCAAGCGAACGTTTATCATTATAAAAACTTAATTATTGGGCACAGATAAGCTGTTTGTGCTTAATAATTTGTATCTTTGCCGTCTGATATGGCAAAGGTAGCAATCGTTATATTGAATTGGAACGGACAGAAGATGTTGGCAAAATATCTTTCTGGCGTTGTGGAGTATTCCAGACAAGATGCAGAGGTGTGGGTGGCTGACAATAGTTCCACCGATGGCTCAATGCATCTGTTGGAGACACAGTATCCACAGGTGAAGACTATAGTCCTGGAGCAGAACTTTGGTTTTGCGGAAGGTTACAATCAGGCCTTGAAGCAGATAGAGGCAGAGTATTATGTGTTGTTGAACAGCGATGTAGAAGTGACACATCATTGGCTTACTCCGCTCATCGAGTTCATGGACAGTCATCCGCAGGTGGCAGCCTGTCAGCCTAAACTGTTGGCAGAATACGATAAGGACAGCTTTGAATATGCCGGTGCCTGTGGTGGCTTTTTGGACAAATATGGTTATCCTTTCTGCAGGGGGCGTATCTTTGAGACTGTGGAGAGGGACAACGGACAGTATGACTATCAGCAGGAAGTGCTGTGGGCTACAGGTGCATGCATGATGATACGTGCCAAGGACTATTGGGATGCCGGAGCGCTCGACGGACGTTTCTTCGCACACAACGAAGAGATAGATTTGTGCTGGCGCCTGCGTCTGATGGGGCGCAAGATATACTGCATACCAGAGAGCGAGGTGTATCATGTAGGTGGTGGTACGTTGCCAAAAAGCAATCCTATGAAGACATTCCTTAATTTCAGGAACAATCTGACTATGCTTTACAAGAATCTGGATGACAGGGATCTGCAGCATGTGATGTTCATTAGATGGTTTTTGGACTATCTGGCAGCATTCGAGATGTTGATTCTGAAAAGAAACTTTGGCGACTTCAAAGCTATATTCAAGGCGCGAAGGGCTTTCAAAGCCTGGCGTAAGGATTTTGATGAAGACCGTCAGCGTATACAGTCGGGAAGGGTGGAAGGTGCTGTCCCGCAAGTGTATGAAGGCTCGATATTGTGGCAGTATTATGCCAAGGGGAAAAAAGTATTCTCGAAATTGAGCTTCTGACATTCCTGTGGCTTGAACTTTTGAAAATCGATAAACAAACTACAAAATAAAATCTAAAATGAAGAAAAAACTATTCATGTTGCTGGCTGCGTTTCTTAGTTTGGGAGCGCAAGCCCAGGCACCGGTCCATGTGACGGTGACCAATCCTTCAAAAGAGGCACGTAAGGATGTGCCTGTGGTTATTGATATCCGTCAGTGGGGAGATGTCAAAAAGGCTGTAGTAACAGTAGGTGGCAAAGAGGTACCATCGCAGTTGGACGACATCGACCGTGACTGTGTGAACGATGAGCTATGCTTTCTTGTCGACCTTGACAAGAAGGAAACCAAGGAGGTAAGTGTGCAGTTATTGCAGGAAGGTGATCAGACTACTTATCCTGCCCGTACCTTTGCCGAACTGGTTTTGCCAAGCCGAAATAAGAAACTGGCTAAAAATGCTCAGGATATCTATATGCGCAGTATTTCCTTTGACAAGAAGACCAAGGATCCTTACCATTATGTCCACTCGCATGGCGTATGCTTTGAGAGCGAATTGGTAGCCATGCGTGTATACTTCGACCATCGACAGACTATCGACCTATATGGCAAGGTGAACAAGGGGCTGGTGATTCGTGATACCCAGTTCTATCCTTCTGAGGAACAGTTGAAGGCCGGTTCGGGTGATGACTGCCTGTGGGTGGGCAATACCTATGGCTTGGGTGCTCTCCGAGGCTGGGATGGAGAGAACCAAGTATTGTTGACCAACGTGATGTACCAAGAACAGAGAGTTATTTCGGAAGGCCCTGTAAGAGCCATTGTTGAGGTAGTAGACAATGGTTGGACTCCTGCGCCAGGACTCAAACCTGTCAATGCCACCATACGTTATACCATCTATGCGGGACATCGTGATTTTGATGTCGACGTGTTCTTTAATAAAGATGTGTCGGATTATCAGTTTGCCACAGGATTGATCAATGTGAAAGGTTCCAGCGAATATACTGACGGCAAGGGCTTAAGAGGCTGCTATGGCAGTGACTGGCCAACAGGCAAAGATGACGGCAAGCACAAACTGGAGACAGTGGGCTTGGGTATCTATGTGCCGCAGACTGCGCTGGTGAAAGAGGTGCCTGCCAATAAAGACTGCTACACACAGGTGGTTCGTCCTTCGGGCAAAAAGCTGAGTTACAAGCTGGCTTATACCAGCGCCAATGAGACCTATGGCTTCAAGGGTGAGAAAGAGTGGTATCGATGGTTGAAAGACTGGAAGAAACAGAACGAAGAACCCGTGCAAGTGTATTATAAGATACGATAATGATTACACAAAAGGGCAATAATGAGCAAAATTACACTAAAATTGTTCATTATTGTTCTTTTTGTTTAAAAATATTAGTAAAAACACTTTGTTTTTATCATATTTTTTAGTATTTTTGCACTCGTAATGTTAATAGATAGCGACAAAGTGAAAAATATTTTTAAATATATGGCATTCATGGCGGTGACGCTTCTTCTTTGTTCGGCTTGTGAACTCAAGTTTAAGCCGAATGAGGAAGCAGAGGCTGCTGTACTTTCCGTACAGCGCTATGATCGTCTGGAAAGTCGTTATCTGACAACAGGAGATTTCTCTGCCTTGCAGCAGATGAATACCGATTATCCGATAGAAACACGTACGTTGATAGAGAAGATGCTTCAGTTGGGCACGATTACTGATGCCAATATCAGCAATCGGTTTCTGATGTTCTATCAGGACTCTACTCTGCAGGCGCTTATTGCCGATGCTGAGGCTGAGTATGCCAATATGGATGATATCAACCAGCAGTTGAAGGAATCGTTTGAACGTCTGAACGCCTGGATGCCAGAGTTGCAGCAGCCTTCTTTCTATGCACAGATAGGAGCGCTCGACCAGAGTATCGTGGTGGGTGAACACTCTGTAGGAATTTCGCTTGACAAGTATATGGGCAGCGAGTATCCGCTATACAAGAAATTTTATACAGCCCAGCAACGGGCTACCATGTCACGAACTTATATTGTTCCGGATTGCCTTACCTTCTATCTGTTGAGCATTTATCCTATGGATGATTTTGATAATCGTTCGCAGCTTGACCGAGACCTTCACATGGGAAAAATCATGTGGGTGGTGAATAAGGCGATGAACAAGGAAGTCTTTACCACAAGTTATGTAAAGACCATCAGCAGTTATCTGAAGCGTAATCCAAAGATAACCGTACGGCAGTTGCTGGAGTGCAAGGATGATTCGCCTATCAAGGCATTGCACAAAGACTGATTATGAAGAAACTTATTATATTTATAGCAACCTTTATGATGGTGTCATCTATACAGGCAGCTGAGAAGTTGGACTTGGAGGATATTACTTCGAGATGTTTTACAGCTTCTTATGTCAGTGGAGTGAATCCGATAGAAGGCACCGACCTGTATGCTTCTATCAGCAACGATGGAAGTCAAATCGTGAGTTATTCGTTTAAGACTGGCAAGCAGGTGACAGTCTTGTTTGATGCCGCAGTATGCAAGGCTCCCTTTGAGTCGGTAGATGGTTACGAACTGAGTCCTGACGGAAAGCGAATGCTCATTCTTACCAAGCGTAAAAGTATTTATCGCCGTTCTTTTACAGCAGAGTATTTCATTTACGACATTGCCAGCAAGTCTTTGCTCAAGTTGTCGGATGGAGAGAACCAGCAGGTGGCTACATGGTCACCAGACTCCCGCCATGTGGCTTTTGTAAGAGAGAACAATCTTTTTATCACAGATGGTAAGAAGGAGGTACAGGTTACAAACGACGGCAAGTTCAATGAAATCATTAATGGTATCCCTGACTGGGTGAACGAAGAAGAGTTTGGTTTCAATAAGGCTTTTGCTTGGAATGCTGACGGAACTGCACTCAGCTGGATTCGTTATGATGAGTCGAAGGTGAAGACTTACTCCCTGCAGTTGTTCTGCGGTCAGAAGCCTGCCTTGAAACAGTATGCCGATTATCCAGGTGAATATTCCTATAAGTATCCCAAGGCTGGTCAGGACAACTCTGTGGTGAGCCTTTGGAGTTATGATGTGAAAGCCGGCAAGACAGTACGCATGAATGTACCTTTAGCTTCAGACGGTTATATTCCTCGCGTAAAGCAGGCTCCTGATGCCAAGAGTATGATAGCCTTTACGATGAACAGACATCAGGACGAACTGAATCTTTATTCTTTCAATCCTTTTACGGGTGAGGCGAAGCTGGTGATTAAAGAGAGTGTGCCCAAGTATGTGAAGGAAGAAGTGGTGGAATGGACTCGTGTAGGCAATAAGTACATCTTACTGCCCAGTGATCGCGACGGCTTTATGCATCTTTATCTGTACGACATTAAGGGGAAGTTGATTCGCCAGGTAGAAAAGGGTGATTATGAGGTGACTGATGTATATGGCATGAATGAGAAAACGGGTGATATATATTTCCAGTCAAGCATGTTGAGTCCGCACGACAGACAGGTCTATGTGGCACATGCCAACGGCACGACCGAAAGACTTACCGATGCACGTGGAAACAATGCTGCCATATTCTCGGGTGATTATCGTTATTTCTTCAATACTTGGAGCAGTTACAGTCATCCTTATATCTTCACCTCGCGTACCAATCGTGGAAAGGTGGTAAGAGTGTTGGAGGACAATAAGGAGTTGCTCGACAAGGTTGCCCAGTATAATTGGGGAAAACGTGAACCTTTCTCTTTCACCACATCCGAGGGAGTGAAACTGGATGGATGGATGGTGAAACCTGTAGACTTTGATGCCAACAAGAAATATCCCGTTATACAGTTCCAGTATTCTGGTCCGGGTAACCAGCAGGTAAAGGATGCATGGAGTACAGGAAGTATGGGTAATGGAGGAGCCTTCGACTATTATCTGGCCCAGGAAGGATATATTGTCGTTTGTGTAGATGGTCGTGGCACTGGAGGCAGAGGAGCAGCCTTTGAGAAATGTACTTATCTCAGACTGGGTGACTTAGAGGCAAAAGATCAGGTAGAGACAGCTCTTTATTTAGGCGGTCTTCCTTTCGTAGATAAAAACCGCATCGGTATCTGGGGCTGGAGCTTTGGTGGATTCTGCACACTGATGAGTATGAGTGAGGGCCGTCCTGTATTCAAGGCAGGTGTTTCTGTGGCACCTCCCACCAACTGGCGCTATTATGACACGGTGTATACTGAGCGCTATATGCGTACACCTCAGGAGAATGCCGCTGGCTATCTGACCAATCCCATAGAGCGTGTTGACAACTTGCATGGAGCTTTGCTTATGTGTCATGGCATGGCTGATGATAATGTTCATCCACAGAATACATTCGAGTATGCCGAGGCTTTGGTTCAGGCAGACAAGGACTTTAAGGAGATATATTATACCAATCGTAATCATAGCATATATGGAGGCAACAGCCGCAGACATCTCTTGCGCCAGATTGTGAATTGGTTTAACGACAATATGAAATAAAGACGATTAGAGTATGAAAGCTAAGAACGGATTCAATCTTCGTACTGTTTGTGGGGAAAACATTCTCGTGGCAGAAGGCGAGGAGAATATTGATTTCAGCAATATCATCAGCATGAATGAAAGTTCTGCTTACTTGTGGAACAGCATTCAGGGAAAAGACTTTGAGGTGAAAGACCTGGTTGATCAGTTGATAGAAATGTACGAGGTGGATGAGGAAACTGCCACTCGTGATGCTCGGCTGTTGGTAGACCAATGGAAACAGGCTGAGATAATAGAATAAGGTGTAAATTCAACGTATAAAAGAAGAAGTGAAGGAGTTTAGAAAATAGATTCTTTTCAACTCTTTCACTTATACTACTTGTATTACACGATTCCGAAAAGCGGAATCCATATCTTGCGATAAAAGGCCAGCAAATACCTTCGGCAAGGCGACAAGGCAGTCCAGATGGAAGAGTAGATTCTCCATTTCCTGCCGTCAATCCTGTCGAGTGTTTGATGGCCTTTTCTGTAGAATCCCACAGCTATAGCCTTGATGTCTTTCATCTTGCAACTTTCTGTTGTGAGGTTTCCGTCGCCCTTCAGTGTGACGTTCTCGCCCTCTATCTTGATGATGCGATGCAGCACATAGTGGCGAGGACTGATTTCTGCCAATACGGGCTCACCGATATTGTATATCTCGTGTTTGGCAAGCAGGGCCTTGTCGCGCTTGTCTTCCAAGAAAGGACGCATGGAAAAGCCTCTGAGCTGCAGGGTGACAGTGTGACCCTCGTTGAGCAATTTAACGATTTCGGGCAGTAGCTGAGCATTAGGAAACTGTATTTCCGTTACTTGTAATGTTGTCTCTTTCATTATATAATCTTATACAGAATGGAGTTATGCTTTTCTGACGGCTTGATTGCACACGATGGCAGCCTCGCGATTGGGAAGACAGTGCAATGTGTAGATATCCGCCAGCTCAACAAGATGACTGATGGTGTTGCAGATATTGTTGAAAATATCCAGATCCCATTTCATAGAAGAACATGATGGCAGTATGGACGCAAAGGCTTCCGCTGGCGATAGCTTCTCCACATAGTTCTTTTGTGCACGGTCTATGCGGGTGATGGCACCGAGTTTTGCTTTTACGTTGCGATAGCATGGTGTCTTTCCGCTCCAGGGACTACCATATATATAAGGTGTGCCGTCTATGATTCGTAGGATAGGGTTGTCGTCGTTCATCAAGTCGCACCCCGGCAGATAGCGCAGCCACATGCTCACTTGTGTGCTTTTTCCCGTTCCGCTCTTGGCTATGAAGGCATATCCATATCCGTTTTGCCTTACGAGTGATGCATGCAGCAAGAGGGTTTCTATCTTGCTTCCTGCAAAGGCGAAGATGAGCATCAGGGCATTGTTGAGGCCGAATTTTCGCATGTTGTAGTCACCGTTCAGTGCACATTGGCAGTCGCTGAAGTCTTTGTTGGTCAGCAACAGGCAGCAGTTGGCACCTTGTATGTCCTTGATGATATACTGGTATCCGCCATTGTCGAGTTTGTCGACGATGGTGTTTCCATTTCCTGTATCAAAGGCTCTGATGCGTTTGCGTTTTTCCTTGGGGTAGGGTCTCAGGGTGTCGTCAACCGAGAGTTGAAAAAAAAGTTCACCCTTCAGATTTTTCTCTCTGAAGGGTTCTAATGATGGGATAAGATGCATGCCGTTGAATGGTGACTCGGCAAAGCTGATCTTGATGTCGAGTTCGGCTATGCTAAAGAAGTTCTCATTTTGCATTACGCTTCTTTTTCTTTTGTTGTTTCAGTGCGTCTTTTGCCTTTATCTTCTTGGCAGGCTTCTGAGCCACCTCTTCGTTGACCTCATAGTCGGGTTTGATGCCCGAGAATATGAAACGGTCCATACCGATGAGTTTTACCTGATATTTTGGTGCTGCGTCCTCTTTCAAACCGCTTTTGTTTTTGGATTTCTTGGGTTGAGCGGTATAGCTGTTGCGCATTTTGTTATATTTCTTGGTCAGCTTTTTCAGGTTTGTGCTGTAGCTTACCATGCATGTGGGGTGTTTGTAACCTTCTCCCTCTAAATAGTCTCGCAACTGGTAAGAGTAATTCTCTCTGCTTACCAGAAAGTGGTTCTTGCTGTTGAGCCAGGCAGAATCAACTGCCTGCACATCGGTGAAGCATACTATGGAATCGTTGAACGATGATGCAAAGCCGAAGATATAAATTCGCTTCATCTCGTCTTTGGCCTGCATGCTGACAGCGACAAGCAATGTGGCAGCAATGGCTGCAAATAATGATTTTCTAAGTTTCATTTTCTGTTTCTTCTGTTATGGATATTGCTTACTGGCCTAAGTAGGTCTTCAGCGTTTTACTTTTCGTGTTGTATCTCAGCCTGCGAATTGCCTTCTCCTTAATCTGTCTTACTCTTTCGCGGGTGAGGTTGTATTTGTCTCCTATCTCCTCGAGGGTCATTTCTTGCATGCCGATGCCAAAGAAAGCTTTTATCACTTTCTGCTCTCTGTCGTTGAGGACATCGAGCACTCTCCCTATCTCTGTTCGTAGCGACTCCTGGTCGAGCACGTTGTCGGTAGAAGGGGAGTCGGTGTTGGGCAGAAAGTCAAGCAGGCTGTTGTCCTCGCCGTCGGCGAAAGGTGCGTCCATGCTTACGTGATGCGTATTGATCTTCATTGCCTCTGCGATCTTCTCCTCAGGAAGGTCTATGCGGTCGGCCATTTCTTCCACACTGGGTTTGCGCTCGTTTTCCTGCTCAAACTTGTTCAGCTCGCGGGCAATACGATTGACACTTCCCACCTGGTTGAGCGGGAGGCGTACGAGGCGGCTTTGTTCTGCTATGGCCTGCAAAATACTTTGTCTAATCCACCATACAGCATAAGAGATAAACTTGAAGCCTCTTGTCTCGTCATATTTTTCTGCGGCTTTTATCAGGCCGAGGTTTCCTTCGTTGATGAGGTCGGGCAGGCTCAGTCCCTTGTTCTGATATTGCTTGGCTACGGAAACGACAAATCTAAGGTTGGCCTTGGTCAGTCTCTCAAGTGCTTTGCGGTCACCCTTTTTGATTTGCTGAGCCAGTTCCACCTCCTCATCTGCAGTGAGAAGATCCTGGTGCCCAATTTCTTGAAGGTATTTTTCAAGTGATGCACTCTCTCTGTTGGTTATCGACTTTGATATTTTCAGTTGTCTCATGGTTAGCATTATTTTTTATTCGTAGATGCAAAAATACGCTTTTTTGTCGATATGTGCAAAAAAATAGCAGATATTTTCTCAAATATCTGCTATTTTTTTATTTATAGAACTGTTTTTCTTAATTATTATCATTTCTAAGGCTTAGCCTTGTCCCTCGGTAATCGACTTTGTTTTTCTTAGTCTTTTTGAAGAGGTACGGCGAAGTACGACTTCTTGCCCGTAGGCCATACACCCTGAATGTAGAGTACAGGCTCCTTGCTTGTAGATGCACTCTTTACTATCTTCTGCAAGTCATCGAGTGTAGTGATGTTGGTGTCGTTCACACGCTGGATAATGAGTCCGCGCGAAACTCCGGCATCCTTGAGTGCGCCGGATCCAACCTTCAATACCTCCAGACCGTAGTTGATGCCAAGTTCCTTCTTTTGTGCCTCTGTCACAGGACGGAAGGTTCCGCCCAATACATCCAGGTCGGCACTCTTGATAACTGAAGTGTTGCCTTGAGCATTTTTGAGTGTGATGCTCTTGGTGTTGCTCTTCTTGTTGCGTAAGAAGGTGATAGAGAGTTTGTCGCCAGGGCGTTTGCCGTTGAGGGCTTCCTGGAGTTCTGCCATCTTGGTCACCTTCTTGCCGTCTACCTTAGTTATGATATCGCCTTCCTTCAAGCCTGCGTCGGCTCCGTTTCCGTCCTCATCCACTTTGGTTACATATACACCTTCGTAGGTGCCTAAATCTACTTCTTTGCCATTTTCCTTCTGCGAGTTAATGTAGTTGAGTACATCGCTTCCCTGAATGCTGAGCATCACGCGCTGTACACTGCCATACTTCTTCAGGTCGTCTACTACTTTATTCATTATAGAGGTAGGAATGGCGAAACCATAGCCTGCATATGAGCCTGTCTGCGAGTAGAGCATGGCGTTGATACCTACCAACTCGCCCTGTGTGTTGACCAGTGCACCGCCTGAGTTTCCGGCATTGATGGCGGCATCAGTCTGTATGAAACTCTCCACGCCGTTGGCACCTAACGAGCGAGCCTTTGCAGAGATGATACCTGCTGTGACAGTGTTGTTCAGACCGAAAGGATTGCCTACTGCAATGACCCATTCGCCTACCTTCACGTTGTCGCTGTTGGCAATAGGAAGAGTAGGGAGGTCTTTAGCATTGACCTTTATAAGAGCGAGGTCAGTGCTCTTGTCTGTACCGATGATGCGTGCAGAGAATTCGCGGTTGTCGTTGAGTGTTACCGTCAGTTCGTCAGCTCCCTCTACCACGTGGTTGTTGGTGACAATGTATCCGTCGCTGCTGATGATGACACCTGAGCCTGTAGCCTCTCTCTTAGGTGTCTGTACTTTCTGCTTGCGTGTTCCGCCTTGTCCACCACCAGGGTTGCCAAAGAAACCGAATGGATCGAAGAAATCTCCAAACGGATTGCTCTGAACATCTACTGTCTGTACCTTTGAGTTCTGTACATATTTGATATGGACGACAGCTGGCAGAGCCTTTTCTGCAGCATAGGTCAAATCTACTGGTTGACCAGGAGCGGCCGAAGTCACTGATGGTGCGGCTGCATTGACTTTCATGAATGCGCCTGCTGAGAATGCGAGTGAGCTGATGCAGAGCACAGCCAAAACATATTTGCTTACTTTTCTCATAATGTATAATTTTTTGTTGTTAATTTTAATGTTTGCTTTGTTGGTGTTGCCAACTTTTCTTTTCGGTTGCAAATATAGGTGCAAAAAACGAGAAACAGTCAATTATACATATATTTTTATCCCGTTTTAACATTCTAAATTAACATATTAACGGCTCTTAAACAAGAATGTGCCTAAATTTACAAATATTCAATACTTTGCTTAAAAATGATAGTTTTAAATATGGAATTAATATTTCGCAATATGTAAAAAGCTATTAACATAACAGTCATGCTAAAGCCATTTTTGTGTGCCGAAAAGGTGGTTTTTATTATCCTTATAGGGTTGCGGTATAGAAAATAAGTAAGAAAAGTCCTTTTCTTTTCGAAAGTTTTTTGTACCTTTGCACATTAGTAAGATACAGAAAGCAGTGCTCCGGCGTGTCGCTGGTCTTCATGGTAAGACGAGAGGAAAGTCCGGGCAGCACAGAGCATCCCACTTCCGAAAATAGAAGCTATTGGTGACAGTAGGTGTAGGCAGAAGAAAATAACCGCCCTGTTGAGTCTTAAGATGAAGGCAGGGTAAGGGTGAGAAGGTGGTGTAAGAGACCACCAGATGACGGGTGATCGTCATGCTGTGTCGGCTGGGAGCTGTAAGCTCATGTATACCGCAGACTGAGGGTTGCTCGCCCGAGTGTCTTTCGTGGCAGCTGCGGAGGGTAGAGTGCTCAAGCCCTGGGGTGACTCAGGGATTAGATAAATGACATGCACCTGCACTTGTTGCAGGGACAGAACTCGGCTTATAGGGGCACTGCTTTCTTTTTTTTATATATTTATTTTAATCTCCACTTAATTATTTAAAGTCATGAACATCAGAGAACCTGAAAAGCAAATCCTCAACGATTTTGAGCATAAAGTGACCAACAAAATCAAGTTGTATGGCAATTATCCCGACTTTCCCAAGATGGAAAACTATGGCATCGAGGGTATGGAACTGGATGATTATCTTTTTGACAAGCAAGCTATTCTCGATATGGGAGGAAGCAGTCGCAACAAGCTGACGGTGGGTGGCATTATCACTTTGTTGCCAGTCATTGTTCTTTCGGCATTCCCCGACAGTGCTTATATTTATGGTAAGATGGGAACTACGGTCTTGGCTATCGCTGTCGGTCTGATGTTGGCATTGTGCCTATATGCTGTGCTGAAAGCCATTATCCGCTTTCGTCTGGCGCGTCATGCCGACCTGAAGTTTGAAACCTACATCAAGGCTGTGTTGTTTTATCAGCCCCGGCAATAGTCTTGTCGGTTAAGTGACGGTAAAAAAGAAATCCTAACCTCTCGTGAAGAGAAGTTAGGATTTTTTATGAGTATAATTAAATATCTGTCAGTTTATTATACGATACCCTGAGCCATCATAGCCTTGGCAACCTTCAGGAAGCCTGCAACGTTGGCACCCTTTACGTAGTTTACGTAACCGTCTGCCTCGGTACCATACTTCACACAGTTGGCGTGAATATCGTTCATGATTTCATGAAGTTTAGCATCAACCTCCTCACGGCTCCACTTCAGACGCTCAGAGTTCTGGCTCATCTCAAGACCAGATACAGCAACACCACCAGCGTTGGCAGCCTTACCAGGAGCATAGAGGATCTTGGCATCCTGGAATACCTTGATGGCCTCAGGAGTAGTAGGCATGTTGGCACCCTCGCTCACTGCGAATACGCCGTTGGCAACCAATGCCTTTGCAGCCTCTTCGTTGATTTCGTTCTGAGTAGCAGAAGGAAGGGCGATGTCTGCCTTCTCGAACCAAGGCTTAGCTCCTTCAACATACTTCACGCCATATTTCTCGGCATATTCCTTGATACGGCCGCGCTCTACATTCTTCAGTTCCATGATGTAGTCGAGCTTCTCGCGGTCGATACCGTCTGGATCGTAGATGTAACCATCAGAGTCGGAACATGTGACAGGCTTTGCACCCAACTGAAGCAACTTCTCCATAGTGTACTGAGCCACGTTACCAGAACCAGAAACCAAGACAGTTTTGCCCTTGATGTCGATGTTCTTGGTGGCGAGCATGTTGCAGAGGAAATAAACATTACCATAACCTGTTGCCTCAGGACGGATACGTGAACCGCCAAACTCCTGGCCCTTACCAGTCAAGACACCCTGGAACTGGTGAGTCAACTTCTTGTACATACCGAAGAGATAGCCTACCTCACGGCCACCTACACCAATATCACCTGCAGGAACGTCCTCGTCTGGGCCCATGTGGCGATAAAGCTCAGTCATGAAAGCCTGGCAGAAACGCATAACCTCATTGTTGCTCTTGCCGCGAGGTGAGAAATCAGAACCACCCTTGGCACCACCCATAGGAAGGGTTGTCAGAGAGTTCTTGAATGTCTGCTCGAAGGCCAGGAACTTCAAGATGCTCAGGTTTACTGACTTATGATAGCGAAGACCTCCCTTGTAAGGACCGATGACATTGTTGTGCTGGATTCGGTAACCCATGTTAGTCTGTACATTACCCTTGTCGTCTACCCATGAAACACGGAACTCGATAATGCGGTCTGGAATGCAAAGGCGCTCAATGAGGTTGGCCTTCTCAAACTCAGGATGCTTGTTGTACTCTTCCTCGATAGTACCGAGAACCTGACTAACTGCCTGGATGTATTCAGGCTCATTAGGGAATCTTCTCTGAAGATTCGCGATCACTTCTGATGCTTTCATAATCTATATCTTTTATTGGGTTTAAAATTTCTATTTTGTTATTTCCGATTGCAAAGTTAAAGAAAAAGTTTGAAAAAAAGAACAAAAAGACAGAAAAAATGAAGAAAAGGTGTAAAAAGGTAAGTTTTTAACAGTTTGTAAGAGGCTTTTATTATAGAATTGTGGGCGTACACCTTATTATATATAGGGAAAACAGCCCGATTATACATAGGGAAACAGCCCTGTATTCTTTTCAGCCATGAGTAGTTACTGATGGTGGTAATTACTCAGCATAAGTAGTCAACTATGAATATGACTGAGATAAATGTTCCTTTTAGCCTGTAAAAATCTATGTTCTAAACTATCGAACTTATGTTCTAAAGTTTCGAACTTATGTTCTAAAGTACCGAACTTATGTTCTAAACTATCGAACATAGATTTATCTGTGGTTTAACGATTTTAGTTGACCACTCTAAGTATTATTGATACTATGAGTTGACTCAGTTATTACTTATTTATTTATAATTCGCGTAGACTTACTCAACTTTCGCAAATATGTTCCACACGCCCAGAAGGGGCAGAAGCCCTTAGCCTGTACTTGAACCACTTTGCGAAACCTCAGTTACTTAATTATTAGTCTTATTTACAGTTGACTATTCATGGCTATAGGGGGTGCAAAGTAGTTACTGATAGAGGTAAGTGCTGCTAAAAAATGTAATTGTCAGGATCATCTTAAAACAAAAAAAGTATCTTAAGAAACATCTGCATGTAACTTAAGATACTTTTTGTTTTCAACTACAGTTTCTTCTTGCTTAGGTAGACGAGAAACTGGAGCAGTTGTTATTTTTTGAAGCCGAAAATGCGCTTGATAAATTTCTTGACTACATTTTCTTTCTTCTGAGGATTTACGATAGGCGTAACCTTACGTGTGGTTGATTTTTCAGAAGTCTTCTTCTGGCTGACACCTCTCCCTCTGCCATTGCTGCCTGGGCGTACATTGCGACGCTTGCCGTTGTTGTCCTGGCTGCCTGGCTTGTTGTCTGTCTGTGCCTGTCTGTTGCGTGACTTGTTTTCTGTCTGATCGCTTGCAGGACGATTATTGCCTTTACGTCGGTTGTTGCGATTTTGCTTATTCTCGTTTTCAGGTTTGCCACCATTGTTCTGCTGCTGGCTGTTGCCCTGCTGCTGGCCATCCTTGGTACGAGGAGCGTTCTTACCCTGTTGTCTGGCGTTGCCCTGTTGTTTCTTGTTGTCTTTGTTCCTGGGCTGGTTGTTGCCTTGCAGGTTGTTGCCTTGCAGGTTGTTGTCTTGCTGGTTGTTGCCTTGCTTGCTGTTTTCCTGTGGGTTGTTGTCTTCTGTACGACGCTGAGCCTTTTCAGGTCTGTTGGCAGTTTTATTGGCAGGTTTGCGTTTGTGTGCAGTCTGTTCACGGTCTTTGCGTCGTCTGCTCTTTGCGCTGTTGTTGCCTGCCTTTCTGGGCTTGTTCTGCTTGGTGTATGCAGGTCCTTCGCCGCATCCTTCGGGCAGAGCAACCTTTTCCACTTCTTTTTCCAAGAACTTCTCTATCTGCTGGAAATAGAAGATATCTTCCTCGCTCACAAAGGTGATAGCCACTCCGTCGCGGTCGGCACGTGCAGTACGTCCGATACGGTGCACATAGTCTTCAGTATCGTGAGGCACATCATAGTTGATAACCAATGCGATATCATCGATGTCTATGCCTCGTGCCACGATGTCGGTAGCTACGAGCACATCGATTTGTCCGCTCTTGAATTTGAACATCATATTGTCGCGTTCAGCCTGGTCCAGGTCAGAGTGCATCTCGCCACAGTTGATATGTTTACGCTGCAGTGATCCTGCCACTTGCTTTACCTTCATCTTGCTTCCGCAGAAGATGATGACTCGCTGCAGGTCGCCAGCTTTGAAGATGTCCTTGATGATGTCCATCTTCTGTGTCTCGTAGCATACGTAAGCTTTCTGCTGTATCTTCTCGGCAGGTTTGCTTACTGCGAGTTTGATCTCTACAGGATTCTTGAGCAGAGTCTTTGCCAGTTCTTCTATTTTCTCGGGCATTGTGGCAGAGAACATAATGGTCTGGCAAGTTTTTGGCAATTTAGCTGCGATGGTCTTGATATCCTCCGAGAATCCCATGTCGAGCATGCGGTCTGCCTCATCAAGAATAAAGAAGCTTACCTTGCTGAGGTCTACATTGCCCAAGCTGATATGAGAGATGAGTCGGCCTGGTGTAGCTATCACCACGTCTGCACCCATGCGCAGGCTTTTCAGTTCCTGGTCGTAACGGTTTCCGTCGTTTCCTCCATATACAGCCACGCTGCTTACGCCTTGCAGGTAATATCCGAAGCCCTGCATGGCCTGGTCTATCTGTTGTGCCAACTCGCGTGTAGGCGACATGATAACACAGTTGATGGCATCAGAAGGATAGCCGCCATCGTCGAGTTTGCTGAGCACAGGCAGCAGATAGGCTGCGGTTTTTCCTGTTCCGGTTTGTGCAACTCCCATTACGTCGTTGCCTTTCAATATCTCAGGTATACATTTTTCCTGTACTGGGGTGCAAGTGTCGAAGCGCATATCGTAGAGCGCATCGAGCACGTTGTCATTTAAATCTAATTCGTCGAAATACATATTTCTTATTTTTCTTTTTCCTTTTTTTGTCATTAATCATTAATACTTACCTCGGTGCGTTGCGGTAGCAGAAGTATGCCACGAATGCGAAGAGGAAGTTGGGCATCCAGGCAGCCAGCATAGGCGGGAAGTTGTCCTGGATGGCGAATGTGGCAGAGATGGTTTGCAGCATGATGTAGCTGAAACTCAGTGCCAGTCCGATGCCGAGCGATGTTCCCATTCCACCTTTGCGCTTGCGCGACGAGAGCGACACACCTATTATGGTAAGGATGAATGAGGCGAATGAGGCTGCAATTCGCTTGTGATATTCCACCTGGTATTGCACCACATTGCCCGAACCTCGGTTGATCTGTTTGGAGATATAATCCTTCAGTGCAGGACTGGTAAATGTTTCCTGCTGTCCCTTGGAGTATACCAGGTCGGTGGGTTCCATCATGATGATGGTGTCTTTCTCGGCTCCGCTGGTGATGTGCTCCTTCAGTCCCTGGAGCTGTCGTACCTTCCAGTTTCTTATTTTCCAGTGGTACTTGGAGTCGGAGATGGTGTCGTACTGCACCTCCATGGCGGTGAGGTGGCTTACCAATTTCTTGTCCTTGAACTTGTCAAGGCAGAAGCCGAAGCCTTTCTTGCTTTGGTTGTCGTAGTGCTGCAGATACGCGATGACGCCCCTGTCCACCTGCAGCTGTACGTTTTCTGCCGATGTGTTCTTGCTCTTCTTCTTGTACTTGATTTCGAAATTCTGTCTTACCACCGTTCCATAGGGAATAACATAGGCAGAGAGGGCATACGACATGGCCGAGAGCATGATGCAGGTAATCATGTAAGGGCGCAACAGCCGCTTGAATGAGATGCCTGATGCCATGATGGCGATAATCTCAGAGTTGCCAGCCATCTTAGATGTAAAGAAGATGACGGCAATGAAGACAAACAGCGCACTGAAGAGGTTGGCGAAGTAAGGCACGAAGTTGAGGTAATAGTCAAAGACGATAGCCCTCAGCGGTGCATGATTCTCGGTGAATTTAGGCAGGTTGTCGTTTACGTCGAACACGATAGCCACCGAGATAATCAGCAGGATAGAGAAGAAGTAGGTGCCTACAAACTTCTTGATAATGTACCAGTCCATGCGCTTGATGTACCTGAATGGGTTCAGGAACCTGAGTATACGCAGGAAGGCCAACTTCTTTGCGAGCCATTGTGTGAAGCGTATGAGCCATGCAAAGTGTTGTCCGAACCATCTTTTGGCTTTATAGAGCCTGCGATGTTTTCTTAATTGATGAAATGTCTTCATTTTATGTTTTGACCTTTTAATAGGTCTTTACTTTTTTCGACCAGTCTGTGGTCTTTACTTTGTTTGACCAGTCTGTTGTGGTCTTTGCGTTTGTTCTCCCAGCCTGTGGTCTTTATATTCTTTGTCCCAGTTGGTCGATGATCGAATTTTTCCATTGCACGAAGTCTCCCTGTTCGATGTGCTGTCGCGCGTCGGTGACGAGTCGCAGATAGAAGGCCAGGTTGTGTATGCTGGCTATCTGCATGGCCAGGAGCTCCTGTGCCTTGAAGAGGTGATGCAGGTAAGCCTTGGTGGTGATACGGTCGATGTCGCATCCGTCAGGGTCTACGGGACTGAAGTCCATTTCCCATTTCTTGTTGCGCATGTTCATCGTTCCGTTATAGGTGAAGAGCATGGCGTTGCGTCCGTTACGGGTTGGCATCACACAGTCAAACATATCCACTCCTCGTTCTATAGCTTCGAGAATGTTCTGTGGTGTTCCCACGCCCATGAGATAGCGAGGCTTGTCCTTGGGCAGGATTTCGTTCACCACCTCTATCATTTCGTACATCACCTCTGTGGGCTCGCCTACGGCAAGTCCACCGATAGCATTTCCGTCGGCTCCCTTGTCTGCCACATATTTGGCCGCCTCTCTTCTCAGCTCGGGGAAGGTGCAGCCCTGCACGATGGGGAAGAGGCTTTGCTGATATCCGTACAGCGGTTCGGTCTCGTTGAAGCGCTTGAAACAGCGGTCGAGCCAACGCTGTGTCATCTCGAGACTCTTCTTGGCATATTGGAAGTCGCTTTGTCCTGGAGGACACTCGTCGAACGCCATCATGATGTCGGCACCGATAATTCGCTCTGTGTCCATCACGTTCTCGGGTGTGAAGATGTGCTTGCTTCCGTCGATGTGAGAGCGGAACTCGCAACCTTCCTCACGCAACTTTCGGATGCCTGTAAGCGAGAATACCTGGAAGCCGCCACTGTCTGTCAGGATAGGGCGGTCCCATCCGTTGAATCCATGCAGGCCGCCTGCCGCCTTGATGACCTCGAGTCCTGGTCGCAGGTATAGGTGGTAGGTGTTGCCTAAGATGATCTGTGCCTTAACCTGTTGGCGCAGTTCCTCGAAGTGCACACCTTTCACTGATCCGACAGTTCCCACAGGCATAAAGATAGGAGTCTTTATCTGTCCGTGGTCGGTGGTGATGATGCCTGTGCGTGCATCACTGGCTTTATCTGTTACTTGTAGTTCGAATTTCATTCTTCTTGTTTATATTGATTTCTCACTCTCCTTTCTTCGCATCCTCGGGAATCGTGAAATCGATGGGATGTTCCACCTTTTCGTCGGTGAGCGCAAAGTGCCATACATCGGCAACATTCTCCACATAGTGGAATTCCACTCCCTTGCGATAGATTTCAGGAATCTCCTCAATGTCTTTCTTGTTGTCCTGACAGATCACGATGTCGGTAATGCCGGCTCGCTTGGCAGCCAGGATTTTCTCCTTGATGCCGCCTACAGGGAGAACTTTTCCACGAAGAGTTATCTCGCCTGTCATGGCAGTATTCTTGCGCACCTTGCGCTGTGTCAGGGCCGATGCGATACTTGTAGCGATGGTGATACCGGCAGAAGGACCGTCTTTAGGAGTTGCTCCCTCGGGCACATGGATATGGATGTTCCAGTTTTCGAAGATGCGATAGTCTATGCCCAAGAGGTCGGCGTGCGCCTTGACATATTCCAGCGCAATGACTGCCGATTCCTTCATCACGTCGCCCAGGTTTCCTGTCAGGGTGAGTTTGGCAGCCTTGCTCTTGCTGAGTGAGGTTTCTATGAAGAGGATTTCTCCTCCTACCGATGTCCATGCCAGTCCTGTTACCACACCGGCATATTGGTTGCCCTGGTAGATGTCGCGTGTGAAGATGGGCTTGCCCAACAGCTCTTCCACCTCGGCAGGAGTGATGGTAGGCTTCTCCAGTTCGTTGGTATATGCCAGTTTGTATGCCATCTTTCGCAAAGCCTTGTTGACAGCTTTCTCGAGTTGGCGTACTCCGCTCTCGCGTGTGTAATGGTCTATCAGGTCTTCGATGGCCGCCTTGGTAAACTTTATCTTTGGCTCATACTTGTCGAGACCCGTATTCTTCAGCTCGCGTGGCACGAGATGTCGCTTGGCTATCTCCACTTTCTCCTCGATGATGTATCCGCCCACCTCGATAAGCTCCATACGGTCGAGCAACGGACGTGGAATACTGCTGATATCGTTGGCAGTAGCTATGAAGAGCACTTTCGACAAATCGTAGTCAGTATCGAGATAATTGTCGTGGAAGGCATTGTTCTGTTCTGGGTCGAGCACTTCGAGCAGAGCCGATGCCGGGTTTCCGTTGATGGTGTTCTGTGTCACCTTGTCTATCTCGTCGAGGATGAAGACAGGGTTGCTGCTTCCAGCCTTCTGAATGTTCTTGATGATTTGTCCGGGCATGGCTCCTATATAGGTACGGCGGTGTCCTCGTATCTCCGACTCGTCGTGCAGACCGCCCAATGACATACGCACATATTTTCTGCCCATCGCCTCGGCGATGCTCTTTCCAAGACTTGTCTTACCGACTCCTGGAGGGCCATAGAGGCAGAGGATAGGACTCTTCAGGTCTCCTCGCAGCGATCTTACAGCCAGATATTCCAGGATACGTTCCTTTACCTTTTCCATACCATAGTGCGCCTTGTCGAGCACCTTCTTGGCATGCTTGAGGCTCAGGTTGTCCTGTGTGTATTCATTCCAAGGCAGATCTACCATCGTCTGCAGATAGTTGACGAGGATAGCGTAGTCGGGACTCTGTGGGTTGATGGTTTCGAGCTTGTTCAGTTCCTTGTTGAACGCCTTGGCAGTAGCCTCGTTCCATTTCTTGTTCTTGGCCTTTTCTGCCAGTTCCTTTTTCTCGGGATTCTTTTCGTCGCCACCCAGTTCCTCGCGTATGTTCTTTAGTTGCTGCTGCAGGAAGTATTCCCTCTGCTGTTCGTCGAGGTCGAAGCGTGTTTTCTGCTTGATGTCCGACTGTATGCTCAGCAGCTGCAGCTCTTTGTGCTCGGCCTTCAGAGCGATGTAAAGACGGTCGCTGAGGTTGTCTTTCTCCAGCATCTCCATCTTGTCCTCTATGCTGAAAGGCATATTGCTGCAGATGAAGTTGGCAGCTATCATGGGGTTGGATATGTTGTTGAGGGCATATTCAGCCTCATTTGGCATCTCATCGCAGGCATGAATGAAGTTGGTTGTTTCCTGATGCAGTGTGTCCAACAGCGTCTGGAAATGCACGTCTTCCAGGTTAGGCCACTTTTCTGGCAGACTGGTTACCTGTCCTTTGTAGTAAGGACTTGTTGAAGTGATCTGTTCGAGTCGGCATCTGCCAAGAGCCTGCACCACGATGGTTATGTTTCCTGATTCTACTCCTGGCAGTTCTACTGTTTTTATGAGTTTAGCAAAAACACCAGTCTTATAGAGGCTTCCAGATGTGGGGTTTTCAGTAGCCTCATCTTTCTGGCAGAAGATACAGAATACCTTATCAGGATTTTCGATAAGCTTTTGGGCGAGCTGAACGCTCTGGGGTCTTCCCACGATGATGGGTGCCAGAACGGTAGGGAAGATGACGAGATTGCGTGTGCAGAGAATAGGGTATTCTCCCGATTCTCTTTCTGCCACCAATACAGAAGCGTCGCCGTCAAAATCGGCTATCATTTGAAATTGTGTATTTTGTTTTCTGTTCATATTCGTTTTTAGAATTCTTTTTAGGGTGCAAAGGTAGTCATTTTTATTGAATTCAGAGGGGTTGGTATAGATATTTTAATATATTCGTGGCATTTTTTTGTAAAAATGATAAAATAAAACAGACTTGTTTGCGTTTTTCCTGAGATGAGCAAAAGTTGTGTACTCAACTTCCGTACATGAGGAAATTAAGATCGGAATAAAAACAAGATATAATCGTGGCAGATTTTCAATTCAAACATTTTGGAATCATGCAGGATAAGTGCGGCATGAAAGTAGGCACAGACGGTGTACTCTTGGGAGCATGGGCTTTGGGAGGCAGCAGGATGCTTGATGTAGGTACGGGGACAGGTCTCGTAGCACTCATGATGGCTCAGCGTTTTCCGCAGTCAGTAGTCGATGCAGTCGATATTGACGGGGAGGCTTGCAGGCAGGCTGCCGAGAATGTGGCGGCAAGTCCTTTTGCCGGAAGAGTGCATGTGAGTCATTGCCCGCTGCAGGATTTTCAGTCTTCCCAGCCTTACGATGCCATCGTGAGCAATCCGCCTTTCTTTGTCGACAGTCTGAAGAATCCTGATGTCAAGCGCTCGCTTGCGCGGCATACAGACACACTGCCTTTTGCCGACCTCTTTGCCGGAGCCAGACGTCTGCTTACGGAACATGGTTCTCTGTCGATTGTTGTACCCACAGAAGTGTTTGGTAGGGTGGAGGAAGAGGCTTATTATAAGGGCTTTACGCTTGTGCGCAAATGTATGGTGAAGACTGTGGAGCGTAAGGCTCCCAAACGGCTTCTTCTTACCTTCTCCCGTAGCCGTATGGGCAACTTTGAGGAGTCTACAGAAGTGCTCCAGTTGCAGGATGGCAGTCGTTCGGAATGGTATGCCCGGTTAACGGAAGAATTTTATATCAAGTAAATTTCAAGGAGTTTTCAAGGGTGTTTTCAAGGGGGCAAGGAAGTTAAGAAGTTAAGGAGTTATCGCTCCCTGCGGTCGCTGAGGAGTTAAGACAAATGCTTAAGTGGACTTGAAATTAAACAATCCCTTAAAGGCATTTGTCTTAACTCCTTAACTCCTTAACTTCTTAATTCCTTCGTCAAGCATCATAAGTTCAGTTTGCTCTGCACGAGTTTGCTCAGTGCCTCCACCTTTCTTCCTTGCTCTCTGATGTCGCTTCTCACAGCGTTGAGGCCATTGAAGAAATCGGCAAAGGCCGACTGTATGACGTTTGGTTTCCGGGCACTCTTGTCGGCAAATGGGTTGACGATAATCTTGATGCCTTTCTCCTCCAAGTGCACATCAATGTCTGCACCCGTCATGACCGGGTCGCCATCATAATGGATGACACCAGGCTTGGTGCGGGTAATGTGCAGTTTTTTGCATCTGAACGACTTGATCTTGGAGTGCTTGTCGAGCGTCTTGTTGAACATATCGAAACTTACCTGCGGAGCCTCCAGCACATCGAAAGGTTCCATGATGACCACGTCCATCAGTCCGTCGCTCATCGATGCCTGCGGAGCGATATAGGCGTTGTTGCCATACTGCGATGCGTTGGCACACGAGATGAGGAAGGCCTTGTATTGCTTAGTGCCTGTCTCGTCCTCGAGGGTGTAGGTCTCAGGCTGATACTTCAGTCCTTCTCTCAGGATGTTCTCAGCATAGCTGATGGGTCCTCGCTTGCCGCTTTCGGCAAACTTCATGCTTACGAAGGCATCAAATCCCATACCGCAGGTACAGAAGAAAGGATAGTCGTTGATGACACCATAGTCGAGGTCGTGAATCTCGCATTGATTGATGATCTCAATACTCTTTTTCAGGTTCATGGGCAGCATGAGGTGGCGAGCCAGTCCGTTGCCCGATCCACAAGGCAGAATGCCCAGAGCTGTGTCGGAGTGTACGATGGCTCTTGCCACTTCGTTGACAGTTCCGTCGCCTCCTACAGCCACAACAATGTCAACATGAGCCTCCCTTGCCTCGGCAGCAATTTCCGATGCGTGTCCGGCTCTTTCCGTATTTCTTATCTCGTACTCAAAGCGGTCCTTGTCCAGAATGCTATCTATCAGGTTGGGTATGGATGCTTTGCTTGCCGTTCCCGAGATAGGATTCATGATAAAAACGATCTTCTTCTTCATCTAATTAGACAGAATTTTATGAATATTCTGTTGCAAAAGTAATAAAATTAGCACAAAAACGGTTTTTTAGACCCTAAAAAAACACTAAAAATCAACTTTCTTAGAAAAAATCATGATATATTAGTTCTTTTTTGTATCTTTGCACCCTGTAAACTTAGAAATTATAAAAAGTACACCTATTCATAATGGGACAATTACAAGAAAAATACAAGAATTATCGTGAACCTCAGAAGTATATGGCTGCCGGTGTGTACCCATACTTCCGTGAGATCACCAGTAAGCAGATGACGGAAGTTACCGACATCGATGGACATAAGATTTTGATGTTCGGTTCCAATGCTTATCAGGGTTTGACCAACGACCAGCGTGTTATCGATGCAGCCAAGGCTGCTCTCGACAAGTATGGTTCTGGTTGTGCAGGAAGCCGTTTCCTCAATGGAACCCTCGACCTTCACGTTCAGCTCGAGAAGGAGTTGGCGGAGTTCATGCACAAGGATGAAACCCTGTGCTTCTCTACAGGTTTCTCTGTCAACCAGGGCGTGTTGGCTTGTGTGGTAGGCCGTAATGACTATATCATCTGCGACGATCGCGACCACGCCAGTATCGTAGACGGTCGCCGTCTTTCGTTTGCAACCCAGCTGCACTATAAGCACAATGATATGGAGGACCTTGAGCGCGTACTCAAGACCTTGCCTCATGAGGCTATCAAGCTGATCGTTGTCGATGGCGTCTTCTCTATGGAGGGCGACCTGGCCAACTTGCCAGAGATTGTCAAGTTGAAGCACAAGTACAACTGCTCCATCATGGTGGACGAGGCTCATGGCCTGGGTGTGTTTGGCAAGCAGGGACGTGGCGTATGCGATCACTTTGGTCTTACCGACGAGGTCGACCTCATCATGGGTACATTCTCCAAGAGTCTGGCGTCTATCGGTGGTTTCATCGCATCAGACAAGGACACCATCAACTTCCTGCGTCATTCTTGCCGTACTTACATCTTCAGTGCATCCAACACTCCAGCAGCCACAGCAGCTGCCTTGGAGGCTCTTCACATCATTCAGAACGAGCCAGAGCGCTTCGAGCAGTTGTGGGATGTTACCAACTATGCCCTGAAGCGTTTCCGTGAGGAAGGTTTCGAGATTGGCGAGACAGAGAGTCCTATTATTCCTCTCTATGTGCGCGATGCTATGAAGACTTTCGAGGTAACCAAGAAGGCTTACGACCGTGGCGTATTCATCAACCCAGTCATCCCTCCAGCATGTGCTCCTCAGGACACATTGGTACGTTTCGCCCTCATGGCTACTCATACCAAGGAGCAGGTAGAACGCGGTGTGAAAATTCTGAAGGAGGTCTTCGTAGAGGAAGGCGTCATCAAGTAAGCGCTACTTATATTGGAATTACACCTATTTATATTATAGAGAGAGGCAGCCCTTGGAATGAAGGGCTGCCTTTTTGGAAAATAAGTGTTTTGTGACGGTAAAATAATAACGAGATAAGAAAATATGATTTCAGTAGAAGGCTTGAAAGTCGAGTTTGGCGTAAAACCTCTCTTCCACGATGTGAACTTTGTCATCAACGACCGTGACCGCATAGCCCTGGTGGGCAAGAACGGAGCAGGTAAGTCGACGATGCTCAAGATACTTTGTGGTATGCAGAAACCAACAGATGGCGTTGTGGCTGTGCCCAACGAGACAACGATAGGCTATCTGCCACAGGTGATGAAGTTGCAGGACGACACCACCGTGAAGGAGGAAACCCGCAAGGCCTTTGCTCATAACACAGAGATGAAGGCACGTCTCGACAAGATGCAGCAAGAGATGGCCGACCGTACCGACTATGAGAGCGAGTCGTATGCCCAACTGGTAGAGAAGTTTACCCAGGAGCATGAACGCTACATGATGATGGGCGGCGAGAACTATGAGGCAGAGATAGAGCGCACGCTTACAGGTCTGGGCTTCACCCGCGAGGACTTCGACCGTCCTACCCGTGAGTTCTCTGGTGGATGGCGTATGCGTATCGAGTTGGCTAAGATACTGTTGCAGAAACCCGATGTGCTTCTTCTCGACGAGCCTACCAACCATCTCGATATAGAGAGTATACAGTGGTTGGAGCAGTTTCTTGCCCAGAGTGCCAAGGCGGTGGTGCTGGTCAGCCACGACCGTGCCTTTATTAACAATGTGACCAACCGCACCTTAGAGATAACCTGCGGCAGGGTAGAGGACTATCGTGTGAAATACGACGAGTATGTGGTGCTTCGTGCAGAGCGCCGCGAACAGCAGTTGCGTGCCTACGAGAACCAGCAGAAGGAGATAGCCGACATCAAGGACTTTATAGAGCGTTTCCGCTACAAGCCCACCAAGGCCGTGCAGGTGCAGAGCCGCATCAAGCAGTTGGAGAAGATCGTGCCCATTGAGGTCGATGAGGTCGACAACAAGCAGATGCATCTCAAGTTTCCACCCTGTCTCCGCAGTGGCGACTATCCCATTATCTGCGACGAGGTGCGCAAGGATTATGGCTCGCATACAGTTTTCGACCACGTCACCCTTACCATCAAGCGCGGTGAGAAAGTGGCTTTCGTCGGAAAGAACGGCGAGGGAAAGTCTACGCTTGTGAAGTGTATCATGGGCGAGATTCCGTTTACAGGCTCCCTGAAGATAGGCCACAATGTGCAGATAGGCTATTTCGCACAAAACCAGGCACAGCTCTTGGACGAGCGCCTTACCATCTTCCAGACCATCGACAATGTGGCCACGGGCGATATGCGCCTCAAGGTGAACGACCTCTTGGGAGCATTCATGTTTGGCGGTGAGACCTCAGAGAAGTTTGTCAAGGTGCTCAGTGGAGGCGAGCGCAGCCGTCTGGCAATGATCAAGTTGCTGCTCGAGCCTGTCAACCTCCTCATCCTCGATGAGCCTACCAACCATCTCGACATGCAGTCGAAGGACGTTCTCAAGGAGGCCATCAAGGCCTTCGACGGCACAGCCATCATCGTGAGCCACGACCGTGAGTTTCTCGACGGACTGGTAGACAAGGTGTATGAGTTTGGCGGCGGAAAGGTACGCGAGCATTTGGGCGGCATCTACGACTATCTGCGTGCCCACAATGCCGAGACCATTCAGGCAGCCCTTGCCAAGGGCGAGCCTGCCATGGGCGCTTCTTCAGCCAAGCCACAGCAGGACGCATCGCCTGCCGCTTCAGACAACACGTCGTCGAAGAAGCAGAGTTACGCCGAGCACAAGGAACAGCAGAAAAAGATTCGCAAGGCTGAGAAGGCGGTGAAGGACTGCGAGCAGCGCATCGCCACCTTGGAAAAGCGCAAGAAGGAGATAGACGATTTGCTGATGAAGCCCGAGAATGCCACCAACATGGAGCTCGTCACAGAGTACACCTCGCTGATGCAGAAACTCGATGAGGAGAACGACAACTGGCTCGTCCTCTCCGAGGAGCTGGAAGAAGTGTCAGGGCTATAAAATCCAGACAAACAATAACAAACAATAATCAAATAATTATAACATTATGAACATGAAGATGATTATCCCGATGGTGATGATAGCAGCCATGCCTATGGGTGCAGACGCACAAAACAAGTCGGGACTTGTCATGAGCAATCTTGACAAGACGGCAAAGCCTGCCGACGATTTCTATCAGTTTGCCACAGGCGGATGGCAGAAGAACAATCCCCTTCCAGCAGCCTACAGCCGCTATGGAAGCTTCGACCAGTTGCAGGAGAACAACAACAAGCGTATCAACAGCATCTTGGGCGAGTTGCAGAAAAAGAGCTACAAGAAGGGAAGTATCGAGCAGAAACTGTCCGACTTCTACAAGTTGGCGATGGATGTCGACCGCCGCAACAAGGAGGGCGTTGCTCCCGTGAAGCCTCTGCTCGACGAGATAGCAGCAGCCCAGAGCAAGGCCGACCTGCAGAAGCTGCAGGTCAAATATGCCTGGATGGGACTTGGAGTAAGCTATGGTGCAGGTTTCGGTGCCGACGAGAAGAATGTCACTCAGAACATCTACAATCTCTCGCAGGGCGGTCTCACCCTTGGCGCCAAGGATTATTACCTCAACAACGATGCCGCCACAGTGGCCATCCGTGAGGCTTACAAGACCTATCTTGCCAAGATGTTCCAGCTCTACGGTTTCTCTGCTGCCGATGCCTGCCAGTATGCACAGGCCATCTTCCTGCACGAAACCAGTCTTGCCTTTGTTTCCAAGAGCCGCACCGAGCTTCGCGACCCACAGGCCAACTATAACAAGATGACTCTCAAGCAGTTCGCTGAAAACTATCCCAACATTCCTCTCGAGGCCTTGGCCAATGGCGAGGGCATCAAGAGCGAGAATATTCAGGAACTCATTGTAGGTCAGCCAGCTTTCTTTGCAGCCTACGACAAGCTTTCGGCAGCCGAGAACGCCTCTGTCCTGAAGGCGCTGATGCTTTGGAGTGTCATCCGCAGCTCTTCTGCTTACCTGACCGATGAGATTCGCGAGGCCAACTTCGACTTCTTCGGCAAGACCATGAGTGGCCGTCAGGAGGACTATCCTCTCTGGAAGCGCGCCACCAATCAGGTAGAGAATCAGATGGGTGAGGCGCTTGGTCGCATCTACTGCAAGAAGTTCTTCCCCGAGAGTTCCAAGAAGATGATGGAGGCCCTGGTGAAGAACCTGCAGATCAGCTTGGGCGAGCGCATCGATGCACAGACCTGGATGAGCGACGTAACCAAGGCTGCTGCCCATAAGAAGCTCGATAAGTTCTATGTCAAGATAGGTTATCCCAACAAGTGGACCGACTACAGTCTGCTCAATATCGATCCTTCCAAGAGTTACTACGAGAATGTGTTGGCTTGCCGCAAGTTTGCCAACGACAAGGAAATCGCCGAGAAGGCCGGTAAGCCAGTCGACAGAGACGAGTGGTACATGACTCCACAGACCGTCAATGCCTACTACAATCCTACCACCAACGAAATCTGTTTCCCTGCCGGAATCCTGCAGTATCCTTTCTTCGACCCCAAGGCCGACGAGGCGTTCAACTATGGCGCCATCGGTGTCGTGATAGGTCATGAGATGACTCACGGTTTCGACGATCAGGGCCGCCAGTATGATGCTACTGGCAATCTGCAGGACTGGTGGACAGCCGACGATGCCAAGGGCTTCAATCAGCGTGCCGACATGTATGCCGACTTCTTCAGCAACATCAAGGTATTGCCCGACCTGAATGGCAACGGCCGTTTCACACTGGGCGAGAATCTTGCCGACCATGGCGGTTTGATGGTAGCCTTCAATGCCTTGAAGAATGCCACCGCCAAGAAGCCCCTCAAGAACAAGGACGGTTTCACTCCAGCTCAGCGCTTCTTCCTGGCCTACGCAGGCGTATGGGGACAGAACATCACCGAGAAGGAGATACGTCAGCGCGTCAAGAACGACCCACACTCTTTGGGCAAATGGCGTGTCGACGGAGCCCTGCCACATATCGATGCCTGGTATGAGGCCTTCGGTGTGAAGCCGGGCGACAAGATGTTCATTCCAAAGAATGAGCGACTGGAACTTTGGTAATAATCGATAAAAAGAAGGATGCTGAAAGAAATTTTGGCATCCTTTTTTCATTATCTCATTGAAAAAGTGTATTTTTGCACAAAATTAGAGAAAGGAATAGAATCATGCCATTAAGATTGCCAGATAAATTGCCAGCCATAGAGCTGCTGAAGCACGAGAACATCTTCGTCATGGACGAGAGCAGGGCGCACAGTCAGGAGATTCGCCCCCTGCGTATCGTTGTGCTCAACCTCATGCCGCTGAAGATAACAACGGAGACCGATCTCGTCAGACTGCTCTCCAACACACCACTGCAGATAGAGGTGTACTTCATGAAACTGAAGAGCCATACTCCCAAGAACACCCCCATCGAGCACATGATGATGTTCTACAAAGACTTTGCCGAACTGTCAAAGCAGAAGTTTGATGGCATGATCGTAACGGGTGCACCCATCGAAACCATGCAGTACGAGGACGTGGAATACTGGCCCGAGATTCAGCAGATCTTCGACTGGGCTCGTACCCATGTCACCTCCACACTCTACATCTGCTGGGGCGCGCAGGCTGGACTTTACCATTTCTATGGCGTACCCAAGCATCCACTCAGCAAGAAGATGTTTGGCATTTTCCGGCAGAAATCCCTCGACCCCTCGCTGCCTATCTTCCGTGGCTTCGACGACTGGTTCGCCATGCCGCAGAGCCGCCATACCGAGGTGCGACGCGAGGACATCGAGAAGGTGCCGGGGCTTGACATCATAGCCGAGTCGCCCGAGAGCGGTGTGAGCATCGTGATGGCACGTGGCGGCAGGGAGTTCTTTGTCACGGGCCATTTGGAGTACGCTCCCGACACACTCGACAAGGAATACCGTCGCGACCTGGGCAAGCGTGATGACGTCGACTTGCCCAAGAACTATTATTATCACGACGATCCCACCGAGGAGCCCTTGGTGACCTGGAGGGCGCATGCCAACCTGTTCTACAGCAACTGGATCAACTATTACGTTTACCAGGAGACACCTTATAATATTGACGACATCAAGTAAGCGCGAAAGCGAAGAAGCGAAAAAGCGAAGAATGAGAACTTTGGAATTGCTGGCACCTGCCAAAAATTTAGAATGCGGCATCGCAGCCATCGACCATGGCGCAGATGCCGTATATATCGGCGCACCCAAGTTTGGTGCCCGTGCGGCTGCGGGTAACTCGGTCGAGGACATCCGTCAGCTGTGCGACTACGCCCATCAGTTTCATGCCAAGGTGCATGTCACGGTCAACACCATTATCTACGATTCCGAGATCAGGGACACCCTGCAGATGATCCGTAGTCTGCAGGCTGCCGGTGTCGATGCCCTGCTGCTGCAGGACATGGGTGTGCTCTATGCCCTTCAGGGCGAGGGACCTTTGTCGACAGATTACGAATGGACGGAGTTCCTGCATTCCAGCACCCAGTGCGACACCAGGACTGCCGACAAGGTGAAGTGGCTCCAGTCACTGGGCTTTCATCGCGCAGTATTGGCTCGCGAGCTCTCAGTCAGGGAAATAGAGGCCATTCATGCCGCCGTGCCCGATATGGAGCTCGAGGTGTTCGTCCATGGTGCGCTTTGTGTGTGCTATTCCGGCGTGTGCTATGCGTCAGAGTATTGTTTCGGCCGCTCAGCCAACAGGGGCGAGTGTGCCCAGTTCTGCCGCATGAAGTTCGACCTTCTCGATGCCGACGGACAGGAGATAGAGCATCAGCGCCATCTGCTGTCCCTCAAGGATATGTGCCAGATAGACAACCTGGAGGTCTTGGCTGATGCCGGAGCCTGCTCGTTCAAGATCGAAGGCAGGTTGAAGGATGTCGACTACGTGAAGAATGTGGTGGCGGCCTACAGCCAGCGCCTCGACGACATCTGCAGGCAGCGCCCTGGCGAGTATCAGCGTCCTTCGCTGGGCAGACCCCGCTATGCCTTCGAGCCCAACCTGAAGAAGACTTTCAACCGTGGTTTTACCCATTATTTCCTGCGTGGCAGACAGATGGACATCACCTCCTTCGACACACCGAAGGCCATCGGCGAGTATGTGGGCTGTCTCTTATACACATCTGACGCTGCCGACGAAGAGGATAG
>ERZ1026854.343-NODE-343-length-33283-cov-7.631185_pt1 | contig 33283 bp, 29 predicted proteins | sample MGYA00380157_ERZ1026854 | MGnify/ENA primary metagenome ERZ1026854 (study PRJEB33269, sample SAMEA4719793) | human gut metagenome | biome: human-associated habitat; feature: organic feature; material: feces | place: Cameroon | collected 2013-10 ... | reverse complement strand
GGTCTTATTTCATCTGTCGGCTTTGCCTATAGAACGATTGAAGATTAGTATAAAAACAGTAAATTCATTCACAACAGCTCCCGCAGGCTTTGAGGCAATTTTGTCATATCTGCCGAAATTCAGAATTATTCTATATTTGTCAACAAAATATCCTTGCTTTTTGGTTTTAAAGTGATATAATATAAATTATAAAAATTCTGCTTTAAAGCTTTTAATCAATAAAGTTTTGGAGATGTTAAGGAGAGGTATTATGAAACTTAAAAAAATCACCGCAGCTCTTGCAGCAGCTGCTCTTATGCTTTCCGCTGCAGGCTGTGCAGACTCATCAACAACTTCCGATGCTCCCGCAGCTGCCGATAACGGCGCAGCAGAGGGCAAGGTATATAACGTAGGTATCGTTCAGTTGGTTCAGCACGAGGCTCTCGACGCTGCTACCCAGGGCTTTAAGGATACCCTTACCGAAAAGCTCGGCGATAATGTTAAGTTCGATTTCCAGAACGCCAACGGTGAAAGCACAAACTGCTCCACCATTGCAACAGGCTTTGTGGCTTCAAACGTTGACCTTATCCTTGCAAATGCTACCGCTGCCCTTCAGGCTTCCGCAGCAGCTACAAGCACTATTCCCATTCTCGGAACCTCCGTTACCGACTATGCTACTGCCCTTGAAATTGATGACTGGACAGGCAATACCGGCAGAAATATCTCCGGTACCTCCGACCTTGCTCCCATTGACGAGCAGGAGAAGATGCTCAAGGAGCTTTTCCCCGATGTTAAGCAGGTAGGTATCGTTTACTGCTCCGCTGAGGCTAACTCCAAGTATCAGGCAACACTTTTCGGCGACGCTCTTACTGCTGACGGCATTGCTTTCAAGGAGTACAGCGCAGCTGATACCAACGAGATAAGCGCAGTTGTTACCACTGCCGTTGCCGAGTGCGATGTTCTTTACATACCCACCGACAACACAATGGCATCTTCCACCGAGACTATCAAGAACATTGTAGTTCCCGCAGGTATCCCCGTAATCGCAGGCGAAGAGGGCATCTGCTCCGGCTGCGGCGTTGCAACACTTTCCATCAGCTACTATGACCTCGGCTGCAAGACTGGCGAAATGGCATACGATATCCTGGTAAACGGTGCAGACCCTGCTACCATGGACATTGCATTCGCTCCAAACGTTACAAAGAAGTACAATGCTCAGATCTGCAGCGACCTTGGCATCACTCCTCCAGAGGGATACGAGGCTATCAGCGCTGAATAATACTGATCACCAATAAAACTATAGACAAAAAATCATCGCATGATCCATATACGCAAGATTATGCTCGATTTTTTGTATAGTTTTTAATTGGTTCTTATACTAATCCTCAATCAACCTATAGACAAATCCTCGGCTGAAATAAGCCCATTCTTCGTCAAGCTCCCTTGCCGGGCGACAAGCCCGCCTGCAGTCGCTTTCCTAGACTGGTCTTATTTCATCTGTCGGCTTTGTCTATAGAACGATTAAAGATTAGTATTAGTATAAGCAAAATAAGCTTGATCAAACAAGATAAGCGCATAACGGGGTTCAGAAATTTCTGTTCCCCGCTTCTGCGTATATGACAGCAGTTGATACTGAGCAAAAATAATGGCACGATAATTCTAAGGAGGTACATATGGAGCTGCTTTTATCCAAGCTTTCGACTTTCGGAAACGCTCTGCCGGGCGATATCACCCAGGGACTTATCTGGGGCGTGCTGGCAATAGGCGTATTCATCACCTATAAGATACTGGACTTTGCCGACCTTACCGTTGACGGCTCTCTGGGACTGGGAGGCGTTGTGGCAGTCGTTCTCATCACAAACGGCGTGCCCGTTCCTCTGGCAATGTTCATAGCATTCCTTGCAGGCTGCTGTGCGGGATTTGTCACAGCATTCTTCAACACCGCACTGGGAATCCCCGGAATACTTTCGGGAATACTCACCCAGCTGGCACTTTACTCTGTTTACCTTGACATCAACAGCAAGGCAAACGCACCTGTAAGCGTTGACAAGTACCCTCTGGTGCTTTCATCAAGATTTGTCACAGCGGGAAACAAGCCTGCTGACATTATCGGCACAGTGGGAACTGCTCTTATATTCGTTATCTGCATCGTTGCCATACTCTACTGGTTCTTCGGCACCGAGTACGGCATGGCTATCAGAGCAACAGGCTGCAACAGCGATCTTTCCAAGGCAGAGGGCATTAACACCAAGAAAACTACCATCGTAACTCTGGTCATCTCCAACGGACTGGTAGGACTTTCGGGCGCTTTGCTTGCACAGTATCAGGGCTTTGCAGACGTTAACATGGGCAGAGGCGCTATCGTTATCGGTCTGGCGGCTGTTATCATAGGAATGGTACTGGGCGAGGTGATACTCAGAAAGCGCTTCAACTTCATTGCAAAGCTTTCATTCACAGCCCTTGGCGCAATAATCTACTTTGTGGTACTGAGAATAGTAATGCTCATCGGTCTTTCCACCGATAACACAAAGCTGTTCTCCGCACTTATCGTTGCAGTGTTCCTGGCAGTGCCTTATCTGCAGAATCAGTCAAAATCCTCCTTTGCAAAGGCAGGAAAAAATTCGGAAGCGTCACTGGGCAGCTCCGAGAATGATTCAGAAAAGGAGGCTGTCTGATATGCTGGAACTTCACAATGTAAAAAAGGCCTTCAACAAGGGCACTATCAATGAGAAAAAAGCTCTCAACGGCGTGGAGCTTACACTTCAGGACGGCGATTTTGTTACCATAATCGGCGGAAACGGCGCAGGAAAATCCACCACCCTTAATGCTATCGCAGGCGTGTGGCCCGTTGACGAGGGCGCTATCATCATCAACGGTCAGAACGTTACGGGACTTTCCGAGCATAAGCGTGCAAAGTTCATCGGACGTGTTTTTCAGGATCCCATGACGGGAACTGCCGCTACCATGGAAATTCAGGAGAACCTTGCTCTTGCCGCAAGACGTGGCGAGAGAAGAGGCCTCCACTGGGGAATAACCAGACGTGAGAGGGAAGAGTATCACGAGATGCTCAAATCCCTTGACCTTGGTCTGGAGGACAGAATGACCGCAAAGGTCGGTCTGCTTTCTGGCGGACAGAGACAGGCTCTCACACTGCTTATGGCAACCCTCAAAAAGCCCGAGATACTGCTCCTTGACGAGCACACCGCCGCACTTGACCCCAAGACTGCCGCAAAGGTGCTGGAGCTTTCGGACAAGATAATTTCCGAGCATCATCTTACAGCTATGATGGTAACTCACAATATGAACGATGCCATCAAGCACGGCAACCGCCTTATCATGATGAATGACGGCAAGGTCATATTTGACGTAAAGGGAGAAGAAAAGGCAAACCTTACAGTTGACGACCTGCTTATAAAATTTGAGCAGGCAAGCGGAGCAAAGCTCAACAACGACAGAATGCTTCTCTCGGATAAGTAAAATTATACAAAAAATCGAGCATAATCTTGCGTATATGGATTATGCAATGATTTTTTGTCTATAGTTTTATTGGTGATTAGTATAATATCCGTCTGTCTCTCGGGGCAGGCGGATTTTTGTTGTCAGCCTGAAATAAAATCCATAATTATTTATTCAAATTTATTTTGAATACAAGATTTTATTAACAATAGTACGTTATAATCATAGTATGTCTTTTCATGCTCCGATGAGATAGCTGTTCCGTGGGGCATACAAATAAAGAAAAGGGGAAAATGAATGAGAAATTACAGAAAAACAGCGCTTGTCGCTGCCTGCGTCATTCTTTCGTCTGTGCTTTCGGGCTGCGGGGATACAGGGGCAAAAAATTACGATAAGCTCCTTGACAAGGATTCACCCGTGGCAATAACTATCTGGCATTACTATAACGGTATCCAGCAGACCCAGTTTGACGATATGGTGGCTGAGTTCAACAACACCGTGGGAATGGAAAAGGGCATTATCGTGGAGGCTTTTTCCAAGAACTCCGTAAACGCGCTGGCAGAAAGCGTTGTGGCTTCTCTCAACAACGATGCGGGCGCCGATACACTCCCCAATATCTTCGGAACATACGCCGAGACAGCTTATATCGCAGATAAAAAGGGCGCTCTGGCTGATATATCAAGGTTCTTCACCGATGAGGAGCTTGATGAATATGTTGACGAATACATAGCCGAGGGCAGGATAAATTCAGGCAGCGGTGATGAGTCTCTTAAAATTTTCCCCGTTGCGAAAAGCACCGAGATAATGATGATAAACGTTACAGACTGGGCAAAATTTGCCGAGGCTGAGAATGTTTTCTTTGATGATCTTTCCACATGGGAGGGTCTGGCTGCCACCGCCGAAAAGTATTACAACTACACCGACGGACTTACACCCGATATCCCCAACGACGGAAAGGCATTTTTCGGCAGAGATTCCATTGCAAACTACATGGTAACAGGCGCAAAGCAGCTGGGCTGCGCATTTGCCGAGCCTGACGCTGACGGAAACGTTGTGGTCAGCGCTGACAAGGAAGTTCTCCGCCGCCTGTGGGAAAACTACTACGTTCCCTTTGTTAAGGGCTATTACACTGCGGACAGCCGTTTCAGAAGCGATGATATGAAAACAGGCAATATCATTGCCATGGTATGCTCCAACTCAGCCGCTTCCTACTGCCCCAACGAGGTAACTATCAACGACGACCATACCTATCCCATTGATATTGCGGTGCTCCAAGTGCCCAATTTCGAGGGCTGCGACCCCTATATCGTTCAGCAGGGTGCGGGAATGTCCGTTGTAAAGTCGGACGACAAGACCGAATATGCCTGCTCTGTATTCCTCAAATGGTTCACCGAGGAAGAGAGAAACATTGAGTTTGCCGTAAACTCGGGGTATCTGCCTGTTAAGAAGTCTGCAAATGACATCAACAAGATAATCAGCTACAAGAGTGATATCTCCGACAGCCTCAAGGGCACCTTTGAGGTGGCTATCGACGAGATAAACAGCTACAATCTTTACACCAGCGTGCCTTATGAGGCTTCCGCCGATGTTCGTTCCTACATCGACAGCACTCTTACAAACACCGCAAAGGACGCTTATGAAGAGGCAAGCAGCAGGATAGAGGCAGGCGAGGACCGCATTGCTGTGCTTGATGAATACACCAATGATGCCGCATTTGAAAAGTGGTACAGCGATTTTGCGGCAGGTCTTGACAAGGTAAAGGGAGAATAAACAGTTACAGATAACGGCATAACGGGAAAGGAGGTTTCGGGTATGAATGGCAAGTCACGTTCACTGACGGGAAAAGTACGGGAAAGATCCATGCTCTCCAAGGTAATGATACCAATGCTTATACTCGGTATCCTGGAGGTCGCTGTTTTTGCAATAGTAATGCTGGTCAGCGGCGAGCTTACCTACATAAAGAAATATTCCTATAATCTGCTTATCGAAAAGACAGCCAACAGGGCAAGCTATGTGGAGTATATGCTCAATCAGAAAACCTCGCTGGTATATGAGACAGCTGTGGAGATAAACCATATAACAGAGGAATATCTTGATGAATGCGGCATTACGCTGGATCAGCTTTCGGAGGATAAAGAGGTCAACAAGGAGCTGCTGATACGTTCATCAGATGCACTTATATCCCTTATCAGAAGAGATATGGTGAACGATGCCTTTATCATTCTCGACACCGGCAGCCTTTATGATACCGATACGGATACCGTCCGTGCGGGACTGTATCTGCGTGATACCGACATTTACGATAACAGCACCGCCGATATAAAGGACATCTATATGGAGATGGGCAGCTCGGATATCGCACATGAGCTTGGTACAGCTCTCGATTCCGAATGGTCGCCGCATATGGTGATAAATGATGATAATGATTTCAGCTTTTACACCGTTCCCATGAAGTCCAAGGAGCTTTATCCCGACAAGCCCGTGTATAATCTGGGCTACTGGAGCGGATTTTCCAAAATATCCCTTTCGGCTCAGAAGAGTATGAAATATACGCTTCCTCTGGTTTCCTCCGACGGCCGTGTGTATGGCGTTGTTGGAATTGGCCTCATGGAAAAGACCATACTCAAAAATATCCCCGCAAACGACTTCTTCAATGAATCTGCCTGCTATATCATCGGCAGCGATATTGAGGGCGACGGAATATATATTCCCGAGCTTCACTCAGGCCCTATCTACACAAGACTTGTGAGCGCTGATACCGTGTTTGACGAAAATGCGGACAGCAGCTACGGCATTTATGAGTTTGCAACGGAGCACAAAAGCTCATGTCTTGGCTGCATACAGCGAATGAACATCTATAACTCAGGCTCGCCCTACAATCAGCAGCACTGGGCGCTGATATCTGCGGCGGATAAGTCGGGGATATTGAGCATTTACTGGTTCCTTATCAATGTGTTCATCATATCCGTGTCGATCACGGTAGTGTGCGGCATTGTGTTCTCGCTTTACACAGGACGCAAGATAAGCAAGCCCGTTTCAGGTATGATAAGCACCCTCAACAACGCACAGCAGAACGAGGGTGCACTGCTGAACTTCGGCAACTCTGGCATTACCGAGATCGACAGGCTGGCTTCGGCAATAGTCCAGCTCCAGGTCAGCGCCAATGAATATGCCTCCCGTGTGTCAAGGATAATCACCCTTACGGACAGCAAGATAGGCGTGTTTATGGTAAATATGCGTTCCCACACTGTTTTCGTCAGCGAGAGCCTTACAAGGATAATGGATTTTGATGATATCCCTCACAGCGACATCACCGTTTCCGAGGAGATATTCAGTCACCAGTTCGAGAAGATAGACACTGACGGAAAGTTACTTGAGCAGTACTGCGATGCCGCTTCCGTTCCAGAATCGGGAAGCAGCGTGGAGATAAAGAGAGAAAAGAACGGCAAGGAAGTGTGGTACAAGATAACCCTCTCCACTCTAAACAAGGACGTTATCGGACTTGTGCAGGATATCTCCGATACTGTTGCCGAAAAGAAGGAGATAGCCGAGTACAAGGACAACGAGTACACCGAAAAGCTCCTGAAGGCAAACAGAGCGCTTCGTGATGCTTACGAGAACGCAAGGCGTGCGGACAATGCCAAGACTGACTTCCTCTCCAGAATGAGCCACGATATCAGAACGCCTATGAACGCTATTGTGGGCATGACCGTTATCGCAAACAGCCACATTGACGACAAGAAAAAGGTTGCGGACTGCCTTGAAAAGATATCCGTATCGGGCAACTATCTGCTTTCGATACTGAACGATGTTCTTGATATGAGCAAGATCGAGTCGGGCAAGTTTGAGCTTACCGAGGATAATATAGACCTTAACGCTCTCCTTGACAGCCTGCTTGAAATAGTGAAGCCCGATGCCAGGGCAAAGGACCATCAGATAATCATGCACAAGCACGACATCGTTCACCCCACAGTCATAGGCGACGGGCTGAGAATACAGCAGATGTTCGTGAATATCGTAAGCAACTCTGTGAAATACACCAACAACGGCGGCACTATCACCATTGACGTTACCGAAAAGCCTGTGGGCAACAAGAACGTTGGCTGCTACGAGTTTGTTTTCAAGGACAACGGCATAGGAATGTCGGAAGAGTTCCTGAAAAACATCTTCGAGCCTTTTGAAAGAGCCGAGGACGAGCGTGTCAACGAGCAGCAGGGCACAGGTCTTGGCATGGCGATAACCTACAACCTTGTTAAGATGATGAACGGCGATATCCAGGTAAAGAGCAAGCCCGGAAAGGGCACTGTGTTCACCGTTACGCTGTTCCTTAAATTCGGCGGGAACGGCGGAAATGCGCTTCCCACAGCCCTCACTCCCTCTTCTGAAAATGTGGATAACCTTAAAAAAGCCCATTTCAAGGACAAGCGGGTGCTGCTGGTAGATGATAATGAGCTTAACCGTGAAATAGCAGGCGAGCTGCTTGAAATGACAGGCATAACCGTTGAAATGGCGGAGAACGGTCAGGAGGCTGTGGATAAATTCCTTGCTTCAAAGGCGGGCTATTACGGTCTTATCTTTATGGATATCCAGATGCCTGTGATGAACGGCTACAACGCCGCTCTTACCATCAGGAGCCAGCCCAGAGCGGACGCACGAACCATACCTATCATCGCCATGACAGCCGATGCTTTTGCCGAGGACGTTAAGAAAGCCCGCAGCTCAGGCATGGACGAACACATTGCAAAGCCTCTTGACATTGATAAGCTTGTCAAGGTGCTGCAAAAATGGCTAAACTGATAATGCAAATAAAAAATCCATGGGACTTCACCGTTCCATGGATTTTTTGATGTATCGTCTTATTGAGGTTATTATCACATCTGAGCGTAAATATTCTTTATTGACTCTGTAATAAGCTTTGTGAAAAGGGGAGCTGCCTTGTCGGCTGTTTCCTGTACCTCCGCATGGGAAAGAGGACGGTTTGATACGCCGCAGGCAAGGTTCGATATGCAGGATATGCCCGCTATCTTCATACCCATGTGATTTGCCGCAATGGCTTCGCAGGCGGTGGACATTCCCACAGCGTCTGCGCCAAGGGTACGAACCATTCTTACCTCAGAGGGGGACTCGTAGTTGGGGCCTGTGAGCTGGATATATACGCCCTCTCTGAGCCTGATGTCAAGGTCTCTTGCGGTGTGGCGGATTATCTCACGCAGCTCCTTGCTGTATATCTCGCTCATATCGGGGAAGCGGGGGCCAAGCTCATCGGGATTTTCGCCGATAAGGGGTGAGGGAGCCATGCAGATCTGGTCGTTGATGAGCATGAAATCGCCGCATTCAAACTGCCAGTTCACGCCGCCTGCCGCATTGGTAAGAAACAGCACTTCCGCACCCATCATCTTCATAAGTCTGGTGGGGAGCACAACGTCCTCCATGGAGTAGCCCTCGTAATAATGTACTCTTCCCTGCATAATTACCACGGGAACACCGCTCACGTAGCCGAAAACAAAGCGTCCCTTATGACCGGGAGCGGTGGAAACGGGGAAGCCCTCGATATCCTTGTAATCAAGCACAGCCTTTATATCCGCCTGCTCAGCGTAATCGCCCAGTCCCGAGCCGAGGATAAGTGCTATCTTGGGGGTGAAGTCGATCTTTTCCTTGAAGCATTGGTAGCATTTTAAAAGTCTTTCATAAACCTTTGACATATAACAGCCGCCTTTCAGATTTGTTTGTTATACTAAGCACCAATTAAAAACTATACAAAAAATCGAGCATAATCTTGCGTATATGGATTATGCGATGATTTTTTGTCTATAGTTTTATTGGGGGTTAGTATTATTATACACTATCGAGCGGGGATTTGCAAGGGGAGGGTAATGATAACACCCTGCACTTTGCCAAATTTATAAATTCTATTGACTTAAATGTAATAATATGGTAAAATAATGACAGTAATATATGCTTTTAATCAGATATTTTCAACAAATCTCGGAAAGGTGGACATCATATGAGTACAACTGCATTTAAATGCCCCTGCTGTGGTGCGGAGCTGACATTCTCATCACAGTCCCAGAAAATGACCTGCGAATACTGCGGCACCGAGCTGGACGTTGAGGCTGTTAATGCCCTTTCGTCAGCCGAGCCTTCAAGCACTGATATGGAGTGGAGCGACCACAGCGACACTACTGTTAATATGGACGGCGACATCTGCACATACACCTGCTCTTCCTGCGGAGCGGAGGTCACAGGCGACAAGAGCCTTGGCGCCACATACTGCCCCTACTGCGGCAATCCCTTTGTAATGAACGACAGGTTTGACGGTATGCTCCGTCCCGATTATGTTATTCCCTTCAAGGTGAGCAAGGAGCAGGCAGTTGAGAAGTTCAAGGCATTCTGCAAGGGCCGCCCTCTGCTTCCCTCTGATTTTATAAACGGCAACAGGATAGAAAAGGTGGAGGGAATGTACGTTCCTTACTGGCTTTTCGACTGCGATGTTGACGCTGACTATCGTTTCAGAGGCGAAAAGGTCACCAGCTGGACAGAGGGTGATTATGACGTTACAAAGACCGACCATTTCCTGCTCATAAGAGGCGGAAAGGTAGGCTTTGAGCACGTTCCCGTTGACGGAACCACAAAGCTTGGCAGCGAGATAACGGAGGCTATCGAGCCTTTTGCCATGGACGCAGCCACAGGCTTCAATGCGGCGTATCTTTCGGGATATCTTGCCGACAGATACGATATTCCCGCCGAGGACTGCCGAGAGCGTGCAAATCAGCGTATCAAGGTAAGCACCGAGAACGCTTTCATGGCTACCACGACAGATTATTCAGCCGTGACCGTGGAAAGCGCCAACCTCAGAATGAAGGACGGCAAGACTGGCTATGCTCTTATGCCCATGTGGCTCATGTCCGTAAAGTTCGGCGATAAGAAATATACCTTTGCAATGAATGGTCAGACAGGCAGATTTGTGGGCGAGCTTCCCGTGTCTCCCAAGCGTGCAGCGGCAATGTTTGTGGCTGTGGCTGCGGTATCAGCTGTTATTATAGCGCTGATACTCGGTATGCTTGGCATATAAGGAGGCTGCGGTATGTCGAATTTTATGAAGATAGTTGTTACATTTGCCGCTGCCGCCCTGACTTCTGCGGCAGTGAACATTCTGCTTATCAAGCTGAATAAGCGCAATGACAAGTAAGGGGGACATGGTATGAAAAAAATATCAAAGATATTCTGTGCAATTTCAGCGGCGGCTGTTATGCTTATGTCGGGTGCGGCTGTAAGCGCAGAAAGCGAATACAAGCTTTATGACGAGGCAGGTCTCCTTGCAGAGGAGGACGCTCGTGAGATCGAGACACGCCTTGAGGAGATAGCATACACATACAGTCAGGACGTTATCATTTATACCACTGATGACCTTGAAGGCAATGAGGTGGAAAGCTACAATGAACGGCTGGCTTCCGAGCTTGACGCAGGCATAAACGGCAGCGGAATCATCTATCTTGTGGCGATGAACGATCGCAAGTATGATATCTACGCTTTCGGTAAGATGAAAGATGAGATAATGATAAAGAGCATTCGTAACGACCTTGCGTCCGATCTTCAGCCTTATCTCTCCGACGGAGAATATTACACCGCCTTTATGGGCTATGCCGCCAAGGTGGAAGAGGAAACATACAACGTATATGAGAACGGTCCCAACACCGAGCCTTCATATGCTGTTCCCATCGGCATCGGCTGCGGTCTGGTCATCGCTCTTGTGACTGTTCTTGTTATGAAGAGCCAGATGAACACCCTTAAAACAAATCCCATGGCAAACGAGTATCTGCGCAAGGGCGGATTCAGCCTTGACAGGGCAAGGGATATTTTCCTTTACACCAGCATCACCAGAACAAAGCGTGAGACTGATTCAGGCTCCTCGGGAAGCAGCGACAGCGGACATTCCAGCGGAAGCTTCTGATACATTGTCTTAAAGCGGGTATAATAATATGAAAAACATATGGACGGGAAATCGGAAGAAGCTGAGCTTTTATGCTGTCAGGTTCTGCACTGCTATCCCACTTATGATATTTGCCGCTGCCGCAGTGATCGCAGCAGTGGGTATAGACCGCTCCGAAAGTGCGGAAAGCGCATATATGACAAGCAGTCTGCGGCGGAATATCGTCAGGGCTGCGGCTATGTGCTATGCGGCTGAGGGAGCATATCCCGAGGAGCTTTCTTATCTTGAGGAAAACTACGGGATAACGGTCAACGAAGAAAAATACACGGTTCATTACAGCTTTGCGGGCAGCAATATTTCGCCCGAGGTAACTGTGACCTTGAAGAAAGGATATTAAGGTATGGATACGGTTTCGGTAATTATTGCGGCAGCAGGTCATGCTGAGCGTATGCAGGGGCTTAACAAGCAGCTTGCCATGCTCAAAGGAAAGCCTGTTATTGCTTATTCAATGCTTGCTTTTCAGGCTGTGGAGGAGGTCAGCGAGATAATCGTCGCTGCCCGTGAGTGCGATGCGGACATTATCGCAAACATTGCTCTTGATAACGGCATAACCAAGTTTGCAGGCTGTGCAGGCGGGGGAGAGACCCGTCAGCAGTCGGTCATAAATGCGCTGAAGCTGGTTTCCAGGGAGACTACTCTCATAGCCGTGCATGATGCGGCACGCCCTTTGGTAAATTCCGACAATATCAGGCAGTGCATAAGGGACGCTTCCATATTCGGGGGAGCGGTGCTGGGCGTTCCCGTAAAGGACACCATCAAGCACGTTGAGGGCGGCATGATATGCGACACTCCCGACAGGAGCAAGCTCTACATTACCCAGACCCCCCAGATATTCAAGAAAAAATATTACTTTGACGGCGTGAACTTTGCCGCCGAGCATGACCTTGATTTTACAGACGACTGCCAGCTTGTGGAGGCAATGGGTGTTAAGATAAATATGACCCCCTCCGACTACAAGAACATCAAGATAACCACTCCCGAGGACATGGCGATTGCAGAAGCCATAATGAACCAGTGATTTTGAAAGGCGGATATGATGAGGATAGGTCACGGATATGACGTTCACAGGCTTGTGGAGAACCGAAAGCTTATTATCGGCGGCGAGGAAATACCATACGAGCTGGGTCTGCTGGGGCATTCCGATGCGGACGTTCTCACTCATGCAGTGATGGACGCACTTCTCGGAGCCTGTGCTCTGGGGGACATCGGAAAGCATTTCCCCGACACTGACGAAAAGTGGAGCGGTGCGGACAGCATTAAAATGCTCCGTCATGTAATTGAGCTTATCAGCGAAAATGGTTATAAGGTAGGGAACATCGACAGTACGATCATCTGCCAGCGCCCCAAGCTTGCGCCGTATATCGAAAATATGCGCAGGAACATTGCAAACGCCTGCGGAACGGACATTGACAACGTAAGTGTCAAAGCCACCACAGAGGAAAAGCTGGGCTTTACAGGCTCGGGCGAGGGCATTTCCGCCCATGCGGTGTGCATTGTCGTGAAAAAATAAGGAGGCTAATATGGACGCTAAATCGGTTTACAAGATATCATACGGACTGTACGTGCTGACCGCTTCGGAGGGGGACAAGGATAACGGCTGTATCATCAACACCCTTATCCAGCTTACAAGCAGCCCCATGCAGATAGCCGTCACGGTGAACAAGGCAAACCTTACCCACGATATGATAAAGAACACAGGCAAGTTCAACGTTTCTGTTATTGACCGTACTGCCGATTTCGGCTTATTCAGGCATTTCGGCTTTCAGAGCGGCAGAGAGGTGCAGAAGTTCGGCACTCCCGATTCCTACAAATTTGCCCCGCACTACAGCGATAACGGTCTGCTTTATGTAAAGAACGGCACAAACGCCTTTATGTCAGGCAAGGTGGTTCGTGAGATTGACCTTGGCACTCACACCATGTTCATTGCTGAAATGACAGACGGTGCAGTGCTTTCCGACCAGCCTTCAATGACATATGAGTATTATCACAGCAATGTTAAGCCCAAGCCTGCTCAGGCGGAAAAGAAAAAGGGCTGGGTATGCAAGATATGCGGATACATCTATGAGGGAGAAGAGCTTCCTGCTGATTTTGTCTGTCCTATATGCAAGCACGGTGCTGTGGATTTTGAAAAGATAGGCTGACATTCTATAGCGTGCGAATACAAAAAAGGCTTTTGCGGTGTTAAATTGCAAAAGCCTTTTTATTTGTCCGTTCCTGCGCCTTATTTGTGCGGACTTTTTCATTTGCAAACAAAAATGAGCTGCTGCATCTTGTGCAACAGCTCATTTGATTTATTCTTCTGTTTTGTTTTCGTCAGCTTCTGCGGTGGTGTCAGTCTCTGCGGGAGCTTCTGTTTCGGCTTCCTTTGCAGGCTCTGCTGCAGGTTCAGCCTTCTTGATGTCCTTGCGCCAGTCGAGCTGGTCTTTCATAAGCTTATCGAAGCTTTCGCCGTCGATCTTTTCGTATTCAAGCAGATAATCTGCAAGCTCGTCAAGCTGGTGACGGTGTTCCTTGAGTATCTTTTCGCAGTCTGCATATGCGCTTTCCACGATGCTCTTTACCTCGTCATCAATGAGAGCCGCAGTGCTTTCGCTGTAATCCTGAGTGTGGCCGAAGTCTCTGCCGAGGAATACCTCGTCGCTGCTGCCGTACTGGATAGGGCCAAGCTTTTCTGAGAAGCCGCATCTGGTTATCATTGTCTTTGCGATTCTTGTTGCGGACTGGATATCGCCCGATGCGCCCCATGTGATGTCGTCAAACACGATGGACTCTGCAACACGGCCGCCCATTGCCCATACGATCTGCTGGAAGAGCTGATTTTTGGTCTTGAACTGGTCGTCTGTTGTGGGACGAGCCATTGTAAAGCCGCCTGCATCGCCTCTGGGGATAATTGTTACCATGTGCACCTTATCTGCGAGGGGGAGGTTATATGCAGCAACTGCATGGCCTGCCTCGTGGTAAGCGGTGATACGTCTGTCACGGTCGGTAACGATGTGAGATCTCTTTTCGGGGCCTGAAACGACCTTGACGGTAGCTTCCTCGATATCTGCCTCGGTGATAGCCTTGCGGTCGTTTCTTGCGGCAAGGAGAGCAGCCTCGTTAAGCAGGTTTTCCAGGTCAGCACCTGTGAACTGCTGAGTTGTCTTTGCGATAACATTAAGGTCAACGTCGGGAGCAAGGGGCTTGTTCTTTGCGTGTACCTTGAGTATCTCTTCTCTTCCCTTAACATCGGGGTAGCCTACCATTACCTCTCTGTCGAAACGTCCGGGACGGAGAAGTGCGGGGTCAAGGATATCACGGCGGTTTGTTGCCGCAATTACGATAACGCCCTCGTTGCCCTCAAAGCCGTCCATTTCAACAAGGAGCTGGTTAAGGGTCTGCTCACGCTCATCGTGACCGCCGCCCAGTCCTGCGCCTCTCTGGCGGCCTACTGCGTCGATCTCGTCGATGAAGATGATAGAGGGAGCGTTTTTCTTTGCTGTTTCAAAAAGGTCTCTTACTCTGGAAGCACCGACGCCGACAAACATCTCAACGAAGTCGGAACCTGAGATTGAGAAGAAGGGAACGCCTGCTTCACCTGCGACTGCCTTTGCAAGCAGTGTCTTACCTGTACCCGGAGGGCCCATGAGCAGAACGCCCTTGGGGATTCTTGCGCCGATGTCGTTATATTTCTTGGGGTTCTTGAGGAAATCAACGATCTCCGCAAGCTCCTGCTTTTCTTCATCTGCGCCTGCAACGTCCTTAAAGGTGTTTTTCTTCTTGGACTGGTTCTTGATATTTGCTTTGCCGAAGCTGTTGATCTTAGCTCCGCCGCCTGCCTGCCTCATCATAAAGAAGAAGAGCACGAACATGAGGATAAGCATTATCAGCGAGGGGAGAAGATTGTAGAGCCATGAGGTATCCTGTATCTTGTAGTATTCCTGGTTCAGGGGAGCATCGGGGTGAAGCTTGTTGTAAGCCTGACGGTAGTTGTCCTCGCCGCTCTGGCTGTACTGGATCTCGTCAACGAAGAGATTAACGTTGGGAACGGTGTAGCTGATCTGCTTGCTTGTGCCGTTATCGTCAACAGTCATTTCCAGATCGCCTGTGCCAAGATCAAATGTGTACTGCGATACCTGATAGTTGTCGAAGTAGGACATTATCTCGGAATAGGTGTACTCAGCCTGGGGGTGAGAGGACTGCCTGAGAAAATATACCATTGAAAACATCAGCACAATGGCAATTATGATGTAGATAAATAAACCGCTGCCTTTTTTCATGTGACTAAAACCTTCCTTTTCCCGATATCGGATTGCAGTCACTTCCGATACCGTCCGTTAAAAATATTCTGTCGTGCCTGATGTGCGCTTACAGCTCAGCCTCAGCAATGTAAGGCAGGTTGCGCATCTGCTCGCCGTAGTCGAGACCGTATCCCACAACAAAAAGGTCGGGGATAGTGAAAATGGAATAATCCGGCGTAAAATCCACTGTTCTGCGGTCGGGCTTGTTGAGAAGGGTGTAAACCTTCAGCGAAAGGGGATTTCTCTCCTTCAGTTTTTTGCATATCTTGGAGAGTGTGTTGCCTGTGTCAACGATATCCTCCGCAATTATTACGTGATATTTGGAGATATCGCATTTCAGGTCCAGTGTTATCTTTACATCGCCTGAGGAAACGGAGCTTTGACCATAGCTTTCGGCAGCCATGAATGCGATCTCGCAGGGGATCTTGATAGCTCTGCAGAAGTCCGCAAGAAAAACATAGCAGCCCTTGAGAATGCCGATGATAAGCAGGGGCTTGCCCGCATATTCCTCGGAAATGAGCTGACCTGTTTTCTTTACAGCCTGTGCGATCTCTTCCTCGGTGATAAGAACTCTCTTGATGGAGCCGTAGCCGTAATCCTCGGCAACGGGTGTATTTTCCTTAGTTATCATTTATCTTCCGCCTTACTGAAATAATATATAAATTTTCCGAAGTTTCATTTTTATCGGGGGAAACACGGTCGCTTGCGCCGCCGTATTCGCTCCAGAATATCCCCTCATCGTCCTCCATAACAAGGGCGGACTGCCTTTCCTCATCGGTCAGTTTAAGGGAATTGTACAGCTTTTTCAGCTTTGTGGTATGGTCACGGCGGGCGAGCCTTATGCTGTCGCCGTCCTGCTTATTCCGTAGAATAACAACACCTTGTATTTTATCATAATTTACAAGTCCGTTTGTTAATTTTTCTTTAACAATGCCCTGCTTTTGAAAAATATCATTTGAAGGTCGTTCAATTATCACCTTTTTATCATATTCGGGGACAATTATCTCTTTATCACTGCCGAAAACAACATTTGTGCGAAAGTTTTCCGCTCTGCTCATTTTCCTTATAACAACGCTTTTTCCGTCAGTAACGGCGAAAATATCACGGCTGAGATCAAAGCGTGTTTTTCTGCCTGATATGACAGCTGCGTCTATTTCCTCTATCCTGTCACGGCTGACGGGGATATTGTTTTCACTCAGCAGCCTGCGTATATACCTTTTCCGCAGAGACGGTGCATATTCATAAAGGCGCCGGGGGTCGATATCGTCTGTCAGCTGAGAGAGAAAGATCTCGTCCTCCTCCGCCGATAGGGAAAGCCTGCAAAGTGCGTCGGTGACATCTGCATTTATCTCTTCAAGCTGGGGTATGATACGCCTGCGCAGCTTGTTTCGTGAGTAGTCCTCAGTGAGATTGGTGCTGTCGGTGACAAAGCCCTGACCCATTTGGGCGAGGTATTCTTCTATCTCGCTCCTGGAAACGTCCAGCAGGGGACGGATAATGTTCCCTCTTACATATGGTATGCCCCCGAGACCTTTAAGCCCCGTGCCTCTTACGATGTTGAAAAGCACCGTTTCGGCATTGTCATTTTTGTTGTGGGCGGTGGCTGTCTTTCCGCCGCAGGAAACTTTGTCAAATGCGCCGTAGCGCAGGATACGTGCGGCTTCCTCGGTGGATCTTCCGCTTTCCTTGGCAAAGCCCGTCACATCAACACGGCAGACTTCAAGGGGAATATCGAGCCTTTTGCACAGTTTCTCGCAGAAATGCTGGTCACGGTCACTTTCCTTGCCTCTCAGGCAGTGATTTACGTGAACTGCCCTCAGCGTAAAGCCCATTTCGTGGGAAAGCTCATGCAGGACTGTTACAAGGCACACGCTGTCCGCACCGCCCGAAAGCCCTGCGGTAACAGTGTCGCCCTTTTGTATCATACAGCGGCGTGTTATTGTTTCACGCACCTTGTCCGAAACGTTCATGCCGACCTCTTATTCTGCGGGAGCAGGCCGTCTGTCCTCGCTGAGGAACAGGGTATATTGACCGTTCCATCTGAGGTTTACAGTGCCTGTTTCGCCGTGACGGTTCTTGGCAACGATACATTCCGCAAGATTAACGTCCTCCACCTTGTCCTTGTTGTAGTAGCCGTCACGGTAGAGGAACATTACGATATCCGCATCCTGCTCGATAGAGCCTGATTCTCTCAGGTCGGAAAGCAGAGGACGCTTGTCGGGACGTGACTCAACGGAACGTGAAAGCTGTGAAAGGGTGATAACGGGAACGTTCAGCTCCTTTGCCATAAGCTTGAGCTGACGGGTGATATCGGAGATTTCGTTTACACGGTTATCAATGCGCTTGCTGGAGTTCATGAGCTGTAAGTAGTCGATGATAACAAGCCCCACGTTTTTAAGACGTCTGAGCTTTGCTTTCATCTGAACTACGGTGATGCCCGCCGTATCGTCAAGGTACAGGTTCATGCCCGCCATACGGTCAGCGCCCTGAGCAAGCTTTTCCCAGTCCTTTTCGTCGATGTTGCCCTTGATAAGGTGGTCACTGGTAACAAGGCTCTCGGCGGAGAGCATACGTGTTACAAGCTGCTCCTTTGACATTTCCAGCGAGAACACCACGACCTCCTTGTCGGTGCTTCTGCGGCACACGTTGGAGGCAATGTTCAGCGCAAATGAAGTTTTTCCCATACCGGGACGGGCAGCAAGGATAAGCAGGTCGGATTTGTTTAGACCGCTTATAACGCTGTCCAGGTCGGCATAGCCTGATTTTGCACCCTGATATTTTTCCTTGTCAGCGCCCGAGATACGGTTCAGGTGGTCATAGGTCTCAAGCAGAACTTCATCTACCTTTGTAAGGCCATCGACCTCCTTGCCCTGCCTGATGTCATATATCATCTGCTCGGCGGAATCAAGTATGACGGAAGCAGGCTCGGCGCTTTCGGTGCAGTTGGAGATTATCTTTTTTGCGGCTTCCGCAAGGGAGCGCAGGTAATATTTTTCCTCGACTATCTTGCAGTAGCTTTCGATGTTTGCAAGGGAGGGAATGCTCTCGGTTATTGCCCCAAGATATTCCTTGCCCGATGCGGAGTCCTCGAAAATGCCCTCCTGAACGGCTTCATTCAGAACGGTGATAATGTCCGAGTTTACTCCCAGAGTGAACTGTCGGAGGATTATGGAAAAAAGCTCACGGTGCTTTGAAACGTAAAAGCTTTCGGGCTTTACGTAGTTCATAACCGTGCCCAGCAGCTCCGAGTCCAGCAGAACAGCGCCCAGAACGGTCTGTTCGGCTTCGATGCTGTGGGGCATTTCTCTGGCGGAAATATCATCAAATTCCATAAACGCTCTCCTTTACTCTTATTATACGCAGAATTGACGTCGGGAGCACCGACGTCAACGGATATCGGAAATTATGCCTCGACAACACTTACCGTGATCTTTTCGGAAATGCCGGGGTAAAGCTTTACCTCTGCGGTGTAGCCGCCGAATGCCTTTATTTCCATATTGAGTGTAACCTTTTTCTTTTCAACCTTAACGCCCAGCTGCTCAGCGATAGCGTCTGCAACGTGACCTGCGGTAACTGCTCCGAAGAGCTTTCCGCCTGCGCCTGCCTTGCCCTTGATGGTAACGCTCTTGCCCTTTATCTTAGCGGCGTTGTCGATAGCTTCCTGCTTTGCAACGTCAGCCTTGTGCTGCTCGGAGGATTTCTTTCCGTTAAGGTCGGAGAGGTTCTTTGCGGTAGCTTCAACTGCAAGACCCTTGCCGATAAGGAAATTTCTTGCGTAGCCATCGGAAACTTCCTTTACTTCGCCCTTTTTGCCTGAGCCTTTAACGTCCTGTACAAAAATTACTTTCATGATGATCTATCCTTTCTTATAGCTTTCTGCAAATTTATGCTGTTTCGGCAGTGCAGTAATTTTTCCTTTGGGGGTCCAGCACCAGCTGGGACATATCCGTTACCGTGCTGCCGAACATTCTCATAAACAGCTCGTCCGAGCCGTTATCAAGCTTGAAATCCATTTCCTCTGCATACAGGGGAATGAAGCACAGCAGATTTATGTAGCTGCCGTCCTTGGTTCGCATATAGTTCATGCGGTCGCCGTACTTTCCGCCGAAGTCCTTCTCGTCAAGGTGGAGGAAGATAGCGGAGCACAGCTTTGTGCTTTCGTGGAACGGGGTGTTATCCTCGGAATACTGGAGAGTGTGATTGCTTCCTATCCATGTGCCTGAAAGGTGTGGATAGCGTGCCGCCTGCTTTATTGCGGCAAATATCCACCAGAAGCGGTCATAGTCCTTTTGACTGCCCTTTGAAAACTCCGTTTTCCAGTCGGGAGGGAGCAGGCAGAAAAGCTCTGCCCTTTCGTGGGTCTTGCGCAGATCCCATGGAACGTCCTCGCTCATGGTCATGGGCAGGTCGCTCATTCCCGTGGTGAATACCACGTAAAAGGGTCTGTTTTCATCGGGAGCTATGATGTGCAGGTCGATATGCACCTTTTCGGACATAAGCTCATGTATCACACGGTGATCCTCGTCCTTTATATCGAAAAGCTCGGAGAAATGATCCTCAATCTCTTCCATATATACGGTGGGAGCCACCTTTTTTGTAAGTATCCTGAACATTCCTATTGCTGCATAGATAACTTGTTTTAATCCCATATCTGCTCCTGTCAGCTTATGCTTCTGATGTATTCGTCGATGGCTGCCATAAGCTGCTTCTTGGCGTCGGATACCGAGATATCCTTCATCTGAGCCGCCGCCATGGTCTGATGACCGCCGCCGCCCAGATGCTCCATGATTATCTGAACGTTCATTATGCCGAAGGAGCGTGCGGAGATGTTTGCGCCTGTGCCTGCCGCATAGATGACAAAGCTTGCGTCAACGCCCTGAATTCCCAGCAGCTCATCGGCTGCCTGAGAAGTGGCAATGCGTATGCCGTCGGAGGAATCCTCGCTGGCAGCAATGGCGCAGCGGTTGTATATCTCTGCTGTTTCGACAAGCTGAGAGCGCTTTATGCCCGTTTCGATGGAGATGGCAAAAAGCCTCTTTACCGCAACGGTGTCCGCACCCAGCTTTTTCAGGTAAGCCGCAGCCTCAAAGGTGCGCACGCCTGTTTTCATAACGAAATCCTTGGTATCCAGCATTATGCCCGCAAGCATTGCATCGGCGTAGTAGCTGGAAAGCTGCTCGTAGCCGAAATACTGAATGACCTCCGCCACCATTTCGCTGGCGGAAGATGCGTATGGCTCGTGGAGGCTGAGAACTGCATTGTCTATGCAGTTAACGACCTGCCTGTGGTGGTCGATGAATACAATGTTCTTTGCTTTTTCGTATATCTGCCTGCTGTCCAGCAGGTCCTTGTTGTTTGTGTCGCAGATGATGAGCAGAGTGTTCTCAGTCATCATTTCAAGGGCTGTTTCCTCGTTTATGATAAGGTCGGAGCCGTCCTCAAGGTTTTCTCTCAGGCGGTCGATTATGGGCATTGCAAGGGTGTGGTCAGTGTCGGAGAACACATAGGCATCTGCGCCGATGGCTCTTATTGCGCCGCACAGACCCGCAGCTGCGCCTATTGCGTCAAGGTCGCCCCATGCGTGGCCCATAAGGATAGTTTTGTCAGCCGCACGGATAAGGCTTATAAGACCCGAGCTGAATATACGTGTCTTTACCTTTGTGCTCTTTTCAATTCCCGAGGAGTTGCCGCCGAAGAAGGTGAAGTCCTTTTCGTCCTTTACAGCTACCTGGTCGCCGCCTCTGCCCTGGGTCATATCCAGCGCCTGACGTGCCATTTCCTCGCTTTCACTCAGGTTACTGCCGCCTCTGCCGATACCGATGGAAAGGGTAACTGGAGTATGCTCGGCAACAAGTATCTGATGCACCTTATCGAGAATGGACTTGAACTTTTCCTCTTCAAGCTTTATCAGCTCATTTTCGCTGATTATGGCAAAATAGCGGTCGGAGGATATCTTTTTCATAAGACCGTTGTGCTCTTCAATGAAAGATTCCGCCAGCTTGTCTATCTGCATGGTGATGTGAGCCTTGTCAGAGTCCTTTACCTTGGCAAAAAGCTCGTCGTAGCTGTCGATGAGCAGCATTGCCACCCAGTTTCGGCTGCGTGCGTACTCGTTCTTCACGTCGATAAGCTCGCTTACGTCCTGGAAATAAAGGAGGGTAAGCTCGGAGACTGGAGTGTTGCTCTCGTCCTTTTTCTCGGTTGTGACAGCTCTTATCCTGTAGTGACCTGCGTTATATTCCACTACAGTGTCTATTTTTGAAAATGTAGTTGAAAGGTCGATATCAATGATCTGGCTCAGATGGACTCCGTAAGCGTCGGAAGCGTGTATCTGCTCGGTGAACGCCTTGTTGAACCATATGATTATCCCGTCGCTGTCAACGATAAGTGCGGGAGCGGGGAATTTGTACAGTGAGTCCCTTTCGGTAAGGTTCAGCTGCGATTCCATTTCCGAAACGAAGCTGTGAAGGTTCTGCTCGCAGCGGATAAACAGAGCGATGTACGCAAGGCTTATCAGGCACACCACCGCCAGCATGGACCAGAACTTCACCTCGTCCGTGCCTGCCAGTGAAAAGGCGCATGAAACAGCCGCCGCCACAAGGAGCATTGAAACCAGCTTAAAAAGCCGCCAGCCTCTGCCTGTCATTGAATATCACCTGCCTTCGATTTCATATTTCCTCGATAATGGGGAGGATCATGGGATTGCGCTTTGTTTTCATATAAATATAGTCGCTGAGGGAGTCTCTCAGGCTGGACTTGATTCCGTTCCAGTCCCTTACTCCGCCTGCAAGGCAGCTTTCCAGAGTTTTTCTCAGGATATCCCTTGCGGCTTCCATCATTTCCTCGCTTTCACGGACATATACAAAGCCTCTTGAAAGAATGTCGGGGCCTGCAAGGATAGTGCCGCTTTCGCTCTCGATAGTGGCAACTACAACTATAAGACCGTCCTCCGCAAGATGCTTTCTGTCACGGAGCACGATAGAACCAACATCGCCAACGCCCAGACCGTCAACCAGAACTCTGCCTGCCGTTACCTTGCCTGTTATTCTCAGGTCGGTGCCGTCAGTCTCGATAACATCGCCTATGGAGCCGATGATGATATTGCTCTCGGGGATACCGATGGAGTTTGCAAGACCTGCGCTCTTTTTCAGGTGCTTGTACTCGCCGTGAACGGGAATGAAAAATCTGGGGCGGGTGAGCGCCATTATAAGCTTCAGCTCTTCCTGACACGCATGACCCGAAACGTGAACGTCGTACATGGACTCGTAAATTACCTCAGCCCCTGCCTTGAGCAGCTCGTTTACAACTCTTGTAACATACTTTTCGTTGCCGGGGATAGGAGTTGCGCTGATGATGATATAGTCCATAGGGGTGATTGTAACGCTTCTGTGCTCATTCATCGCCATTCTGGTAAGTGCGGACATAGGCTCGCCCTGGCTGCCTGTGGTGATAAGAACTATCTTCTCGGGAGGATACTTGTTCATAGCCTCCAGATCAATGATAACGCCCTCGGGCACGCTCAGATATCCCAGATCCATAGCTGTGGAGATAACGTTGAGCATACTTCTTCCGAAAACAGCGACCTTTCTGTCCGTGCGGACAGCGTTGTTGATTATCTGCTGTATTCTGTGGATATTTGAAGCAAATGTCGCAATGATGATACGCTTGCCCTCAGCCTTTGCAAAGAGGTTTTCAAAGGAGCCGCCTACCTTGCGCTCGGAAGCGGTGTGGCCCGGCTTCTCGGCATTTGTGGAGTCGGACATGAGCGCAAGAACGCCCCTGTTGCCCAGCTCGCCGAAGCGTGCAAGGTCGATAATTCCGCCCTCAATGGGGGTGAAATCCACCTTGAAGTCGCCTGTGTGGATAACTATTCCCGCAGGAGTGTGGATAGCAAGGCCCACAGCGTCGGGGATAGAGTGGTTTACGTGGATAAATTCAACTGCCATGCAGCCCATTTTAACGGTCTGTCTGGGAGTTACAACGTTCAGCTTTGTCTGGCTCAGAAGATTATGCTCCTTGAGCTTGCCCTCGATAAGACCGATGGTAAGACGGGTGGCATAAACGGGGATATTCACCTTTTTCAGCAGATATGCAAGTCCGCCGATGTGGTCTTCATGACCGTGGGTGATAACAATGCCCCTTACCTTGTCGATGTTCTGCTCAACATAGGTGAAATCGGGGATAACAAGGTCAACGCCGGGCATATCGCTGTCGGGAAAAGCAAGACCGCAGTCAACGATGAACATATCGTTTCCGCACTCGAAAACGGTCATATTCTTGCCTATCTCGTTAAGTCCGCCCAGAGGGATTATTCTAAGGGGAGTACGCTTTACAGCCCTGTGGTTGGAGTGATAAACAACGTGCTGATACTTTTCCTCGGGAGCAGCCTGCTGATCGTCCCTATAATTGTTTCTGGGCTGATATCTTCTCTCCTGATTGTAGTTCTTTATCTCCTGATTTTTTCTGCCGTAGGGCTTGCTCTGCTCATAGCTCTTTTCAAAAGCTGTCTTTTCAAAGGTAAAGGGCTGAGCGGGTATCTCAGTCACCGCAGCGTCATTCTGCTGGCGGGGAGCCTTATAATTCTTGTTATAGTTCTTGTTGTAAGGCTTGTTGCGGTAAGACCTGTAGCCGTTCTGCTGCTGATATTCCTGACGGGGCTTTTCGGGTGCTTCCGCATTTACATTATTGTTATTGTTTGCATTTTCAGCCTGCTGCCTGCCGAAAGCTGCGGCGGAAACTCCCTTGGGGGGAAGAGCGGGGCGGCGGAAAGGCTTCTGGTATCTGTTGTAGGGTCTGTTATTTGCCGAAGCATTGTTTCTTGCTGTGTTTTCCGATTTTTCAGGCTTCGGAGCAATTCTTTCGCCGTACTCGTTAACGGCGATATCGTTTCCCTTATTCTGGTTTTCTGACAATTTTAAATACCTCATTTCAAATCAATTCATCTGACTGCATATTTATAGCAGGTTTCCAATACATGTGGCAGGTTTCCGATAAACGCACATAAAAAAACTCTGCCTGTTATTTGTTATTATGTTCGGAGATCACATGGTTAAAACGATCCGACAGCCTGTCCGCATTTATCGGCGCATAAAACATCATACGGAAGCATAACGACCCCTCTTCCGCAAACCAAACAAAAACTATCATTCCCCGCACCATTAAATAACAACAGCAAAAACGGCGGAGACATAATTTCAGCGCACCGCAAAACATCACAAAAAACAGCGGCAATTCAACAATCAATAATCAATCACGGAAATTCCGATAATACCTCACGGGAATATCCGCATAATATCCGAACACAATAATTATTTTTATTATACCGTATCTATCCTGTTTTGTCAAGCAAATTTCTTTTTAACAAAACGCATATATACCGTAAAAGCGCCCTTGTCCGACAGCCTTTTACAGGGTATGATAATGAACGATGATATCCTCGTAGTGACCGTCCTTCATTAAAAATCCGCCGGGGATAACGCCCAGCTGAACAAAGCCCAGCTTCTTGTAAAGCGCCAGGGCAGAGGTGTTTGCGGCAACTACCGCATTGAACTGGAGTATCTTGTAGCCAAGCTCCTTTGCCTTTTTAAGGCAGTCTGTAACAAGCAGCTCGCCTATGTGCTTTCCTCTCATATCGGAGCGCACTGCATAGCTTGCGTTGCAGATATGGCCGCATCTGCCCACGCTGTTGGGGTGAAGAATGTACATTCCCACTACCTCGGCTGTGTCGGTGTCAAAGGCAACGGCTGTGTAGTCCTGAGCGGCAAAGAACTCCGCTCCCGTGTCGTCATCAAGAGGCTCTGTCTGGGGGAATGCAACGCCGTCCTCAACGACCTTGTTCCATATCATGACAGCCTCGTGAACTTCCTCCGAGGTTATTCTTCTCATCTCGATATTCATTTCAGTATCCTTTCTGCCCAGTCCAGGGCAAGGGTGAACCACTGTGCCGCAGTGGGGTTAAGATATCTTTCGTTTCCGTCCTTTATGGTGGTTATGTCGCACATGGCTATTCCGTGACCGCCCTTGGGGAAAATATGCAGCTCAAAGGGGACGTTGCTTCCCGACAGCGCCGATGCAAACATCAGGCTGTTTTCCACAGGGACGATGTTGTCGTCCGCACAGTGCCAGATGAATGTGGGGCAAACGTCAGCCGAAACGTGATCTTCCAGCGAAGCAAGCTTTCTCAGCTCTTCCGTGGGAGCAATATTCTGCGCCGACAATGGGTGAGTGTATTTTCCCGCAGTTATCACAGGGTAGCACAGCACCATTCCGTCAGGGCGGATATTTTCATTAAAAAGCCCCTGATATTTCCCGAAATGCACTCCCAGACTTGCCGCCAGATGACCTCCCGCAGAAAATCCGCAGAGGATAACTCTGCCGTCACAGCAAAGCTCATCGGCATGGCTTTTTATATATTCCACCGCAGCGCACAGCTCCAGCAAAGCCGTGGGGAACGGCTTGTTCACGCAGCTGTAGTCAAGCACAAAGCCGTTGTAGCCGTAGGAATACCACCTTGCGGCGCATGGCTCTCCCTCTCGCTTGGAGCAGTGCTCATAGCTTCCTCCCGGGATAGCTATAAGAGCGGGATATTTTCTTTCGGGCTGGCTGTCGTGGATAATGCAGGTGAGGGTGGGGGAAAGCCCCTCATCGCTTAGTCCTGCCTTTTCGTAGGGCGGTGCAAGGGAAATGGTTTTTGTTATCATAAGCCCACGCTTTCTCTGAGAGCTTCTATAAGACCCTCCACACGCCATACGTGGTTTGTGCGGTCATATACCTCGCCGTTATCCCACAGGAATGTGCGTATGCCCATATCATAGCAGGTCTTTGAGACTGCAGAGGCGAATTTTACCTTGCTTTCGGGCTTAACGTCATTATTGAAGCCGTACTCGCCGATGATAACGGGAACGCCCTTGTCAACAAAGTTTTCTTTCAGCTTGGTCATGTTCCTTTCAAGCTCCTTAACATCAGCCTCGCTGCCCCATGTCATCTTTTTGTTGATGATGCAGAACTCCCAGGGAGTGTAGTAATGAACGGAAAGGATAAGATTATTTGCAGGGTCGGCGGGCAGCTGATAGCGGCTGTCACAGGTCTTTGCGATATCCGTCCAGTAGCCTGCAATAAGCAGGGGACGGGTTGCGTTATAGCCTCCGCTTGCTCTTACCAGATCAACAAACTGCTGATTTATCTTGTTGAGGAGCGCATATGCGTCGTCCTGAGGGAGATCGTCAAAGCCTATCTCGTTGGCGCTCTCCATGATAAGGCGGTCGTCATACTCGGAAAACTCTGCGCATATCTGCTTCCAGAGAGCGTTGTATTTTTCACAGAATTTGTCATAATCCTCCGATGCGCTGCGTACCCATGCGCCGAACTTGCTGTCGTCTCCGCCGTCGTGGTGAATGTTTATGATAACGTACATATCAAGGTCATAGGCGTAGTCCACAACTTCCCTGACACGGTTCATCCAGTCCTCATCGACCTTGTAGCTGGGAGCGTCGCCCAGATGGTCACGCCAGGTAACAGGTATTCTCACGGCGTTTATTCCGTCCGCCTTCATTGCCTCAAAAAGTGAGCTGTCGGTCATGGGATTGCCCCACAGCGTCTCGTCAACGATGCCGTTTTCGGGAACATCGTTGATAATGCCGTCACCGTCTCTGTCGGCGACGCACACGTCAAGGGTGTTGCCCAGGTTCCAGCCTATTTTCATATCGCTGACTATCTCGGCAGAGCTGCGGGAGCTGTAGTCCTTTGGTTCAGCCGTATCAGCCGCACAGGAGGTAAAGAGCATTGCCGCAGCCATTACAGCGGCTGCCAGTCGGAAGAGCTTCATATTATCAGTCCTTTTTGTTATCAGAAAAGTTTAAGGCATCTTTTCTCGAACATTTCCTGAAGTGCGCAGAGAATGCCCATTCTGCCTGTTGCGTAGGTAAGTCCGCCCTGAACATAAGCCGCATAAGGCTCACGGAGAGGTGCATCGGCGGAAAGCTCGATGGAAGCGCCGTTGTTGAAAGCGCCTGCCGCCATGATCACCTGGCTGTCGTAGCCCGGCATATCCCAAGGCTCGGGAGCAACAAAGCTGTCAACAGGGGAGCCTTTCTGAACGCCCTGACAGAATGCGATAAGATTTTCGGGATTTTTCATAAGCACGGCTGTGATGATATCTCCTCTTGGCTCATTGGGCTTGGGGAAGCACTCAAAGCCCAGCTGTGTCATTATCGCAGCGGTGAATGTAGCTGTTTTGAGAGCGTTTGCCACAACCTCGGGAGCAAAGAAAAGTCCCTGATACATACGCTTGTTCTGGTCAAGAGAGCAGCCTGCTTCTCTTCCCACGCCTGGGCAGGTGAGCCTGTAGGAGCACTGCTCCACCAGCTTCTTGGTTCCTGCAATATATCCGCCTGTTTCGGCGATTCCGCCGCCGGGGTTCTTGATAAGCGAGCCGACGATTATATCAGCACCTGCGGAAACAGGCTCGGTCTTTTCGGTAAATTCGCCGTAGCAGTTATCTACCATTACGATGATATCGGGGTTTGCGCCCTTTGCAGCCTTTACTATCTCGGCAATGTCGCTTACGGTAAGGGATGGACGGAGACTGTAGCCTCTTGAACGCTGGATATAAGCAAGCTTTGCGCCCTTTACCTTCTGGAATATCTCCGCAACGTTGGGCTTGCCCTCGGGGGTAAGGTCAACCTGCTCATATTCCACGCCATAGTCAGCCAGAGAGCCGTTGCCCGAACCTCTCAGACCGATGACCTCTTCAAGGGTATCGTAGGGTCTGCCTGTAAGGGATACCATTCTGTCGCCCTTTCTAAGCAGTCCGAACAGCGCAATGGTAAGAGCGTGTGTGCCCGAAACGATGCTGTGGCGCACAAGAGCGTCCTCAGCGCCCACTGCCTGAGCAAAAACAGCGTCAAGGGTGTCTCTGCCAACGTCGCCGTAGCCGTAGCCCGAGCTGCCCTTCATGCAGACATCGCTTACCTTGTTGTCGATAAAAGCTTTCAGCACCTTTTCGCCGTTGCAGCGAGCGGTGCGGTCGATCTCCTTGAATGCAGCCTCGCAGGATTCCTCTGCCTTTGCAGCCGCTTTAAGTATTCTTTCTTCAATTTCAAAGCCCTTCTGAACAACGGGCTTAGGGTCAAATATTTCAGCCATCAGAATTTTCCTTTCATGTGTTATCTTTCTTTATAAGTATGATATCATCATCTGTGAGCTTGAAGCCCAGCTTTGTGTAAAAATCCGCCAGCTCCTCATAGCACCACAGATAGCCTTCGATTTTGTAGCGGGACAGCATGGCGGCGATGTGCTTTAAAAGTCCCGACGCTCCGCCCTGTCCTCTTGCGGCGGGAAGTGTTGCCACGCTTGAGATATATGCCTTTCCGTTCAGGCAGAACTCAATATTTGCGCAGGATGCGGACTTATACGTGAACGCCCTTGACACCTCATGCCTTATCCTGTGGGACATATCCGCATACCACAGGTCATATTGCAGCCCCTGAAAGCTGCTGTTCAGGATAATGAACATCTGCTGGAGAGATACGGGCTTGTCAACGCCCTTTACAAATTCCTTTTCGTCAAAATCCTTGTCGGGCATCATTCTGAAAAGCAGTCGCTTTTTCTGCTCATATCCCTCTATCGCCAGATGATTTCCCGTATATCTGGGGCATTCTACCGTCTGGGGAGCGTTTATGCGGATAAAATCCGCCAGCTCGTCTTCGTTTATCAGGCTGCCGCCCAGCACTGCGGCGGAGTTATACAGCAGGATATTTCCCCATGTAAGCCCCTCGTTTACGGAATATAGCCTGCAAAAATCGTAGCTCATTCCGTAGGCATTTACCGCAGCCTCGATTTTGCCGCAGTAATAGTCGTCAGTCAGTCTCAGCTCGGAGCGCTCGTATGCCCGCAATATCATTGAATGTCCCTTACCTTTCAGATCTCGGAGTCTGTTATCTTATCCGCCATTGCGCAGGCAAGGGCAAATGTATCAAAGTAGTCGTTTTCGTCTATAACGCAGCAGGGGGTGTGCAGATATCGGCAGGGAACGGATATTGCTATCGTTCTCACGCCGCTGCGGCTGATGTGTATTGCGCCGCTGTCGTTTCCGCCTGCGATGAGTGTTTTTGTCTGCCAACTGATGCTGTTGTCCTTTGCGATTTTCTGCGAAAGGTCAAAAAGCTTCCTGTCGTAAACGGTGGAGCGGTCCATGTAGGATACTACGGGGCCTTTTCCCAGCAGGCAGCAGCGCTTGTCGCCCTCGGAAAGGGGAATGTCCGCCGCTGTGGTGGCTTCAAGCACTATTGCAAAGTCGGGAGCGGCATAGAATGCTGCCGTCCTTGCGCCCCTGAGACCTATCTCCTCCTGGGTCACAAAGGTAAATGTGCAGTCGTACTCGGGAATATCCTCCAGTATCATTGCTATCATTACCGCACAGCCTGCACGGTCGTCTATAGCCTTTGAACGCACATAGCCGTCCTGCGAAAGGGCATATCCGCAGGTGTAATAGGCATAATCGCCGGGGCGGATAAATTTCTCGGCTTCCGCCTTGTCCTTTGCGCCGATGTCGATGTAAAGGCCGTCAAACTTAGGGGGAGTTTTTCTCTCGTCCTCGGTCATGTTGTGAACAGCCTTGGAGCCTACAGAGCCGTAAATGCCGTTTTCGGTCATTACCTGCCTGCCGATAACAGCGTCCGCCTCAACGCCGCCCACGCAGTTGAAAGCCAGCGTTCCGTCGGAGTTTATACCTGTGATGATAAGCCCCACCTCGTCCATGTGGGCGGATATCATAAGCTTCTTTTCGGGTGTTTTTCTGCCCTTGTATTCTGCCACTATGCAGCCCGAGGGGAGTATGGTGCAGCTGCACTTGTCTCTTATTTTGTCGAGGATATATTCACGAACGTTCTCTTCTCGTCCCGAAGCGCCGTTTATCTCGCACAGCTCTTTTAAGAGAGTGCGCAGCAGTTCCTTGTTGATGTTCATATTGCGCCCTCCTTTAAAAATGCGGTTATGAGCTTTGCGGTAAGGATAACGTCCTCTGTGTCGATTACCTCGGCAGGGGTGTGCATATATCTGAGGGGTATTGACAGGGTAACTGCCCTTGAACCGCAGCGGTTTACGGAAAATCTGTCCGCATTGGTTCCCGTAGTGCCGTTCATCACCTCATACTGGAATGGGATATTGTTCCTTTCGGCATATTCGGTGAACCACTTTGAAAGCCTGCGGTCAAGAGAGGGGGCATAGCCTATCATGCAGCCCTTTGCCATTTCTCCGCACTTTCTGGGATTTTCGCCCATGCTCATGGCAAAGCTTACATCTACCGCAATGGAAATGTCGGGATCAACTTCAAATGCGCCTATGCAGGCACCTCTTTCGCCCAGCTCCTCCTGAGTGGAGAACATTACCGTAAAGGTAAAGGGCAGCTCATCATATTTTCCGCCCAGAGCGTCAACAGCCGCAATTATGCAGGCAATTCCGCAGCGGTCGTCAAGAGCCGCTCCGCATATCCTTCCGCTGTCTGGGATAAGCTCGTGGCAGGGGGAGTCAAATGAAATGCCGTCGCCGGGGTGAATGAGCTTTCTTGCCCTTGCGGGGGAAAGCATGGTGTCAATATATATCTGGTCCTTATCCATTACGGAGCTGTCTTTTTTCAGGTGAGGGGGCAGGGTGCAGATAACTCCGCATATGTCCTCTTCGCCGTGAATGATGACCCTCTGTGCAGGGAATATCCTTCTGTCAAGGCCGCCGAGGCAGTCTGCCTTTACAAAGCCCTCCTCGGTGATGTATGTGGCGATGAGACCCACCCTGTCAAGGTGAGCGTCAATGAGTACATGGGGCTTTTCGGGGGAGCGGCTGCCGAAATGGGCAAGCACGTTGCCGTTTTTTATCTCAGCATTGCAGGTGTAGCGGCTCATAATGTCACGGCACAGCTGAGCCACAGGCTCCTCGCTGCCCGAAACGCCCCTGCAGTCCGCTATCTGCTTTATAAGAGCTGTAAGTTCCTTTTTATCCATAGTTTTCCTTACTTTTCCTTTCTTATAACGCATTGACAAGGCTCTTGAAGTGATTTCCTCTGTCCTCGAACATTCTGTACATATCAAAGCTTGCGCAGGCAGGGGAAAGGGAAACGATGTCGCCCTCCTTTGCCTTTGCCCTTGCGGTGTTAACGGCTTCCGCCATGTCGTTTACGATGATTATTTCAAGACCGCTGTCCGCAAACTTGGAAGATGCCTCCACAGCTGCCTTTATCTTTTCCTTGGTCTGACCCATAAGGATAAGGAGCTTTACCTTTTCACATACCAGGTCTGCCATAGGCTCAAAGGAAATGCCCTTGTCGGAGCCGCCCATTATCATTATCTGCTTCTGGGGGAAGGTGTTGAGGCAGGCAATAACTCTTGTGGGGCTTGATGCGATGGAGTTGTTGTAGTATTTTACGCCGTCCAGCTCCCTTACAAATTCGATACGGTGCTCAACGCCGCCGAATTCCTTTGCTATCTTTCTCACAGTCTCGGGCTTTACCTTTCCCCATGTGACTGCAATGGCGGTGAGGTAATTTTCAACATTGTGCATACCGGGTATCTTGATATCCTTCATGTCAAGTATCTCGGTGACTTTGCCGTAGTCATTGTAGCAGAGCATACCGTTATCAGCCAGGAATGCGCCGTTTTCGGGCTTTTCAAAGCGGCTGAAATATGCAAGCTGACCTCTTACCAGAGGTGCAAGGTCACGGGCAGTCTCGTTGTCATAGCTCAGCACCGCTCTTGAAAAGGCGTTCTGATGAAGCAGCAGATTTGCCTTTGAATCAATGTATTCCTGCATATCCTTGTGGACGTTCAGGTGATTGGGACGGATATTTGTGATAGCCGCCACATCGGGGGACTTCCTCATGGAAATGAGCTGGAAGCTGGAAAGCTCCACAACAGCCGCATCGTCCTCCTTCACCTCCTCGATGATGGGGAGCAGCGCACGGCCGATGTTTCCGCCCTTGTGAACGGTAACGCCCTCGGCTGCCAGCAGCTCGGCGATGATGGTGGTAGTGGTGGTCTTTCCGTCGGAGCCTGTCACTGCGTAGATGGGGCAGGGACAAAGGTCAAAGAATACCTCCATTTCGGAAGTGACGGCAGTGCCGTGAAGCCTTGCCTGAGTAAGTGTTTCATTATTATAGTACATTCCGGGGGTGCGGAAAACAACGTCATATTTTCCCTCTGCCATGCCGTCAAGGTAGCTTTCTCCGAGAGAAAAGGCAGCGCCTGCGGCTTTAAGCTCCTCGTATTCCTTCATCTGCTCCGCAGTTTTCTTGTCGCAGACGGTAACGTTCAGTCCCTTTTTCAGAAAGAGCTTGATAAGGTCGGTGTGGCTGACGCCCACGCCTATGAACGCTATTTTTTTATCCTTCATATTTTCAAAAAAGATCTCGGCTTTCGTTCTCATATTCAAAAAGTCCTCCATATAAAAATAGTAACTCACAATATATTATACTACTGTTTTCCCAAAATGGCAATAGATTTTATTTATAAATTCCTGTACATGGAAATATACGGTCTTATACTAATCTTCAATCGCTCTATAGGCAAAGCCGACAGATGAAATAAGACCA
>ERZ1026854.342-NODE-342-length-33288-cov-10.188337_pt1 | contig 33288 bp, 24 predicted proteins | sample MGYA00380157_ERZ1026854 | MGnify/ENA primary metagenome ERZ1026854 (study PRJEB33269, sample SAMEA4719793) | human gut metagenome | biome: human-associated habitat; feature: organic feature; material: feces | place: Cameroon | collected 2013-10 ... | reverse complement strand
TTATTATAATATGTTTTCACAAAAATTGCAATACTTTAATGCGAACAGGCTCTAAAGTAATAGCCGACAAATTGAAAAGTTCTAAAGCCGCCTGCACCGAAAATTTGAAAACTCGCTAATAAGCAGAATATCTTAAACTGACTAAAAGCCTTTTCTTGCAGGCGGCTTGAAACCAAGAGATGTTCCGTCAGGAACGTCGAATTTGGTTTCCGCCGTTAGGCGCAGGTACGGACATACCTACAATTCAAATTTATTCGTCCGTACCGAATGCAAAGGAGACACCTAAGGAGAGAGGGGGGAAAGTAAAACCCTACAAAAGCGGGCATTCCCCCCTCTCTCCTACGGTTTCTCCTCTGCACTCCTTTTCCCTACCCTCTCACCCCCACCAAGCCCGCTTTTACCGTTGTGCTTCAACTTTTTTATTTGGCTACTTTAGCAGACTTTGTTTGACCTCTTTCACCGCCGCCCCGCTCATTTGCGGTCTGGCGCTTAGATATCGAGTGTCTGCTGTTAGCTTTGTTTAACTCTAAGGCTGGTTCGTATATCTATCTGCCCCCATTTTTTTAGCTGTGTTTATGGGCATGGCTTCACTCCGTTATTTTATTTGGAGTTCTTTTGTTTATTTGAAAGCGATTTTATAAGAATGTGCTTTTCCTTGTGTTATCGAATTTTACGGGATTTTACGGGTGATATCGGGCGCTAAATATCCAATCACAAATATTTTTTCAGATCCGTCATAAGCCGCTGCTCGGCGGAGATGAGATCACGGGTGAGCTTTCTGCTGCCGCCGTCGGCTGCGGCGTATTTGTCCATGCCCTGGCGGAGCTTGTCTATGCCCATGGAGCAGCCCTTTGAGACCAGCTCCGCTGCGTCCTGCTCGGTGCCGTTCATAAGGGTAAGGTCGGTCTTGACCGTTGACATCGCCTTTGCCATAGCAGAGGGATTTTTGCCCGCCCTGCCCCATGAGTTAAGGAGCTGCTCCGCCTCGGAGCGCAGCTTTTCATGCTCTTTCACACTTTTTTTGAGAATATCCTCAAGGTCAGCGTCGCCTGCCTTGGGGATAACGTCGTTTATGGCGCCTATCCCCATTTTTATGCCTGCATCGCACTGCCTCAGCAGCTTTACGGTGTCCTTTTCTTCCTTGTCGTTCATAGCCATCATTCCTTTCAGTGGTTTGTATTATTATGTGAAAGGAACGTTGCGTTATTCATCTGACGGGATATTCTATGCCGCCCACATACAGAGATTCCACGTCATCGGGGTCAATGGGATATTCAAAGCCTGTGCGGAAATGACCCTTGTCAAAGGTAAAATGTCCGCTGAAGCTGTCACGGAGGTTATATGCCTTGGAATATTCCGCACCGCAGCTGACGGTCTCGCCGTTTTTCAGCTTTATATATGCCTTGCCTGCCAGCAGGCCGTTTTCGCTGTTCATCAGGCTGTCATAGCTGTAGCCCTCGGTGTCGGCTGCAACGCCGCAGGGGGTGATAGTAAATTTGATGCCGTCGCCGCCTGCATATCGGTTGACATAATCGGGTATCTCAACGGTGAAATCTGCGGAGAACAGGCTGCTGTTAATGATATTGTCATATGAGATGATGCGGCCGGAGTTAAGATACACGCCGGACATATTGAAGCAGGTGAAATCTATGGGGATTTTGCCGCTCATCTCGCCTGTGCAGTTCACGGTGAAGATGCAGTAAAAAGTTCTGTTGTCCTCACGGACAAAGCGGATATCGGAATGTCCGCCGTTGGTGGAAAAGCGTGCGTAGGTGTTTTCCATTTCAACGCCGTCGTGTCCCCAGCCGTCAATGTACTGCTCCTCGTAATAGTCGTACAGGGGGATATCGTGGTCAAAATCCAGCTTAAATACACAGAATATGCTGTAGCTGTCCGCCGCATAACCCATGGGAGTGACCGTGAGGCCGTCACTTTCGCATTCAAGGGAGGATATGTCCATCTCGCCCGTAAGGCCCTCAAAATTGCTGTAATCCGCTTCTCTGCCGTATATGACGGAGAACAGACCGCTCTGAGCCGCATATACCACCGTGCCGAACATAAGCACCAGCACCGCCGCAGCGGGGAGCATGAGCTGACGGAGCTTTGGTCTCGTCTTTTTTCGCCTTTGTGGGATATCAAGTATTTTCTGCCTTGTGGCATCATCTGCCTTTATCTTGTCAAGTGCGTTTTTATAATGCTGTACATTCATCGCCGTATTCCTTTCCGAGAGCAGCCCTAAGCCGCTCTCTGCCACGCTGGAGCCTTGTTCTTACCGTAGATTCCTTAACGCCTGTAAGCTGTGATATTTCCTTGACGGAGTATTCCTCGTAGTAATAAAGATGTATCGCCGTGCGGTATTTCAGCGGCAGGCTCATGACCGCTTCAAGGACAGCCTGCTCGCTGCCGCTCATCTCAACACAGGCAAACTCATCGGAGCCAATATCGCTGACTACATCAGCGCTGATCACATCGGTGCTGACTATGTCAGCAATGTCCCTGTGGTCACGGCGGGAGAACCACGCCAGCCGCCTGCGGTTGATGCAGTAGTTCGCCGTTACCCGAATGAGCCACGCCTTTTCCGCTTCCGCCGAATCGAAGGAGATATCCTCCTTAAACAGCCGAAGAAACACCTCCTGAGCGGCGTCCTCCGCCTCGGCAAAGCTTTTCAGATAGGTGTATGCCAGCCGCACCACCATATCCAGCCGCCTGTTTACGGCGTTTTCATATTCTTCTTTGTTCAACACATCATCTCCCTGTCAGTGGAGTTTTATCGAAACGTTTCTGTATATAAAACACATCAGCGGGGCAAAAAGTCTCATTTTCACCCAATTATTTTAGGAAATATATTGTTTACAGATTATTGATGAATATAGATATTCGCTGTGCTATAATATAAAAGCTGACTGATTAGACAGGTCAGAAAATATGCGAGAGTGCTGGAATAGGCAGACAGGCACGTTTGAGGTGCGTGTGTCTTTGACGTGTGGGTTCAAGTCCCATCTCTCGCACCAAACACCGTTCAGATTCTGAGCGGTGTTTTTTTGTGCTCACAATGCAAAAGCGGTTCGGATATCCGAGCCGCTTTTTCGTTTGTATGGTGCCGTCAAATGGCTTCAATGCACCGTTTGGCGGAGATGTTTGGTTTATGCCCGAGGAAGTTTTTATCACATAAAAATGAGATGCAGAGGACAGTGTCCCACCGATATCCGGGGCTGTCCGTTCCCGAAAACGGCTGTAAGACAGGGTTGAAGTATAAAAAAGGTATAAAAAGAAAGAGGATAAAAGGAAAAAGGGTCTGCATCTCATTACTGTTATTATATCACAGCATTTGCAAATTGTCAAGCAATTTTACAATTTGCAAATATTATCTCTAAAAAAAGTTCTCTGCATTTTGGTACAAAACAGGGCAAAAACACGCATTTTTTGAACGCAGGTCTAATTTTTGTCAATTAGATGTGTTAATGCGCAAAAGTGTAATAAGCATAGAGAAAATTTTAACTTTTTTGGTAAAATCTATTGCAATTTCGGTAAAATTATGTTATACTTCAAGTGTGTGATGTGTGTAATTTCAGAATATTTTATGGCATTTATTTTGAAAGGAGAAATGTTTTTGAAAAAGCAGGATTTTAAAAGACAGCTTGCTGCGATAATGGCACTGGCTGTCACATTTTCATCTGTCCCCCCTGTATGGGCGGACGAGATCTCTTTCATTACAGATGATGACGTAACCCTTAACTCAATAAGCACTATCGGCATGGAGACCAATGCTTATGAGCTGCTCAGCGATCCTGTCAGCGACTGCCCCTTTACTATCACAGGCTCCGCTGACTCTGCTGTGCCTCTTGAGCATTACTATGCTCTGGGCAGTGAAGCAGTCGGCAGCCAGAAGCTGGTGTTCTATGTTAACTCCAACGGTGCTGAGGACTTTAAAATAACAAGCGTGACCTACAATGAAGCCGACGCCACCAGCAAGCTTTATGGCCTTATCAAGCTGGAAGAGGTAAACGGTGTGAGCAAGTACGCTTATGACGTTGACTGCTGGGGCACTGCTGTGATAACCGTAAATGCAACTGTAGGCGACGTTTCGTATTCACAGAGCTTTACTTTTACTTCCGCAGCAGCGTATCTGATACCCAAAATATATACGAACAGCATATCTATACCTTTCGGCACTACAGCTGATAACATCGGCACTGTTATCGACGAAAACGAACTTGTACAGGTAGGCTTTAACAGCAAGTATCAGAGCGATATTACCGTTGGCTCTGAGATAGTAAAGGGCAACGTAGGCGACTTCCCTGTGCCTATGCACGGCATGTACTACACCTTAGATGCCAAGATATCCGACACTGACCCTTATTCCGTTGATGTCAGTATAGTGCCTACAGAAAGAGGCGCTCTCTGCTACTGCTTTGATACCGAAAATACTTCTGCGACAATCCCATTTGATGTGGAATCCCCCATATTCAAGGACGCTCCCGAGGAGCTGGTAGTCCCCGTTTTCAAGAGAGACACCGAATCGCTTTACAATAGAGCCAACGAAAGAGCAGGCAGCGCAGCCATACTCAGCAACAAATTCGGCATTTACAACGGTGACACCTACATAACAAGCAGCAGGGCACACACCCTGAACAGATATGACAAAACCTACAGTGAGATCCTTGCCACAAGGGATTATGTTCACGCATATGGCATCAAGGGGTATTATCCCGAAGCCGCAAACTGGATATTCCCCAAGGGCTACAACGACACTAACCAGACTGCCTTGACCTATGACCCCTCTGTTGAAAATTACGGCTTCATGATGAACCTGCCCATCAAATATGATGTGAAGAAGATAATCCTGAAGCCACTGCTTGAGGGCAAATTCACTGCGGACAACCCCATTGACACATCTAACGGTGAAAACCTGTCCGAGGCGATAAAGAGCGCTCTCACCTTTACCACCGAAAACATGGACTACAGCAATATGCCCACAGAGCTTCTTTACGGCAACACAAGCTACAAAAAGACCAATGTTGAAGAGCCTGAGGGCGAGACAGTTTATGCTCCCGCAAGCGACGATTTCGACATCATTGCGGGCGATATGACATACGATGAGAAGACAGGCTTACAAAAGGTAACCGTTACATTTGTTCTCACCGAAAAGGGCGAAGAGGCTTATGAGCTTTCCGCTTCCGACAATGCAGGCATTTCCGCAACTGTATATGTAAAGGCAGCTATGGAAAGCTACAGCTTCAGTAAGGAAAGCGTTTCCGTATCCGAAAATGCAAGCGAAAAGCTTGATCTGAGCCGGTATCTTGAAGCTTCTCCCACAGGCACTGACGCATCTTCCGTAAAGTATTACTCCGATAACCCCGAAATAGCAACTGTTGATGAAAGCACAGGCGCTGTTACTCCCGTGGCTCCCGGAAGCGCTAAGATATATGCCCAGGGAATTATCGGCGGCGAGCAGGGCCCCAAGGCTTACATCACTGTTAATGTTCTGGACGAGATAACAATTTCCTTCCCAAATGCAGAAAAAATTGACAGTGCTTATTATCTTTATGTTACACAGTATGAAGGATCAGACAGTCAACAGAAATTTATTTACTATAGTGACATTGTCAAAAATAATGCAGTTGTAACAGGCAATGCAAAGGAATATGACTTTACGGATTATTCTCTTGATACAAGAGGATTCTCTTTAGGCGCACTTTTCTCCGGCAATAGTATGCTTTTCTCTTTTGGTCCGATAGAAAACTCGACCTGCCTCAGCAGTGATTCTGTAAAAAGGCTGAGAGTTTATGCCAAGCGTGACGCTTATCCCGTGCTTTCCTCTATTGCTGTTCCCAAGGATCCTGAGAAAGCAAATGAGTATATAAAGGATTATTTCGATAACCTTAGCTTTACTACCTACACAGGAGCAGCTATAGACGTTGATTACACCGTAAAATCCGTAACCTTAAACAATGACAGCACAGCTACAGCCGTTATCGAGGTAGCTGACAGCCAGAAGGACGAAATATGTATCGCAAGAACAGAGGACTACAACAAGCCTCTTTCCACTGCTGAGATAACAGTTCCCGTTGAATATGTTGAAAAGCAGACGATCTCCGCTCACTGGAACGGCGGCAAGCTCAAATTAAATTTAAACACCTTCAACCGTGACGGCATGATGGCAGCTGTAGAAAAGAAATTGGCTGATGGCGCAGTTTCCTTTACCGATGAAAGCGGCAAGGAAATAGCGATACCTTTCTGCGGCAAAAACGGCGACAGCGGCTATTATATCGTCACATCGGGTATGGGTGATTCTATGCTGCTGACACTTGGCTTCAAGGGAAAATATGCTGACTTTTATGACCTTGACGAGGGCGATGTTGCCGGCACGGTATATACAGGCAACAACTTCAATGTGCTGGTAGATTTCAATGTTCATATCGTCCCTTCTTTCATGGATACTGACATCAAGGTAAAAATCAGCAAAACTTCCACAGATGCGGAAAAGATAGCGGCTGTTAAGGAAGCTGTAGAGGCTGTCGATATCCGTGACATAACCACCGGTGAGATCATTGACAAATATACATATAAACTCAACTTCGGCGATAATGACATTGACATCTTTAACAGAACCGCAGATTCAACCTTTAATATTACCGACAACAGATTTGTTATCGGCAACGGTGAAGCAAAGACATTACATCTGGGCACACAGAATTTCACCTTTATAGATACAGGCGACGGCACTGAATACACCGTTTCCGACAAGGAGCTGAAGCTTGCAGATGGTGCTGAGACCGAAACTGTTATCAAGGTAAATCCTGATGATGACACAGACAAAAGACTTGGGCTTGCCAAAAACTATGCCTTACGCTGCATTGATACAGAGCCGGGTACTTCAGTAGAAGTCAAGGTCGTTAGTTCCGACGCCAATGGGTCAACGATCGCTGTTTCTTTGATGACAAACGGAAATGAGGTTCTGTCCTCAGAAAAAACTACACGCCTTGAGTTCAACATTACATACCGGGAAAGAAAGGTTGTTGATCTTAATCTCGAACCAACAGATGTTACCGACAATGTGGTTTATGTAATGCCCGATGACGACCTTAACGCAAGAGTTGCTCTTGGTGCAGAGCGTGTAAAGGAAATGTTCACTGTAACAGGTGCGGAGGAGCTTAGCGAGGACGATTATATCGTTAACATTCAGCCTTACGCCGCAGACAATGGACAGGCTATGTTCCTTATAACCATAAGTCTGACAAATGACGACTACTGCTTCAAATCAAAAGAACATACAGCTGAGTCAAAGACCATAATATTTACTGAAAAGAAGCCCGCACCGGTAAGCTTGATCTCAAAGGAGTCGGTTACGCCTGTATTCTCCACTGACATCAGCGACACAAACAAAGACCGTGAAGCTATACTCAAGGAATATATTAAGAAAAGCATAGCGTTCCAAGCCGCTGCTACAGACAAAGACAAAGAGATGTGCACCAGCTATAATCTCGACGACATTGAATACATCACCGAGTACAGTGACAACGGGCTCCCTGCAAGCATGACGGCAAAGGTAGTGCTTCACCCCGATGATTATGCTGAGGATGGATACAATTATTCACTGACATTCACTCCCACATGGAAAATCAAAGTAGATACGACCCTTGCCCTCCAGGCTGACGCAACGCTTACTCCCGAATTAAGGATCCCCGCAGCTGATCTGAGCGACAACATGGCTGTAACTGAAGCTTTAGTTGACTATATGAAAAACGCATTCAGCATTATCAACGGCTTTGAAGGCTGCGATGTTAGGATTACGCCAACTGCCATGGATGGCAGCGAAGTACAGGGAGAGGTAACGCTGATACTTCCCGAAGACGGCAGCAATTACTACTACCTCACAAAGCCGGGCTGCATAGAAACACTTAGCTTCAATGCAAAGGTCATCGGCGTTTCAAGCGCTACACTTGCTCTCAAGGACGGCATGACACTTGACCCCGTTATTGAGGTAAAGGAGACTGATGATTCTGATACACGCTTCCAAAAGGCAATGGAATACATCAACAATGCTTACACTGTTGAAAATGCCGACTGCGACTACTCAATAGGCATAGAGCGCCGTGCAGAGATCGACAGCGGCTATGCAGAGCTTATCCTCCGGGTGCCTGATGGCTATGAATTATCCGAAGACAGTGTTGACACTCTTATATTCAACGCAAAATACAAGGTAATATATGACTACGCTAAGCCCGAGATAACCAAGGTAACACCTGCCGCAAACACTGTAGGCGTTAACTGGTCCGAGGTAAGAGGCGCTGAAAAGTACCGTGTATATTACTTCGCTGACGGCAAGTGGACACTTGCAGGCGAAAGAACCGAGACCGGTATGTATGTAAGAAACCTTACACCCGGCAAGAAGTACGGCTTTGCAGTAAAGGCTCTTCTCAACGGCGAATGGACTGACGTAACCGCTTCCGACATTGTTTATGCAACCACTCTTGACGTTAAGCCCAGGATCACTGAGACATATGAAGAAGAGGGCGTTATAGGCATCAACTGGACTGAGGTCTATGCTGCTGAAAAGTATCGTATATATTACTATGCTGACGGCAAGTGGATATATTCAGAAACCACTAGCACTCAAGCGCTCATAGCCGGTCTTACAAGGGGCAAGAAGTACGGCTTTGCCGTTAAGGCTCTGGTAAACGGCAAGTGGACTGACGTTACATCTTCCGACATTGTTTATGTGACTGTATCTGACATTAAGCCTGTCATCACCAAGGCATTCACTTCAGGCAAGGGAACCGTTGGTCTCAACTGGACTGCTGTGGAGGGTGCTGAAAAGTACCGTGTATATTACTTTGCTGACGGCAAGTGGACATATGCAGGCGAAAGAACCGAGCTTGGTATGTATGTAAGAAATCTTACATCGGGCAAGAAGTACGGCTTTGCTGTTAAGGCATATGTTGACGGTCAGTTCACTGACGTAGTGGCTTCCGACATTGTTTATGTGACTGCTGAGTAACTTGACTTATAACTTATAATAATATAACTTATAATAAAATGAGGGACTGCGGCATTTGCTGCAGTCCCTTTGTTTATATAGCAATATCATTGCATAAAAAAGCTCCTCCGCAGTTTGCAGAGGAGCTTTTTTATACTAAGCACCAATTAAAAACTATACAAAAAATTGAGCATAATCTTGCGTATATGGATTATGCGATGATTTTTTGTCTATAGTTTTATTGGTGATTAGTATTATATTGGTCTGTCAATAATAGCTGTTATAGGGGTCTGAGAATGGATTATACTCAAAGCCGATATTTGATGTGGTTTCCTCGGGCGTTTCGGACGGCGTTGTTTCTGAGGGAACATCTTCCGCAGTATTTCCGGAAGCGCTGCTTTCGCTCGGGGTGCTGTCGTAAGAGCCGCTGTTGGTGAAGCTTCCGCTGCCCTCTCCGTAGCAGGAATAATCGCACCGTGCAAGGAAATCGGAAGCGCCCTGTACTATGGCAGAGGCGATGCCGTTCTGATGAGTGGGATTTGCCAGCGCCATTGCTTCGGTATAGTTGGTAACAAAGCCGCATTCGATGAGCACTGAGGGGAAATCCTGCTGCTGGGTGACGAAGAAATAGTTGTAGTTCTCTCCCCTGTCAAGGCTGCCTGTGCCGTGGACGCTGCTGCCCAGATATGCTCCCACACGCTTTGAGATGCTGTCCGCCAGCGGCTGGGAGAATGGGGTGAAATAATATGCCTCTGCGCCCTTTGCGTCCTCCCCTGCGGAGTTGCAGTGTATGGCAAGGAAAAGATCGGGGTTATACTGCCTTGCGTAGGAAGCTCGCTGAGCGGTAACATATGTTTCGCTCTCGGTCTTTAGCCTTATGACATTTGCGCCCGCAGCTTTCAGCTTTTCCTCCACCAGCTTTGCTATGGCGAGATTTGCTTCCTGCTCCTTGATATGTCCAACGGCGCCGGGGTCAAAGGTATCGGCTCCCGTGTAGCCATGGCCTGGGTCCACCACGACAGTTGCGCCCTCAAGGGAATTTCTGTAGCCGTTGAAGCGGAATGTGAGGTTATTGCTGTCATCGTAATATGATGTTACTCCGCCGAAAATGCCAGCCTGCCTGAAGCTCAGGGTAAGAGTGGTCTTGGTCAGCTCGCCCGATTCATATGTGCCCCACTTGCCGTAGGTGAAAACGGAGCTTTCGGGGAACGTGATATCGCTTGCGGAAACTGATGTGATGTAGTCAAAGGTGATGGTAAGAGCGTCAGAATTAAAGGAAGATATGTAGTAATTTCCGTTGCCGCCGCTTGTGCAGTTAAGGTTATTGAAGGACATGGCAAAGGGGATTTTGGTGTTGGTGTGGAGCTTCAGCACTGTGTCCGTGCCGTCCTTTGCGGCGCTTACCACGCTTACGGGATTTGAGCCTAAGGGCGAGTTATCCAGCACGTTCACATCGCTCACCTTTATGCGCTTGCCCGAATTTGTGAGGTAATATTCCGTGCCTGAGTAGGTGACGGTCTTTACCTGATAATCCAGCGTGCCCGCAGGGAGACGTGCCATATCGGGGGTGGGGTCGGTGCTGGTGGTTTTGCTGTCGTACACCATGGTGTTGTCGTTTTTCACCTGCAAAAGATTGCCGCTGTAGTCGTTGAGTATCTCCGCAAGGGCGTTTACGATGATGTGACAGCCTGTGCGGCTCTCGTTGAAGTCGCCTGTTTTGGTGTGGTATGTGCCGTAGAAGGTCACGTTTCCAAGGTCGATATCCTGACCCTTTATGCCTGCGGGGGCAATATATGTGCCAACGTATTTTGTGTAGTTGGAGTTGGGGTCAAGCTCATCTGTCTGACCCTCCATAGGGCTGAGGGTTACGGATTTTCCGTTTATCTCCGCCGATACATCGGAGCCTTTGTAGGCGATCACGCTGAGATTTACTGCCGACTGCCCCTCAATGCGCATCTCGCCGCCGCTGGGCTCTGCGCTTTTAAGGACGTTTACGGTTCTTGTTATTTTGTATGTGATAGTTTTGCCCTTGTTTTTGAAAGTAAAGGTGTTGAGCCCCACATCAAGGTCCATATTGAAGTAGAAGCGTCCCGCTTCGTTCAGCTCAATGGGCTTGCCCTGAAAATAGATAGTGAAGTTGGGGTCAAAAGAGCCTGCGAAGATGACTGTAGGCTCTTCCGTTTTGAAGGTCGTGGCAAGGGGCAGGGTCATTTCCAGCTCGTTGTTAAGGCCCTCACGGTCTATCTGGTCATTGTAGTGCTTTACCAGCACTGAGGTGGATTCCTCGGTATTTGCGTCCAGCGCCGAAAGGGAGTTGAAAATGCTGCCGATGTAGGAGCTGTAGTCATCTGCCTTGATGACCTGTTTTACCAACTCATCGGGAGAGCCCCAGCCTGTGCTGTCGGTGCATATTTTTTCGTTGATGTGGTCTATCATCATGGGAACGCCTGCGCTCTGCGCCTGCCTGTCCCACCAGCCTGCCACCTCTTCAAAGGGCATAGACTGACTGCTGAGGGAGCCGTCCGCCTTGACGATGATGAAATCCGCATAGCCGCTGTTTATATAGCCCAGCGTATCGGCATAGCCATCGGTGAGGGCTTCAAAGCTTACGGAGGTCTCGCTGCCCTCGTTGTTTGTGGTGTAGTTTGCCCAGACGTCGTTTATGGAAATGCCTACGGGGACGGAGTTAGATGTGCGCCGAATTGCGTCCGACACAAGACTGAACACATATGCGCCGTTATCCATAAGCCAGTTATCGTATCCGATGCCCGAGCCGTTGGTCATATAGTCCGCAAAGCTGCTGCTGTCCTTGGAGGAATAATATCCGTCAAGGATAATGCCGTCCACGGGATATTTTACGGTGAACTCGTGTGCGGTCAGGGCAAGCCTGTCTATCCTTGCTTTTGCGGTCTCCTCCGTGATGCCCGAAAGGACTGTGCCGATATCAAAGGTGACATACACGAACATTCCACGCTCATTTGCCGCCTGTGCGCACAGCTCCGAGGGAGATGTGCTGCCGTTCATATCCGTGCTGAAATACACGTTTCCGTTATAGGAGGTGTTTATTATCACCGTGTTAAGGCTCATATTTTCCGCACTGTCAAGGGCGGAGTTTATGCCTGCAAGGATATCCTCTTCCGACAGCATATCGCCGTTTTCGTCATAAATGTCAAAATCCTTTTCGGGGGTGATGTAAACGCCCCTTACCTCATCGGGAAAAGAGAACATGGGGCTGTATTCGGGCTGACTGAAGCTGTCCAGCTCCTCGTCACGCTGAACATCGGGGATAATTTCCTCATATTCTTCCGTAACGTTGCTTTCGGCATAAACCGACAAAAAATCCGCAGGGAGTGCCGTCACCGCCATAGCAATGGCGGCAAGCACCGATAATATTTTTCTCTTTTTCATTTTTATCATCTTGTTCTTTCTTTTTTCTTTTGTTTTATTTCTTTATACTAATCTTCAATCGTTCTATAGGCAAAGCCGACAGATAAAATAAGACCAGTCTAGGAAAGCGACCGCAGGCGGGCTTGCCGCCCGGCAAGGGAGCTTGACGAAGAATGGGCTTATTTCAGCCGAGGATTTGTCTGTAGGTTGATTGAAGATTAGTATTAATTGGTTATCAGTATAAGTTTTCCAGCTCTTTATTCATATGAGCCGAAACAGCCTGTGCAGGCTCAAACAGCGAATCATAGCGGAAAAAGGCATAGCCTGCGCTGTATATTTCCGTAAGGTCACGCTGGCGGGAAAGGATATCGCTTGAATCCAGCCACTCGTTTTTGCCGTCCCCCGCATAGGTGTCCTCAGTGCCTGATTTGTACGCTGCAAGACCTATCACAAGAGAAATATTATCCCCCGTGAGCTTTGCCCATGAATCCACCGTTTCCGCATAGGGCAGGGAGGAATTCTCAAAGCCATAGTAAATCTGGGGGCAGATATAGTCGCAGTAGCCCGATGAGCCGCACCATGTATAGATGTCGGCGTAAAGGGTATCAAAGTCGCTGCTCATATTTCCTTGGGGCGAGATGCCGAAAACTGCCGTGGGGTTTGCACTGTGGACGGCAAGATACATTTGTCTCACCATTTTTGTGACCGTCTCACGCCGCCAGTCGCCCAGGGCAAGGGCAGTGCCGCTTGCGCTGTAAGCTTCCCTGTCGAAGCTCTCATCGGTGGTGGGATAGAAGTAGTCGTCTATCTGAATGCCGTCAACGTCATATCCCGTGAGGATCTCTCTTATTCCGTCGCAGATAAGGGAGATAGTGTCGCTGTAAGCGGGGCTGAGATACCATCTGCCGCTGCTTTCAACAATGTATGTGCCTTTTTTGGAGCTGTCGTTATACCACTTGCCGATAACGCAGTCTGTGCCCAGTCCTGACATCTGAGAGTCGGTCATGAGCCGCATGGGGTTTATCCAAGCGTGAATGGAAAGCCCTCTGTCGTGGGCAAGCTTTACCGCAATTTTCAGCGGGTCATAGTCCCCTGTCAGGCGGTCGCCCTTTGGGTAAAGCGATGAATCATAATAAGCGTCGCCGTAGGCACGCACCTGAAAATACACGGTATTGCAGCCCAAAGCGGCTATGTTGTCGAAGCATTCGCCCAGCGAAGATGTAAAGGACGCTTCATCGGCGTTTTTCATTATCCTGTCGTATTCAAGGTATGATATCCACACGGCCTTCTGCCTGTCGAAGTTCAGGGCATAATAGCTGTTCCGGGGATAATATGTGCCTGCGTTTTCGGGAGCGGCTGTGGTATTCTCGGAGGTAGCTGCTTCCGAGGTGATTTCGGTCTGAGCTGTCTGCGATGCAGTCTCCGAAGCGGCGATTTCTTCCGTAAAGGCTGCCTCTTCCGATGTGATAACGGCTGTTTCGGAAGCTGTTATTTCGGAGATCGGTTCGGGAACTGTTGTTTCCAAAATGTCAGTTTCTGCAACTTCAGTTGCAATAGTGCTTTCGGCGGCTGTTACGGTGTTTTTGTATATTTCAGCCGTTGTTTCGAGAGAAACTATATTTTCCTGCGTCTGAGAAACGGAAACCGATGTTGTTTCGGAGCCTGATGCTGTCGTAACGGCAGAGGCAACATTATCCGTTTCAAAATAGCTGTCGGGCAGCTCGTCCGCAAGGGCTGAGCAGGAGCCTGCAAGCATGGCGCAGAGCAGTATATTTGCGATTTTTGCCACTTTTATTATGTCGTGTCTTTTCATAGCTCCTCCATCTTCGGGGTATATACACATATAATTATAGCCTAATTATATGCGGCTTGTCAATGGCGCAGAACTTCTGTAATCAAAAAAAGTGCATAAAAATATCCGCACTTTTTCTGTGCGGATTGGTGGGGGTAATATGATATGTGGTGCAGACGATAATATGAAAAGTGTATTTGTCCGTACCTGCGCCTTACGGCGGAAACCAAATTCGACGTTCCTGACGGAACGTCTCTTGGTTTCAAGCCGCCTGCATGAAATAGTTTTAAGGCAATTTGAGAAATTAAGCTTATTTGCAAGCTTTTAAACTCAATGTGCAGGCGACTTTAGGACTTTTATATTTGTCGGCTTTAGTTTTTAATTACTTTTGCCGTCAGCAAAAGGATTTCGCTGTCTGCGGACAGCGACCAGATGGCTCTGCCCTCTGGACACCCGCAAGCCTTTCGGGAAAAAGGCTTGACCTAAACCCTTTACCTTTAGGCTTATTTGTGCTGACTTGCTCATTTGTGCGCTTGACCTCAAAAATAAAACGGACTTTCACTTCCCGAAAGTCCGTTTCTGTTATCAGTCTATTATCTCGCCCTCGACAGCCCAGTTATGTGTCTTTGTGACCCTTACCCTGTGCATTGTGCCGATAAGCGATTCGTCTCCCTTTACCAGCGTGATGATGAACTCACCGCTCTTGCCGCTGATAAGCCCGTCCTTGTAAACGCTCTCAAAAAGCACCTCAAATTCCGCTCCCAGGAAACGCTTGTAATGCTCGTCGGATATCTCCCTCTGAGCTGCCAGAAGCTCCCTGAACCATTTCCCTTTGTCCTCCTCCGAGGTCTTGTCCTCCATAAGTGCCGCCTTTGTGCCGCTGCGCTTTGAGTAGATGAACGAGAAAATGTTATCGTATTTTACCGCCCTGACTATTTTCATAGTCTCCTGAAAATCCTCATATGTCTCATTGGGAAATCCCACTATGATATCGGTGGTGATGGAAAGCCCCGGCATCTTTTTCCTTGCGCATTCCACTATTTCCATATATTTTTCCGCCGTATATCTGCGGTTCATTTCTTTAAGTATCCTGTTGCTGCCCGACTGCAAAGGAAGATGAATGCTGCGGCATATCTTCCTGCTGTTTGCCATAACGTCAAAAAGCTCTTCCGTAGCGTCCTTGGGGTGCGGTGACATGAACCTTACCCTGAAATCCCCGTCCAGAGCGTCGATGCGCCTGAGCAGCTCGGGGAAGTTTATATCCTCCTCCAGATTTCTTCCGTAGGAGTTCACGTTCTGACCCAGCAGCATTATCTCTCGGCAGCCGTCCGCCGCCAGTGCGCTTATTTCTTCAAGTATCTTTTCGGGCTTTCTGCTGCGCTCCCTGCCCCTTACGTAGGGCACAATGCAGTATGAGCAGAAGTTGTTGCAGCCGTACATTATTGATACGCCCGCCTTGTATTTTTCCGTTCTCACCGCAGGGATATCCTCGGGGCATTCCTCCGCACGCTCGGCGGTGTCAACGGCAAATTTTCTTTCCGTCAGCACCTCGTACATGAGCCTTGGCAGCTCCTTTGAAGCGAATGTGCCGAACACCATATCCACATGGCGGTAGGATCTTTTTATTTTCTCGGCGGTGGCAGGCTCCTGAGCCATGCAGCCGCACAACCCGATTATCATATCGGGCTTTTTTTCTTTCAGATGCTTCAGCTCGCCCACGTTTCCGTAAACCTTCAGCTCCGCATTCTCACGCACAGCGCAGGTGTTGAGTATAATAACGTCCGCCTGCTCCATGTCATATGTAACGCCGCAGCCCATTTGGCAGAGCATACCCGTTATCTTTTCGCCGTCACTCACATTCTGCTGGCAGCCGTAGCTGTGTACGCAGCAAAGAGGGGGAGCCTCACGGCGGCTGAAAATTTCCTTTACCAGCTCTGTGTAGTTAAGTTCCATAAAAAGCGCCTTTCATCAGTAAATGTATATCTTCTTGTATCCCAGCGCCTCAAGAGCCTTGATACACTCGGTAAATTCATCGGGGGTCATGGAGTTCTTTTCGATCATAGGATATGTAGCAATGTCGCCGCAGCGTGCGTTGATGCCGCCGTAAATTGCGGAAGTCTTTTCATATATGCCCATGCCCTCCAGCACCGTCTCGGTGTCGCCGTTGGTCATGGTACGGCAGATGTTGTATTCGGAGTAATCCACCATGATAGTGCAGCCGTCCAGCTCCTCGGGGTGGAAAAGCTCGCTGTAGCCCCTGATGATGGAGTTTGCGGTTATCCTGAGCATTACCTGCGCCCCTGCCTCATTGCCTGCCTCGGTCATATACTTTGCAAGGCTTGTGAGGGCAAGATATCTGTCGCCGTAGGGAGCAGCCTGCTCGCCCAGCAGCTCGATATCGGAGGAACGGAACTCGGGGAAGATGAAGTCATCTGCGATTATTTCCTTGAATCCTGCGTTGGCAAGCTCCGTAACAATGTCCTTCATGTATTCCTTTGTGGTGTCCTCAAAGGGGGAGAGCCATGGCTTGCCGCCCTTGTCGGGGGAAGCGTCCAGCCATGCGTCATCATCGAGAGTGTGATATGAGCCGTCACGGTAATCGCCGTAGCGGTTGTTGTCGTTGAGCACGGACACCAGGGCAACGGGCCTCATTCCGTGGGAATATGCAGCCGATGCGATGTCCTTTGCGGTAAGGGTGGAGTGGATAATATCCTCCTCATAGTCCGTAAGCGCAAGGGGAGCAGTGGTGGCGTAGTTGAATGCGCCGCCCTCTTCCTTCATGGGGAAGATAACTGCGCTGTAGCCCTCAACGGAAAGATTGCCCAGAGCAGCCTCCAGCGACTGCATATCCGCCATATCGGAGGCGGAAAGCATATATGCGTTGCCGTCCTCTTTTATGTCAAGGTCAGCGGGGATATTTACAGCTGTTGTTTCTGGAGTGCCGATGTTCACGGGCTTTGTGCCGTCGGCAGGAAGAGTTACCGCCGCATTTTCCTGCGACTGCGAAATATCTGTCACCTCTGTGGAAGATGTGCTTTCGGTAATGGCAGTTTCGGCAGGCTGTGCGGTGCTTTCGGCAGCGATTTCGCTGGCGTTTTCGCCAGTGTTCTCGGCAGAAGCCTCGCTTTCAGCGGGAGCAGTTTCCGAAGCCGCCTGAGTGTCGGTGTTTTCGGGAGTCCAGGGCTCTGTCTCAGTCTGAACGGAGCGGTTTGCAAGATACCTGCTTATGGGGCCTGCTGCGCTGTAGCCCACAAATACCAGCACCGCCAGAGCAGCCACGCCCGAGATTATCTTTATGGCGTTGTCGTTTCTTTTCTTTATCCTGTAACGTCTCTTGGGACGGAAAATTCTTTTGCCTTTTCTCATTTCTATCGTTTCCTTTCGCTGAGAATCTTTGTTCTTTATAGGTGACCTTTATATATATGACGGAATGTGACCCAGAATGCCGTAAAGCGCCATGGCGATAATGCCTGTGAATATCATTACCGCAGGATAGCCTCTGAACACCGAGGGTACGTCCTTTGAATAAAGCTGACCGTAAACGCCCGACAGCATATATGCCGCTGCCGCAAAGCCCGCACCCGAGCACAGCCCGAACAGCAGATATTCGTACAAAGCGGTGCAGCTGTTCATGCTCAGGAATATTGTACCCATAATCACGCTGTTAAACGCCGATATATGGACATATTTTTTTATTCTGCCGAATCTTCCCTTGAAGAAAATAAACGCCAGCAGAAGCGTTATCAGATATATCAGACCGATGGTAAGCACATATGTCAGCGGCACAAAGGGCTTCTGGATATCCGCCGCCCTGTGGGAAAGGAGCCATGCCGCCCATGAGGCGGTCAGCGTGAAGTAAAGCACGCCAAGGCAGATGCCCGGGAGATTTCTCTTGTTTTTTGCCGCCATTATCATTGTGCTTACGCCCAGCGCCCTTGCAAAAACAAAATTTTCCGCCAGCAGCGCTGTAATAACTGATATTATCAGCCCGCCGAAAAAACTATGGCTGTCCACTTCACTCACTCCTTTTCAAAAAATATCATTTCTTTGAGCACAGCCTTATGAGCGCACCCATAAGCCCTATCATTATAAATCCGCCGCAGGGAGCGCCTATCAGGGGATTTACGTGGGTTATGCCGTAAAGAGCGCCGTTTATGCCGCCCGTTGAGAACAGCTCACGCACAGCGCCCATAAAAATTATTGCAATATCAAGCCCTATTATGTGGGATATCACGTCAGCCATCATCTGCGGTCTGCTCATTCTGAAAAATCTCAGCTCCGAAGCGGAAACCACAAATTGGCTCGTGGCTATCATTGGCAGGAACATTCCCAGCTTTGCAGCGTCTGCGGGCAGCCTGCCGTCAAAATAAATGTAAAAGGGAATATACACAGCTGCGGCGGCAGCGGTATATAATATTATACGCAGCGCATATGGTATTCTGCGGGGGAGCAGCGACGAGAAAAAAAGCGCCGTGAATGTCACCGCCGAGAAAAACGCCGCATATGTGAGCGCTCCCGAAAGGGTGCTGCCAGCAAATACCGCAGGCGCTATGGCAAGTCCCGATGCAAATACGGGGTTGTGGGTGGTTATCCCCTGCATAAAGGACCATTTTTTCTTATTGTCCGTGGTCATCAGAATTATCTCCGATCATGGCGATGGTCTCGCCTATATCATTGGCGGCACTTGCTTCATTGTTTGCTCTTCCGAAAATGCTGTTGAGCCTCCTCCTGCGCCTGCTTCTGCCCTTGGGAACGTCTGTAAGCCGTGCCAGGGGTGCGGATAATACGGAAGCATACACCACAGGATTTTCAAGCGACGATATCTCGGAAACCAGAATTATCATCACCGCCGAAGCAAAGCCGAACATTATCCTCTGCCCCGTGGTCTTGGGAACAAGGGAGTAATCGCAGCAAAGCGCCATGATGCCGAACACCAGCATTCCGCCCGCAAGAGCGGTCTTGAGGCCGTAAACGCCGTCAGTTATAAGGCTCCACAGCAATACCGTTCCCAGAGCTGTCACAAACACCGCCGAGGATATTGCCTTGCGTGATATGAGCACCAGCGCACAGACCAGCACCAGCACCGTAAAGGTGCAGCCCATAGGCCCCGTAAAGTTGCCGATGAGCAGCTCAAAGTCCGAGTAGTTTGATGATGATGCCACCATGGCGGACTTTGTAAAGGAGCTTGTCAGCGTTTCGGGAACGATGTTTGAAAGCGAAAGGGAGCTGAACGGCTTGGGATATGTCAGCACCGCCGACGGATAGGAAAGCTCCGCAAAAATATATCCCGCAGCAGCACAGTTGAATATCTCATGCCCGTGGCCGCCGAAGGGGTGCTTTGCAATGCAGACGGCAAACACCGCCGCACCTGCCGCCACCGTATATGGCACGGAGGCAGGAAGCATTGCCGAAAGGGTAAGCCCAGTTATGGCAGCGGAAATATCATGGATATGCAGTGGCTTGCGCCTGAATATCAGGCAGACTATATCTGCCGCCAGACAGGTGCCCACCGCCGTAAGCGCCACCAGCAGGGCACGGACGCCGTAATAATATACCGCCATAAGGTTCAGGACGATAAGTACCGTCAGCATATATGCCATTGCACCGAAATCGGCAGGCCTGCCGTCAAGAGCAGCGCCGTCGCTTCTCACAAATGTGGTGAGCATCTGCTGATTTTTGTTTTTCATGGGTAAACCGCCTTTTAAAAGCTTTTATTGGGAGACTGCTATGCGTATTGAACACATCGGAAAAAGCACAGTTAAAGTTACCGTCAGCGGCAGCGAGCTTGAGCGGCTGGGGCTGCGGTACGAGGATCTTGGGGAAAATATCCTTTCCGACATTTTTCTCTCGGGAATGATAGAAAAAGCCTGCCCCGAGCTAAAAAGCCGCACTCCTCCCGAGGGGGAGCTGAGCATAGAAGTCTTTCCCGCAAAGGACACAGGCTGCGTTTTCTACATCTCGCCGAAAAAACGGCGCAGCAGCGAAAATATCAGAGCAATAATCACCGCAGGAGGGATAAAGGAGCTTTTCGGCATCTGCCGAAGCCTTACCCGAATGGGCGTGATGTCGGAAAATACCCTGCTCACAGGGGAAAAGCACTGCCTGCGGCTGGTGGCGGATATCCCCAAAAGCGCAGCACTGCCCGAGGGCAGCGTCACTCTCGCCGATGATATCTCACTTGCCTGCATAAAGGAGCACGGCAGAGTTATCATTCCCCATAATGCCCTGAACACTCTTCTCAGCCTGAATTTTAACGCATAGAAGCCGCAGCGGCAGCCATATCATCAGCCTTGAAAAGATATGAGCCTGCCACCAGAATATCAGCCCCAGCCTCACGAACCGGAGCGGAGGTCTTGTCGTTTATGCCGCCGTCCACCTGAATGTGAGCGGAAAGGGAATGGCTGTCCAGATATGCTTTAAGCTCACGGATCTTGTCAAGGGTATCATAAATAAAGCCCTGACCGCCGAAGCCGGGTTCAACAGTCATAATGAGTATCATATCCGCACTTTCCGCATAGGGAAGCACATCGCTTACGGGAGTAGCGGGCTTTATGGCAATGCCCGCTTTTTTGCCCTTAGCCTTGATGGCGCTGATAACAGCGGCAGGATCGGGAGCCGCCTCCAGATGGAAGCTTATCATGTCCGCACCGTTGTCCGCAAAGGCATCAATATATCTGATAGGGTCAGTTATCATAAGATGAGCGTCAATGAACATTTTTGTGTGCTTTCTTACGGAAGCCAGCACGGGAATGCCGTAGCTGATGTTATTTACGAAAACGCCGTCCATAACGTCGAAATGGATATGATCGCAGCCGCATTTTTCTGCTCTGTCAAGCTCATCGCCCAGACGGCACAGATCGGCGCTGAGAATGGAAGCCGAAACTATAGTATTCACTTTATATTCCTCCGAGGTTCTGCGTAATTGCCGCCACATAAGACAGCTATACATATTAAGTATAAACCACAATTTCTCCGCCGTCAATAGCATAAGGGGCGGATTTTTCTTTTCGGCATTTCGACCATCATCTAAGAAATAATACACTTTTCACTTGTGGATTTTTTCAAAAGGTCAGCCGCAGGCAAGCTTCCATAATTTTTATAATGCCACCGATATAGTATATAATATTACCTTATAATTTATTTTCTTAGCAAAATTTATGAGAATTTTAATGTGATTGTATTGACATTTTTAAAATAATATGGTATGATTTATTTGTGATTTTCAGAACTATGCACAATGTCCGACATAAAAACCTACTAACCATAACAAGGAGAATGAAATATGCAGTACGAAGTAAAGAACGCTCCCCTTCCCGTGCTTATCTGTAAGCTTGACCCCAACGAGTCCATCGAGTGCCAGAAGGGCGCTATGTCCTGGATGACCCCCACCATGCAGATGCAGACAGGTCTCGGCAGCGGCGGAGGCGGACTTCTGGGCGCACTCGGCAAGATGGCTAAGAGTGCTGTAACAGGCGAGTCCATTTTCAGAAATACATACACAGCTCAGGGCGGCGCAGGCGAGATCGCATTCGCTTCCAGCTTCCCCGGCGACATCATCTGCTTTGACACATCAGTAAACCCCATCGTTGCACAGAAGTCCTCTTACCTTGCAAACACCATGGGCGTTAATATGGAGATATTCTTCCAGAAGAAGCTGGGTGCAGGCTTCTTCGGCGGCGAGGGCTTCATTATGCAGAAGTTCAGCGGCAACGGCGTTGTATTCCTTGAGATCGACGGAAGCGTGTGCGAATACACACTGGCAGCAGGTCAGTCCATGCTTATCGACACAGGCTACCTTGCAGCTATGGAAGCAACCTGCTCCATGGATATCGAGACCGTTAAGGGCATCGGAAATGCTCTTCTGGGCGGCGAAGGCCTCTTCAATACAAAGGTAACAGGCCCCGGCAAGATCTGGCTCCAGACAATGCCCGCAAATGTTCTTGCTGACGCTATCAAGCCCTTTATCCCCACAGGTTCCAACTGATAACCTGCAAGCAAAAAGCCGATGTGAAAACATCGGCTTTTTTATTTGCTCAGAATATACTCAAACGCTTTTGCTGTTCTTATGTCAGGCTCGTTGAAATGACCGCCATCGTTCCATTCAAGAACGATGTCCATGCTGCCAGAAAGCAGCTCGTACATCTTTCTGATATTGTCCCCTACCGACGCCATGACTTGATTTTTTGTCTTTTCTTCTTTTTTGCCAAGGCTGAGATATATCTTCTTCGCATGGGGTTGTCCTTGCAAAATGAAATCTATCCAGTTCGGGAACCACACCGATGGGGAAGCGGCGGCGGCTCCGTAAAAAATATCACACTTATACACCGCCCAGAGGGAAAACAGCGCCGCAAGGGAATATCCGCCGATGACTATTTTTACGGTATCATCAAGGCGGTATTTTTCTTTCAGCTGCGGTATCAGCTCGGTGATAACAAAGGAAAGAGTGTCCTCTGCCTTTCCGCCGAAGGCTTCATTCCCCCATACGGGCTTTGCCTGCCACGGGGAAAGCTCATCGTTCCAGTTATCAATTATAAATGCGGCAAAAATACATCTGCCGCATTTTTTAATATGTTCGTATTCAGTGCCAAAGGACTTCATCTCAAAATCGCCCATGGGCTGTATCAGCAGAAAATCCGCATTTTCCTCCCCACGGACTGCAACAGTCCTGCGGCAAAGCTCAAAAGTTTCGTTTATCAATATCCGTCAGTACCTTCCAGTGAATCATCATGCTCTATCCAGCTCTGGACGTTGATGGTGGTGTATTTGTCGTGGGTGTTGCGGATTATGACGGTGGAAATGCCTGCGTTGATTATCATTCGCTTGCACATGGCGCATGGCTCAACATCGCCGTAAAGCTCGCCTGTTTTTGCATCGTGACAGGCAAGGTAAATGGTAGCATCAATGGTGTCGCTTCTGGCAGCAGAGATAATGGCGTTTGCCTCGGCATGAACGCTTCTGCACAGCTCATAGCGCTGACCCTTGGGGATATTCAGCTTTTCACGGGTGCAGTAGCCCAGATCGCAGCAGTTCAGGCGGCCTCTGGGAGCGCCCACATAGCCTGTGGAAACTATCTCGTCATTCTTTACGATTATAGCGCCGAAATTCCTGCGCAGGCAGGTGCCTCTTTCAAGAACGGTCTCGGCGATATCAAGGTAGTAGTTTATCTTGTCTCTTCTGGGTATCGGGTTCAGTTCCATAAAAATGCTCCTTTACTCAAATATTTTCACAAGCTCGGGAACGCTTGCGGCGGAAGCGGCGGGAGGTGAGGTCAGCTCGCCGAAGCCGTATGCTGCGTGGATAAAGGGTATCCCTGCGGCGGAGGCGGCATCAAAATCCCCCTGGGTATCGCCCACATAAACGGCGCTTGTGCAGTGATTTTTCTGCATGATGAGCTTCAAAGTCTCGCTCTTGGGCTTGTGGGTATCGCCCCAGCAGAGATAATCGGTGAAATACCGCTCAAGAGAATAATATTCAAAAAACGCCTCGATATACCCGTTCTGGCAGTTGCTGACGATAAAAAGCCTGTGATCTTTGGAAAGTGCGGAAAGAGTCTCCTCCAGCTGAGGATAAAGCTCACCGCCGTTTGCGGCAAGATAGTTTTTCTCGTTTTCCCCGCATTTTTCAAGTATGTCTATACGTCTGGTCTCGGTAAGCTCGGGGAAAAGCTTTGCCGCTATTTCCACCATGGTCATACCCATTACGCTGCGCAGGTCGCTGCCTGTTATTGTCTTGTTTCTGAGCAAGGGATCGCCGCTGGATCTTATTGTCTCCGACCATGAAGCGGCCACATTTTCGGAGCTGTCCCACAGGGTTCCGTCCATATCAAAAATTATGCTTTCGGCGTTCATTTTCTGCTCCCCCGATCTGTTTTACTTTAATATTCAGTATAGCACAGACATTTGATTTTTGCAAGATTTTTTGATAAAATCAAACAGGCTTTTCACGCAGAAATTCTTTCATTTCCCCTCTTGACAAAATCTATTGCCTGTGTTATAATTCAACCATATCGTTAAATGCGGTGACGGAAAAAAAGCAGGGCATTTCCGCTTTTTCAGAGAGCCTTCGGTCGGTGGGAGAAGGCAGCGGCGCTTTGAAGATACATTCCCGAGCAGATGCGGCGAACAGAGTAGCCGTGTACGGAGTGAGGCACGTTACAGTCTCCCCGAGGTCATACATCGTATGGCGAACTGAGGTGGTACAGCGCTTTCTTATAAAAGAAACACGCCCTCTTGAAGCTTTTGCTTTGAGAGGGCTTTTTTGTTGGGGTGACATAATGAAATGCGGCAGACAAGCCCATGTGCGACCCCGACGGCTACAAGCGGTTTATAAACGATCAGCCTATTATGAAGCTTTGCGGATATATAAACGAAAAATCAACTTGAAAGGCGGTGGTAATACGGAAACCGATAAAAATGTCAATTCAAACAAATATATAAATGGAGGAAAATAAAATGACTTTATACGAAGAACTCACCAGAAGAGGACTTATCGCTCAGGTAACTGATGAAAAAGAGATAAGCGAGATGATAAACAACGGAAAGGCTACTTTCTACATCGGCTTCGACCCCACTGCCGACAGCCTTCACGTTGGTCACTTCATGGCTCTGTGCCTTATGAAGAGACTCCAGATGGCAGGCAATAAGCCCATCGTGCTTATCGGCGGCGGCACAGGTATGATCGGCGACCCCTCAGGCAAGTCCGACATGAGAAAGATGATGACCCAGGAAACAGTTCAGCACAACTGCGACTGCTTCAAGAAGCAGATGAGCCGCTTCATCGACTTCTCCGAGGGCAAGGCTATCATGGTAAACAACGCTGACTGGCTCATGAACCTGAACTACATCGAGCTGCTCCGTGAAGTCGGCGCCTGCTTCTCGGTAAACAAGATGCTCACATTCGAGTGCTACAAGCAGAGAATGGAAAGAGGCCTTACATTCTTAGAGTTCAACTATATGATAATGCAGTCCTACGACTTCTATATGCTGTTCCAGAAGTACGGCTGCAATATGCAGTTCGGCGGCGATGACCAGTGGGCAAATATGCTGGGCGGCACAGAGCTTATCAGAAAGAAGCTTGCTAAGGACGCTCACGCAATGACCATCACCCTGCTCACCAACTCCGAGGGCAAGAAGATGGGCAAGACCGAAAAGGGCGCTGTATGGCTCGACCCCGAAAAGACCTCTCCCTACGACTTCTTCCAGTACTGGAGAAACGTTGGCGACAACGATGTTATCAAGTGCCTGAAGCTCCTTACATTCCTGCCCATTGAGCAGATAGAGGAAATGGAGCGCACCATGACAGGCGCAGAGCTCAACAAGGCAAAGGAGCTCCTTGCATACGAGCTTACCTCCCTTATCCACGGCAAGGAAGAGGCTGACAAGTGCCTTGAAGCAGCAAAGAAGCTTTTCGGCGGCGCAGGAAACACCGATGATATGCCCACCACCGAGATCCCCGCAGCAGAGCTGGAGGGCGGCATAAACATTCTCGACCTGCTGGTAAAGACAGCTCTCTGCCCCTCCAAGAGCGAGGCAAGAAGACTTGTTCAGCAAGGCGGCGTGTCCGTTGATGATGTAAAGGTAACAGACCCCAACGCAGCTGTTGAGATAGCAGAAAGCGTTATCATCAAGAAGGGCAAGAAGGTTTACCACAAGGTAGCAAGAGCATAAGAGGAAAAAAGGCAGTGTCATTGGCACTGCCTTTTTTAGCGGAAAATAAGCAAATGACAAGCCCTGTCTCCTGCTGTCACGCTTGACAATCCTATTCTTTAGCGTTATAATTATTGCATAGATCACGCACAGAAAGAAGCGGGAATATGGGAAAACTCGATACCAACAAAAAGATCAAAAGAGATTCCCTCCTTGATACGGCTTTCAGGCTGTTTATGAGTCAGGGTATAAGCAAGACCTCTATCTCTGACATCGTTGACCAGGCAGGCGTTGCAAAAGGCACATTTTATCTTTATTTCAAGGACAAGTATGATATACACAACAAGCTCATATGCCACAAGTCTGCCCAGCTGCTGAAAAATGCGCTTTCACGACTGATGACTGCAAATATCTCCGACTTTGAGGACAGCATCGTTTTCATTGCGGACAGTATCCTGAACCTGCTTTCGGAAAATCCCAATCTGCTTAAATTCATCTCAAAAAATCTGAGCTGGGGTTCTCTCCGTTCCGCTGTGACCCAGCCCGAAGATGATGATGACGCTTTGACGGATATTTATGACAGGCTGAAAAATCAGGCGCAGGGATACAATGAGCCTGAGATAATGTTCTTTATGATAACGAATGTTATCAGCTCATCATGCTACAGCGCCGTTCTTTACAGTGAACCTGCGGACATTTCGGTGCTGAAGCCCCACATTCTGGGCTGCGTAAGGGATATTATGATATCCCACAGGAAGGACAAAACAACGTGATACTTTTTATCGCCGTTATATTCTGAGCTGTTAAACATAACAAAATAACAAAGCATACAAAAAAGCAGCACTTCCATTTTTCGGAGGTGCTGCTTTTGTTATACTAAGAACCAATTAAAAACTATACAAAAAATCGAGCATAATCTTGCGTATATGGATTATGCGATGATTTTTTGTCTATAGTTCTATTGGTGATTAGTATTATATTCTGTTTGTATCAGAGCGATGACACCTGACGGACTGAATTCCCGGGAACTGTCTTTTTAACAATATCTGCGCCCAAAGCTCTGAGCTTCTGCTCGATATCCTCATAGCCACGCTCAATGTGGTAGATATCATCTATCTCGGTAACTCCGCTGGCTGCAAGACCTGCTATAACAAGTGCTGCGCCTGCTCTCAGGTCGGGAGCGGTAACGGGTGCGCCCATAAGCTTGCCCACGCCCTCGATAACTGCCACACGGCCCTCAACGGAAATATCTGCGCCCATTCTCCTGAGCTCGTCCACGTATCTGAAACGGTTATTGAATATCTCATCGGTAACGATGCTGGTACCCTCCGCCAGACAAAGAAGTGTGGATATCTGGGGCTGCATATCTGTGGGGAAGCCGGGGTGAGGCATTGTCTTTACGCTGGTCTTTACCAGAGGGCCGTCAACGGATATCCTGACGCTGTCGTCATATTCCTCAACGTTAACGCCTATCTTTGCAAGCTTTGCGGTGATGGATTCAAGGTGCTTGGGGATAACGTTCTTTACAAGCACATTTCCTCTTGTAGCGGCAGCTGCCACCATATATGTTCCTGCCTCGATCTGGTCGGGGATAATTGCATAGGTAGTGCCCTTGAGAGTTTTAACTCCTCTTATCTTGATAACATCTGTTCCTGCGCCCATGATATCTGCGCCCATGGAGTTGAGGAAGTTTGCAAGGTCAACGATATGAGGCTCCTTGGCTGCATTTTCGATAACTGTAAGGCCTGTTGCCTTAACTGCTGCCAGCATTGCGTTGATAGTAGCGCCTACGGTTATCTTATCAAAATAGATCTGAGAACCGATGAGCTTATCGGCACAGATATCTATCATGCCGTTATCGAGAGTGCAGGTAGCGCCCAGTGATGTAAATGCCTTGAGATGCTGGTCAATGGGACGGTCGCCGAGATAGCAGCCGCCGGGCATTGAAACACGAGCTCTTCCGAACTTGCCCAGCAGTGTTCCAAGGAAATAATAGGAAGCTCTCATAAGGCGTGCCAGCTCATAGGGAACAACAGGGTCCTTGATGCCTGTTGCGTCGATGCGGTAAACGCTCTTGTCTATGCGCTGAACGTCAGCTCCCATTTCATAAAGGATACGCAGAGAAATGGAAACGTCGCTTATGTTCGGTATATTTTCAAGTATGCAGGGACCGTCCGCAAGGATAACGGCAGGGATTATGGCAACTACGGCGTTTTTTGCTCCGCTTATAGTGACCTCGCCCTCAAGACGGCGGCCTCCCTTTATAATAAATTTTTCCAAAACACAACTCTCCTGTAAAACTGCGGATAATGTCCGCAGAAAAAGTGCGGCTGTCCTGACAATATTGCAACAGACAAAACCGCCTTTGATTTTTTGTATTACCTATTATATCACAAACGAAACCAAATTAAAAGTATTTTCAACTGAACATTTTGACGGAAATTACGGCTGACACAAAGAATTTAATGTCAATATCAACAAAATTTAACTATTGTGGTATCAGGCGCAAAGATAAATCCCAACGGGCTGTTACTTTTCTGTAATTTCCGAACATTACTGTAACCAATGTGTAACTTTTGGAATAAAAGGCCGTTTTACATCATATAATTTGTGGATCAAAATCGTCGGAACGGGTAATTCTGCGCCGCAGTTTTTGAGCGCAGTGATAAAAAATATACGCATATGCTCGGAAAACAGCAGAAATTTTTACGGCGCACCAAATGCGCATATCTGCCATGGAGGAATATATTTTGACAAGTGGTGCTGAATTTTATTTTAAAGGGACAAGGATACGCATTACATTCGGATTTTTTGCGGTATGGTCGGTGCTGATAATGCAGTCTCCCGTTTCAAAGGCAGGTGAGCTGGCTTTGCTTTCCTGCCTGCTCCACGAGGGCGGGCATATAACAGCCATGGCGGTCATGGGGATAAAGCCGCAGAGCCTTACATTTTACAGCGGCGGCATAGGCATGAAAAGCGGAGCGGTATTGTCCCCTGCCCGTGAGATATTCATATTGTCGGCGGGGTGCATGGTAAATCTGCTGCTGGCGCTGGCGGGGACGATTATGGGCAGCAGGATATTCACGGGAATAAATCTGGCACTGATGCTTTTTAATCTGCTCCCCCTGCCAAGCCTTGACGGGGGGCGTATGCTGCGCACGGTCGTGGAAGCAATATCCCCTGCCGCTGACATCTCGGGGGTACAGAACGCTTTTGGCATTGTTATGGGGATATCAGCGGCAGTGTTTTTCTTTGTCTCGGGGAGCATAAGCTTCACGCTGCCTCTTACGCTGGGGCTGATAGTTCTGGAGGGGCTGGCGGACAGGGGATAACCGTAATATCAATGTCCTGACGGCTTAAAACAGGTATCTGGCAATGCGCCATACACAATGTAATAAATAGTACAAAAGCGGAACTGCACAGAAAAACAGTTCCGCTTTTGATTTTATACTAATCTTCAATCGTTCTATAGGCAAAGCCGACAGATGAAATAAGACCAGTCTAGGAAAGTGACCGCAGGCGGGCTTGCCGCCCGGCAAGGGAGCTTGACGAAGAATGGGCTTATTTCAGCCGAGGATTTGTCTGTAGGTTGATTGAAGATTAGTATTATACGTTATTTTGCTGTAGATTTAACAGGCGTAACAAGCACTTCTCCGTCAAAAAGTCTGCCTGAGAACGGGCTGAGCTTTACGGAAAATTCTCCGCCTGCGGGCTTTATCTTCACGCTGCGCTTTACCTCGGTCTCGCCGCTGTAGATGTTGCTGTCGGAATTGATAAGCTCTTTAAGGTCTGTAAGTCCGTCTGCGGGAATGGTTATGGTCTGCTCCTTATCTGAGAAATTCAGCAGGCAGATTGTCGTTTCATTCTCCGCACAGCGCTTATATGCAAACACCGAGCGCTCCGACTCATCGGGAAGTATCCATTTGAAGCAGTCGGGGTTATATTCGCCGTTATAAAGTGAGGGACGGGTGGTATAGAGCTTTTCAAGGTCGGTCATATATCTGAGGAATGAATCGTGGAGAGGGTATTTGAGCATATCCCAGTCCTGCTCTCTTGTTTCGTCCCACTCCCTGAACTGGGCAAACTCACCGCCCATAAAGTTAAGCTTCTTGCCGGGGTGGGAATACATATACATATAAAATGCCCTTGCCTGAGGGAATTTCACCTCATAATCGCCCCACATCTTCTGAATGACGGTCGCCTTGCCGTGGACGTTTTCATCGTGAGAGATTGGCAGCAGATAAAGCTCATTGTAGAAATACTGCATGGAAAAGGTTATCTTGCCATGATGATATTTTCTCTCTGCGGGAGGGGTGCGGAAGTAGTCGAGTGTGTCGTTCATCCAGCCCAGATCCCACTTGTAGTCAAAGCCAAGGCCGTCATACTCAACGGGAGCCGTTACCTTGGGGAATGCGGTGGAATCCTCCGCAATGAGCATTGCGGTGGGGTGGAGGGCATGAAGCCCTGAGTTCATCTTTTTAAGGAAATCCACGGTGCATTTGTTAACGCCACGCTCGGGCTTGCCCTGCCAGTATATGGCACGGCTTATTGCGTCCATTCTCAGACCGTCGAAATGATATTTTTCAAGCCAGTAGTTGGCGGCGGACTGCAAGAAGCAGCAGACCTCACGCCTTGAATGGATAAAGTTGCAGGTTCCCCACTCGCTGATGGTAACGTCGCTGTCGGGGTATTCATAAAGGCAGGTGCCGTCATATTTTGCAAGGGCATAGCCGTCTATGGCAAAATGCACGGGAACAAAATCCATGATAACGCCGATATCGTTCTTGTGGCACTTGTCGATGAGCTTCATAAGCTGGGCGGGAGTACCGTAGCGTGATGTGGGGGCAAAAAAGCCTGTGTTCTGGTATCCCCATGAGCAGTCGGCGGGGTGCTCGCTGAGGGGCATGAACTCGATATGTGTATAGTGGTGCTTCTTGACATATTTTATGAGCTTGTCCGCAATGCCGGAATAGGAATACCAGCCGTTTTCATTATCGGGGTCGGTATGCCATGAGCCGAGATGCACCTCATAGATATTGAGAGGCTCGTTATAATTCTTGCTGCGCTTTTCCAGCCACTCGCTGTCGGTGAATTTGTACTCGTCAAGGTCGGTGATAATGGACGCAAAATTGGGGCGAAGCTCCATTGCAAAGCCGTAGGGGTCGCAGTGCTCCACTCTGCCCAGTGAAGAATAGATGACATACTTATACATCTGACCCTTTTTTGCCCTGGCGGAAAAATACGACCAGACTTGACCGTCCTTTATCATATTTTCCTCCTGCCAGTCGTTCCACTCGCCGATTATGGTTATCCTGTCGGCTGAGGGTGCAAAGGTGCGGAAAGCAGTGCCGTCGGGGGTGGGGTGAGCGCCGAAAAACTCGTAAGCATCAAAAACATTGCCCATGTAAAACTCGTGCATATCCATATATATCATTCCTTTTTATTAAGATCAAGGGAAATCTGCCTTGCGGCAGGCATCTACAAACTCCTCCATGGAGCGGATAAAATTTTCTGCACTTTCGCTGCCCATTGCGTTTATTATGGCGGAAAGCCTGCTGCGGAGCTGTTCTCTGCCATTTTCAACATAATCCGAGCCTGCGGGGGTGGGGCTTACCATTATCCTGCGGCGGTCGTTCTCGTCGGTGCGGCGGCTGATAAAGCCTTTTTTCTCCAGGGAACGGAGAATGCCTGCCACACGCCCGCCTGTCATATCAAGGGCGGAAACAATATCGCCTGTGGCGATCTCTCCGCCGCCTGCGGTGTAATGGATATAGGACAGCACCTTCATTTCGCCCTGCATGAAGTTTTCCAGTCCCAAGGGAGTTTTCATATAATAGTACTGTCGGAGCACTTCTATCAGCTCGTCGGAAAGACCTGCATCTGCCTTATCCATATAGCACCTCCCGCAAGATATTTAACAGTGTTAACTAATTTGAGTATAGCATTATTTTCACCGCTTGTCAATAGGGATCAAGCGTCCCCATTTGTGCTCAAAATGCAAAATTATCATTGCTTTTGAGCACATATTGTGATATAATAAAATATATATTGCCGCACGACGGCGCACATGAAAGGAATGCTCGCAATGAATATACTGATAAAGAATATAAAAATGCTCATAAACGGCGGCACTCCCAAGGGGGATATCTGTATTTCGGGGAACAAGATCCTTTCCGCAGGAGTAATTCCCGAAGGGTTTGCGGCTGACAAGGTGATCGACGGCTCGGACAAGCTGGCGATACCAGGTCTTATCAACTGCCACACCCACACCTATATGTCGCTTTTCCGCAATCTGGCGGACGACCTTTCCTTTGAGGACTGGCTTTTCGGCGCAATAATGCCCCGTGAGGACGCACTTTCCCCCGATGACGCTTACTGGGGCGCTATGCTCTCCTGCGCCGAGATGATAAAGACAGGAACCACCTGCTTTATGGATATGCACATGTTCCCATCCATGACCGCCTCCGCTGCGGACAAGCTGGGCATGAGGGCTGTTATGACAAGAGGTCTGACAGGCTCTGACAGGAACGACAAGGACGGCATCAGGCGCTACAATGAGCACATGGACGAGCGTGAGCACTTCAAGGGCAATGACCGCATCACATTCAAGCTTGGCCCCCACGCTATCTACACCTGCGGCGAAGATTATCTCAGGTGGCTTATCGAAAAGGCTCACGAGACCGAGCAGGAGTTTCACATTCATCTTTCCGAGACCACTGCCGAGGTACAGAACTGCTACAAGGAACGCAGCAAGTCTCCTGTGGAATATCTGAACGACATCGGATTTTTTGACATAAAGACCTGCGCCGCTCACTGCGTTCACGTTTCCGACAGTGACATGGATATTCTGGCGGAAAAGCACGTAAGCGTTATCCACAACCCAAAGAGCAATCTCAAGCTTGCAAACGGCACCGCTCCCGTTCCGAGAATGATGGAAAAGGGCATAAACGTCTGCATGGGAACGGACAGCCAGGCATCTAACAACGACCTGAACCTGTTCTCCGACATGAACTTTGCGGCTCTGCTCCACAAGGGCGCAACGGGCTGCCCCACCGTATGCACCGCAAAAGAGGTGCTGGACTTTGCGACTGTAAACGGTGCAAAGGCTCTGGGCATACCCGACATCGGTTCGATAGAAGCAGGCAAAAAGGCTGACATTGCCATTCTTGACCTTGACCGTCCCCAGTTCTGCCCCCGCAACGACCTATCCTCCGCTCTTGTATATTCCGCAAACGGCAGTGAGGTCGATACCGTTATCATTGACGGCGAGGTCGTTCTTGAACACGGCAGGCTCACAAAATTTGACGAGGAAGAGATATACGCTCACGCAAAAGCTGTTGCAGAGAAATTCTGAGTAAAGCTGCAACCGATGACGTTTTGGCGTGTTTGGTTTGTGCATATAAATCGGAATTTATAGGAGGTGAATCTTCATGAAATGTCCATATTGTGGTGATGAAATGATAAGAGGATACCTAATGAGTTCA
>ERZ1026854.340-NODE-340-length-33353-cov-6.440297_pt1 | contig 33353 bp, 29 predicted proteins | sample MGYA00380157_ERZ1026854 | MGnify/ENA primary metagenome ERZ1026854 (study PRJEB33269, sample SAMEA4719793) | human gut metagenome | biome: human-associated habitat; feature: organic feature; material: feces | place: Cameroon | collected 2013-10 ... | reverse complement strand
TCATGGCAGATCAGGCGGATCGATTGATTGGGTTGGCATTGGAAAAGAGGAAGCAAGACACGGATCATTTCTCATATATGTGAACCCATAATCAAAAATAAATCTATTAAGACTGTTGTTGATCTGTTTGCAGGTACAGGACCTATAGGCTATATCAGAATTTGTTTTCCAAGCGGCAACAATAAAGAAATATATCAAAGAGCAGGAAAAGAAAGTGAAAGCCAGCGTCTTTAGGCGCTGGCCGGTAACAAAGGCTTATAGCTGCTGAGCAAACCACCCGTTTGACGGGTGGTATTGATTCATAGAAAATTATTTTACAACAATCTTTACAAATTTCTTTTTACCACGTTTTACGACAAGTCCGTCAGTACCGAAAGCGTCAGCTCCGTAAGTGGTCTGGATGTCTGTTACTTTTTCGTCAGCAACGGACACACCGCCCTGCTGTACGGCACGTCTAGCGTCGGAACGGGATGGAGCAAGCTCTGATTTTACTAAGAGAGCGAGAATATCTAAATCTCCGTCTGCAAAGTCTGCAGCAGTCAGCTCTAAGGTCGGCATGTGAGCGGAATCACCACCGCCTGCGAATAAAGCGTGGGAGGCCTCTTTTGCTTTATTGGCTTCTTCTTCGCCGTGAACCAGTTTGGTCAGCTCGAATGCGAGAATTTCTTTTGCCTGGTTTAACTGTGCGCCTTCCCAGCTTTCCATTGCATCGATCTCTTCTAATGGCAGGAAAGTCAGCATACGGATACATTTTAAAACGTCCGCATCAGAAACATTTCTCCAGTACTGGAAAAACTCAAATGGGGAAGTCTTGTTCGGATCAAGCCATACAGCACCGGACTGTGTTTTACCCATCTTTTTGCCTTCGGAATTTAAAAGAAGATTGATGGTCATTGCGTAAGCGTCTTTTCCAAGTTTTCTACGGATCAGTTCCGTACCGCCTAACATGTTACTCCACTGGTCATCACCACCAAACTCCATATTACAGCCGTATTTCTGGTATAAGGTATAGAAGTCATAGCTCTGCATGATCATGTAGTTAAACTCTAAGAAACTTAAACCTTTTTCCATACGCTGTTTGTAGCACTCTGCTGTTAACATACGGTTAACGGAGAAATGAGCACCAACTTCACGCAGTACGTCAATGTAATTTAAGTCCATCAGCCAGTCGGCATTGTTTACCATAAGGGCTTTTCCATCAGAAAAATCGATGAAACGGCTCATCTGTTTCTTGAAGCAGTCACAGTTGTGCTGGATTGTTTCCGGTGTCATCATCTGGCGCATGTCGGTACGGCCGGATGGATCTCCGATCATAGCAGTTCCGCCGCCGATTAAGGCAATCGGTTTGTTGCCTGCCATCTGGAGACGTTTCATTAAGCATAATGCCATGAAGTGTCCTACATGGAGACTGTCTGCGGTCGGATCAAAGCCAATGTAAAAAGTAGCTTTTCCGTTGTTGATCAAATCTTTGATTTCTGCTTCGTCAGTTACCTGGGCGATCAGGCCTCTGGCGACTAATTCATCGTACAATGTCATAATTGTAAATCCTCCTGAAATTAAATTGAATCATTCCTGACAATAGATCGATCCTTTTAGATTGAAATCTATTGAGGGGTTATTTTTTCCATCAAAAAATCCCCGTCCCGAAAAAGGACGAGGATAAAAACTCGTGTTACCACCTTTGTTTGCAGGCAACTCGCATTGTCTGCCTCATCGAGTGTCCGACAACACTCAGGTGCTTATAACGTGCACCGCTACGTCACAGCCTACTATCGCATCTTTAAAAATACGAATTTGGTGTGAAGCTCGGGGATGTATTCGAAATAAGTTTTCTGTGCACCTCTCATCAGCCGGTTGCTTTCTGTTCGTTCCGCTTATTTTTACTTCTTCCCGTCAAAGCTGTTGTTCTGCTTCAATTAACGCCATTATAGACGCGGTGCGTGGGATTTGTCAAGAAAATATTTTTTTAAAGACTGCGACCTTTTTTCTTTTTCATGCGTCTAATCTATGTAAAGGTTCAGTGGTCAGAATATTTTCACTGGATCATGCAAACAGCATGAGAAAATTGTATACTCAGAGGTAAAAGCAACATGGGATATGCAATGACATGCCTTCTATGAGCTCAGAAGAAACGCTACTGTTCACACACTGTGAGCAGTATCAATTACAGCCCATTTGAAATGCATCTTCGATGCATGGGGCTGTAATCTGGCATAATATAGTCTTTGGCGCACAGTTTGACAGCAAGTGTCAAACTTGCGAGTGAACAGTAACGAAGAAACAACAGAATATACAGGATATTTAAGCCGGCGGAAAGGAAAGTTATGAAAAAAGAAGAATTGGGAGAGCTGATCATCGCATCCGAGGATATGATGTATCATGTGGCAAAAACGCTTTTGTACCGTGATGCGGACTGCGCAGATGCAATCCAGGAAACGATCGTGAAAGCATTTTCCAAACTGCACACATTAAAATCGGATGCCTATGCGAAGACATGGCTGACAAGGATACTCATCAATGAATGTTATACCGTGATGCGCAAGGAAAAGAAAGTGGTGTCGCTTGAAGATTATCAGATGGAGGAGTGCGCCACAGAGACAAGAGATTATTCGGAATTATATGAGGCGATCAGTCGTCTGTCAGAGGATGCGCGGCTTTCTGTCACACTGTATTACATGGAGGGGTATAGTGTGCGGGAGATAGCGGGAATATTAGGTGTGACAGAGAGCACCGTAAAGAACCGTCTGTCGCGTGCGAGAGCAAGATTGAAAAACGAATTGGAACGGGAAAACAGTTACGGAATGGAGAGTTGAGTATGAATATTGAAAATATGGAACAGGAATTTCCGAAAATGCCACAGAGCATGCGGGATATGATAGAAAAAGAAGTGGAAAAACAGATAAAAGTAACACCGCAGAAAGGATATTTTTCATTGAAAAAAGCGGTGGTGGCGTCACTGGCGGCAACGTTTGTACTTGGAACGACGATTTTTGCGGGAACAAAATTATACCGCATGAGCAGCAGTCCGCAGGGAAATTATGGGATGACGACTAAAATTGAAAAAACGGATGCAGCAGAAAATACAACAAAAATGGAGATGGCACCCCAGCTTGCGATGAAATTATCCTATCTGCCGGATGGCATGACAGAGACGGAAGAAGGAAAATACAGCTATGAACAGACACCGGGACAGGGGGGCATTTCTATCGTATTTTATCAGATGGATACCGGTGATGAAACATTTTGGATGCAGGACAACTATGTGACGGAAAATGAAAATATACAGGTTGGAAGTCATGATGGTGTTTATGCCAAAATGCAGAATACTATGGGGGATGATACGGCATTTGACCAGATGATCTATGTCATTTACCCGGAATATCATTATGTCATGCAGATGTATATCGGTCATGACGTGACGAAAGAGGATGCCTGTAAGGTAGCAGAAGGCATTATTATAGCACCGGCGCAGGAACTTGCCGATGGCACGGTGATAAGTCCATATAACTGGAGTGATTACGAGGATGCTAAGGCAGAGGGGACGGGAGACAGCAGCGAGGATGAGGAGTTAAAAACGACAGCCACTGCGGAGGAGATGAAACATCTGCATAAGATCGGCGAGGAATTTGCTGTGACGGGAGACGCTGATGGAGAATCACAGAATCTGCAGATCAAAGTGACAGATGTGAAAGTGATGGATGATGTCGCAATCCTTGATCCGGCTTTTATGGACCGTGAGATGCTGGCTGTGGATGAAAATGGAAAACTTCTTCCGGATACGGTTTCCTATATCAGATCCGGGGATGGTGTCAATACACTTGATGAGGTCATAAGCAGCAGGGAAGTACCACGGAAATTAGTATATGTTACGTTAGAGTATACCAATGCCGGGGAAACAGAGTTGAAAGATGTTTTATTCTTTGATTCCGTCATGAAGATAAGAGAAAAAGACGGAGTTTACGAGATCTGCGGTGGGGAACAGCCAAAAGAGGGGGATGCATGGGATACCGTTCAGGCGGACAGCAGCAGTTTAGAGCATGGCGAAGAAATGGCATATTACGATGTGACCGGCGGAGAGAGAGGAAATAATTATTTTGACAGCATCAAAGCCGGGGAGACAAAGACGCTTCATGTGGGATTTGTTGTGGATGAAGATGCACTCCCGTATCTTTATCTGAATACCGGTACTTCCGGCAGCACATATATGTTTACGGAGGAGGATTTAGAGCAGGGACTGGTGGATATCCGGCAGTAGAAAGTGTGTAATTATTGAAAGCCTGTAAAATGCATGATAATATAAAACAGTCGGGAATTGGTTATGATAGAAAGGATCAGCCGGTAAAAATAATTTTCAGACTGGCAGAGTGGAAGAATGGATAAGAAGGTAGTATTTCTTGATGTAGATGGAACCATGGTCAATGAAAAAGGCGAGATCCCGGAGTCTGCACAGTACGCAGTCCGGACGGCGCAGGCAAACGGACACCGGATGGTGGTATGCAGCGGGCGCAGCCGTTTTCAGATCTATGACGCGCTGTTAGAACTTGGATTTTCCGGGATCGTCGGTGGAGCCGGAGCCTTTGTGGAGGACGAGGGAAAAGAGTTTTATCATGCATATATTGATGAGGAGCACAGAAAAAGCAGCTTTGATTATTTAGAGAGTAATGGATTTTTATTCTGCTATCAGGCGGATGACGGCGTGGTGTTAAACCAGAGAAGTTGTGACGGCATGTTAAAGGTTTACCGGGATGCCGGAATGAGTAAAGAGCGCTTAGACCGCCTGATCGGACGGATGCATCTGACCGAGGAGCCATGGAAAAACGAAAAAAATGAGAAGATCATTTATTACGATGCACCGTTTCCGGTTGCAAAGGTACATGCGGACATGGAACCATATTTTGATGCGGTGGCGATCAGTCTGGATGGAATGGGCGATTTTGCGGGCGAGATCGGGATTAATGGCATCAACAAGGCAACCGGTATGGAACGTTATCTGAACCATGTCGGTATTTCACGGGATAACTGCATTGCAATCGGTGATGGACCGAACGATCTTCAGATGATGGAGTATGCTGGGATCAGTGTTGCGATGGGAAATGCCAGGGAAGAGGTAAAGCGGCTGGCAGACATGGTGACGGATCATATTGATGAGGATGGAATTCTGCACGCGTTTGAGCGGCTTGGACTGATAAACGATTGTATTTGATGGCAAATGATGATACCATGAAATGGTGCAAATAAAACCACAAATGGGATTGTGATGAGAGATCGGAGGAACCCTATGGATAAAAAATCAGTTCAGGCAGTTGCAGTCACTATTTTTTCCGGGGTATTGTTTTTAGAGAGTATGTTTGCGGGCGGTGTCGCAAGTGAGGAGACAGGAAAAGTCTTAGATGGCATGCGGGGGCTGCGCAGAGTAAACAATGTGCATTATTTTGTGACAAACAGTTATTCCGGTAATCAGGATATTGTACAGCAGACGCAGGAGATCTGGGCTGACCTGCTGGATGGAACCTGGGTAGCGGAGTATAAGAATACGGATGCTGATGGTGCCATGACATTTTTAAAGGAATTTTCTGATGGGGTTACGGTCAATTCTTACCAGGCAGGGATCTGGAGTCAATGGGATGGATATAGTACGACAACGGATATTCCAAATTATCAGGCACTTACGAACCTTGGCTACCGGGAGGAGGATATCGTTTCTGCTGAATGTGTGGATTTAAATGATGGAGCGACTCAGATTGTTTTTTCATTGTCAGGGCAGCAGTTGAAGGAAAAGCGTGATCAGGCGCTTGACCTTATAGAACCGGCTGGTATGGAGGAGAAAGACGATACGGAGCAGATGGATAAGATGTCCGTCTATTACGAACAATACCAGAAAACAGGATATCAGAATGAGCGGATCGCATATACGATTAATAAATCCGGTGTTCTGACAGGAATGGAATATAGTTTTGATGTGACACGCCCAAAAGCCGTGATAAAGGGAGGCGAACAGAAACTCGAAGGGGAAGAAGAATACGCCATGGGAGTAAAGATTAAGGTACTTTCCTATAATCAGGAAAATATTCCGAAAGTAATCAGACAGTGTGCAGCAGATGCCGGATATGACAGGTAAAGACAGATATGGATATCGCTGATTTTTATTTATGACAGGAGAATGCACATTTTAATGTTGGAAATAGCAGAGAGATTTACTTGTTGAAAAGAGTGCAATGTTAACTTTATAAAAATAAAAAGTTGACATTACACTCTTTTTTAATTAATATTGTTAACTATAAGAACTATGGAGGTTAACAAAAATGAAAACAAAGGGCGTAATTTACTGTGGATTATTCACGGCACTCATTGCAGTGGGGGCATTTATCAAGATTCCGATACCGGTCGTGCCATTTACCCTGCAATATCTGTTTACGATGCTGGCGGGGCTTTTGCTTGGATCAAGGCTTGGAACGCTGTCAGTACTATCGTATATGCTGCTTGGATTAGCGGGGCTTCCGATTTTTTCAGAGGGCGGCGGACTGTGGTATGTGTTTAAGCCGAGTTTTGGATATATTATCGGATTTGCAGTGGGAACATTTGTGACTGGCTGGATTGCGGAACATATGGAAAAAAAGACCGTAGCACGGTATTTGCTGGCAAATCTGGCAGGACTGTTTTTTGTGTATGCGATCGGTATGATTTATTACTATATTATTTGTAATTTTGTGATCGATACGCCAATTGCGGTAGGACCATTATTCGTATACTGCTTTGTTCTGGCAGTGCCGGGGGACATTGCTTTAAGCTTTTTAGGGGCAGTGGTGGCAAAGCGAGTCAGACCGGTGCTTGGCTATGAGGCAGTGCGGGCAAGATTGTAAAGACGTTGGGCAGATAATGGTTTATGAGATACAAATACATGGATCTGCGTTGAAATGATGCGCAGGATAAGACAGATAAGCGGGAGAAAAAGAAATGAATGCACTTACATTAGCGGAAGAAATTATTAACGGAAGAAGGATCACAAGGGAGGATGACCTGTCATTTTTCCTGACCTGTGACCTTTTAGAGCTCTGTGAGGGAGCAGATAAGATCAGGGAAGCGCGGATCGGGGATAAAGTAGATTTGTGTTCGATCATTAACGGGCGCAGCGGAAGATGCCCGGAGGACTGTAAATACTGTGCACAGTCGGCACATCATCATACAAACTGTGAGGAATACGATTTCCTTCCAGAGGAAGAAATTTTGGCAGCATGTAAAATGAATGAGAGAGAGGGCGTTGACCGTTTTTCCATCGTTACGGCGGGAAGGGCGCTGACGGGAGAGGAGTTTGATAAGGCAATCCATGCATATGAGACAATGAAAAGAGAATGTAAAATTGATCTCTGCGCCTCCATGGGATTCCTTTCTGCAGAACAGCTGCACAGACTGCACGAGGCAGGTGTTACCAGTTATCATCATAATATTGAGACCTCCAGACGCAATTTTCCAAATATCTGCACGACACATACTTATGACATGAAGATTGAAACCTTAAAAAAGGTAAAAGCAGAGGGAATGTGCGCCTGCTCCGGTGGAATCATCGGCATGGGAGAGACATGGGAGGACAGGCTGGATATGGCGATCAGCCTCGCAGAACTTGGAATTGACTCGATTCCGATCAATGCGCTGATGCCGATTCCGGGAACTCCGTTAGAACATCTGCCGCGACTGTCGGAAGCGGATATTTTGCGTACGATCGCATTTTTCCGCTATATCAACCCGGATGCAAATATCCGTCTTGCAGCGGGAAGAGCGCTTCTGACAAACGATGGGGAGATTGCATTTCAGGCAGGAGCATCTGCATCCATTACCGGAAACATGCTGACAACGGTGGCATGCGCAACAATCCGCAGCGACAGACGGCTGTTAGAAGATTTAGGTCGTGATGTGACACCAGAGTACTGGAAAGAAGAAAAGTTAGAGGCATAGTAAGAACTGTCATCTGGAAAAGAAATGTCCAGGTTATGTGGAAGCAATGAATACAGAAAAGAGGATGGATATGAGCAAAGCTTTATTTATCACGGGAACCGGGACGGATATCGGAAAAACTTATGTGACCGGGCTGATCGTAAAAAAGCTGGCAGAAGAGGGAAAGTCAGCGGCATATTATAAAGCGGCAATGAGTGGAAATGACCGCAGGGCGGATGGATCGCTGATTCCGGGAGATGCCCTGTTTGTGCAGCAAATGTCTGGTATTACACAGTCGCTTGAGGAAATGTGTCCGTATGTATATGAACACGCATATTCGCCGCATCTTGCCTCACGGATCGAGGGACATCCGGTGGAGATGGATGTGGTAAAAGATGGCTGCAAGGCTGTATGTGATAAATATGATTATGTGACCGTGGAGGGCAGCGGTGGTATTTTGTGCCCGATCTGCTTTGATGAGGCGAAGATCCAGTTAGAGGACGTAGTATCGGAACTTGGACTTTCCAGTATCCTGATTGCGGACGCCGGACTTGGTACGATCAACAGTGTGGTGCTGACGGCAGAATATATGAAAGCACATCATTTGCCGTTAAAAGGAATGATATTTAACCATTATCATCCGGGTAATGTGATGGAGGACGATAACATTTTCATGTGCGAATATATGACCGGACTGCCGACACTTGCGAAGGTACAGGACGGGGACACGGAGCTTAAGATGGACGTGGAAACGCTTGTGGGATTATATGAGTAGAAAAGAGGAGTAAAAATATGATCTGGTATCCTTACGAACAGATGAAAACAATGCGGGAACCTTATAAAATTTTAGATGCCAAGGGTGTTTATCTTTACACAAAAGATCAGAAGCTGATCGATTCGGTATCGTCCTGGTGGTGCATGATCCACGGCTATAAACACCCGGAACTGACCGCTGCCATTAAAGAGCAGGCGGATCATTTCTGTCATGTGATGCTTGGCGGACTGACACATGAGCCGGTGCAGAAGCTTTCGGATAAATTGCAGGAGTATTTACCGGGGGATTTAGACTATTGCTTTTTCTCGGATTCCGGAAGTGTTGCTGTGGAAGTCTCCTTAAAGATGGCATTACAGTATAACACAAATCAGGGCAGAAAACGTCCGCTCGTGCTGGCATTAGAGCATGCGTATCATGGGGACACGTTTAAGGCGATGGAAGTAGGAGATGATGAGGACTATCATTTCGCGTTTGAAGAAAAAACAGGTGTGGTCCACATCCCAACTGAAATCCCGGCACTGGAGGAGGCATTTGAGAAATATCATGATCAGTTAAACTGCTTTATTGTAGAACCGCTGCTGCAGGGAGCAGGTGGAATGCGGATGTATGATATTTCTTTCCTGAAACGTGCGCGTGAGTTGTGTGATGAGTATGATGTACTTTTAATCTTTGATGAGGTTGCAACGGGATTTGGAAGAACCGGTAACCGTTTCGTTGCCGATCTGGTTCTGCCGGATATCTTAGTCCTCGGAAAGGCATTGACCGGAGGTTATATCGGTCATGCTGTGACAGTGGCAAATCATAAGGTATTTGATGCATTTTACAGTGATAATGACCGCTATGCACTGATGCACGGACCGACATTTATGGGAAATGCACTTGCCTGTGCCGTGGCACTCAAAGGAATCGAAATTTTCGAGCGGGAAAATTATATGGGAAAAATCAAACGCATTGAAGAGATTTCGCATCGGGAAATGGACGGCTTTACAGATCCAAGGATCAAAGAAGTTCGTGTGATGGGGGGATGTACCTGCGTGGAAGTGTACGATGGAGCAACACTTGAAGGTTTTCAGCAGTTTGCGTACGAGAGAGGTGTCTTTTGCCGTCCATTCTTAAAGTACATGTATTCCATGGTTCCTTACATTATAGAGGAAGAGGAACTGGTACAGATTTTTGATGTAATGAAAGCATGGTTTCGCAGAGGTTAAAGCAGGTACTTGACATTAGACAGACAACTGTTAACATAGAATTTAATCACTGCAAAATATTTTAAAAACGCAGATAACTGTATGAAAAGTCTGCATGACAAGGAGAGAAAGCTATGTTAACAGCACTGTTTATTATTTTAATGTTTGCCGTATTCGGCAAGTTGATCGTATTTGCATTTAAGGCATCCTGGGGAATCTTAAAAGTTTTACTTACAATTATTATCTTTCCGTTGTTTTTGATCGGATTGTTTTTCTCAGGACTGGTTTATATTGCGCTGATACTGCTTGTGATCGCGGGAATTGTGTCGGTGGTTAAATCGTTGACGTAAAAATTACAGCAGTGGATGTTCGGCGCGCGCCACCAGACGATCATAACGCCTGTCGACTTCCGCCTGAATCTGGTCTGCAACCAATTTATACTCTTCGGTGGCAAGATGTTTCGTGCGCCCCATCATGGAAAACCATTCCGTGACGGGGATTTTTTTATGCGATTTTTTGGGGTCATAACTTAGTGAGGTAATACCGCGTTCAATCTCATAGAGCGGAAAATAGCAGCAGTCTACGGCGGCAGCAATAACTTTTCGTTCCGTGTCCGGGCGGTCATTCCAGTTGAGCGGACAGGCGGATAGTGCTTTTACATAGGCGGTACCATATTCCTTTGCGTAGGCGGCCGCCTTTGCCGCCTTTTTGATAAAATCATTCGGGTTTGATTCGGCAACGGTTGCCACGTAGGGCAGATGGGTTGCTGCCATGATCTGTGGCATATCTTTGTGAAAAAAGGTTTTTCCATACTGCGTTTTTCCAAGATGTGAGGTGGAACTTTTCGCACCCATGGGGGTAGAGTAGGAAAGCTGGTAGCCGGTGTTCATATAACCGCCGTTGTCATATTCAAATAAGAGCAGATGATGTCCGCGCAGTGCAGTCCCAAGCGCGGAACCCATGCCGATATCCATACCGCCGTCACCGCTTGCCATGATAAAAGTGATCTCGCCTTTGGGGTATTCTCCGCGCCTTTGCCGTTCCTCAAATACTTCCACCAGACCGCTTAATGTAGCAGCGCCGTTTTGAAACAGGTTGTGGATATATGGGATACGGAATGCTGTTTTAGGATATGCAGTGGTTGTCACCATGCCACATCCGGTCTGGAACAGAAAGACCACATTGCCTTCGATCCCTTTTAACAGCAGATTCAGGTTGACCGGTATACCGCAGCCGGGGCAGGTTCCGATTCCCGGGGCAATCCGTTTTGGCATGGCAGTTGCATCTTTGATCAGGCCACCGGTTACGGTCATTTTTCCTGTCGAAGGATCCAAGGTGCAGGTTGTGACGCCGGGGGACTGGCGCTCTTTGGTAAGTGGCGCATAATACTGTGGCTGTGGGTGATTCTCCGTTGTGCCCGGTGTGATTCCATAGTAATCAAAAGTTTTTGCGTCAGGCATAAGCCCTTCGCGAAACAGCGCAACCGCATCCTCCACAAAGAAATCCTTACCGCCGAGTCCGTAAATGCGGGTCAGTACCCGGATCGGGTGAGTGGAATCCGTGATATCCTGCAGGGCGGCACGCAGTTCTAAAGACATATTTCCGCCGCCGGCACCATAGCTGTCCTGACGGTCAGCGGCAACGATCGTCTGTGCATGGATACAGAGATGGCGTAATTCGTCACATGGAAATGGACGAAGCACATTTAATGTGACAACACCTGCGCGGATGCCTTCTTTGCGCAGCTTATCGGCGGCAACTGCAGCGGTGTGAAAAGAGGAACCGAGCAGAAAAAGGATAATATCTGCATCTTCATATAGATATCCGCGGCAAAAAGTATGCATTCTGCCGGAGAGAGAGGCAAACTCGTCAAACAGCACGGGAAGTTTTTTTCGTGCTTCTTCCATGGCGAGGGAAAGCTGGTATTTGTTGTTGATGATGTCCGGTTCATTCATATAGGAGCCGACAGAGATTGGATGATTCAGATCGAGTACACTGTAAAAATGATTTTCCCCGGTAGATTCATTTCCTGCAAATGCGGAAATTTCGGGATTGTCACAGGAGAGTTTTTTCCCGATAAAGTGCTGCACGGTCTCATTTTCGGAAAAGACCATGCATTTTTGTTTCTGATGGCTGGTAAAAAAGCCGTCAAAGGCAACTGCGACCGGGAGGTTCACTTTTTCGGCGAGTTTTAAGGCAATCAGATTGAAGTCATAGACCATCTGCGGGTCATCCGCAAACAAAATGATCCAGCCGGTATTTAAAAGATACATGATATCGCTGTGGTCACCTTTGATACACAAGGGACCGGAGACGGTGCGGCAGGCGACATTCATGACCATCGGCATGCGTGTGCCGGACTGAACCGGAAACTGCTCTAAGGCGTAGAGCAGACCGTTGGCGCTGGTGGCATTAAAAACACGCCCGCCACCCGCCGAGGCACCATAACAGATGCCTGCGGCACTGTGTTCTCCTTCGGCGGCAATCAGCCGGATATCATGTTCTCCTTCTGCACCTGAAAGATCAAGATTTTCCGCAATCTGTGTGGAGGGTGTGATCGGATAATATCCCATGATGTGATAATTGATCTGCTTTGCGGCATAAGCGGCAAGCTCATTTCCACTTTCGTAGAGTTCGCGCTGGGCAGCAGTTTTCTTTACGAAAGATTGTGATTTTTGTTGTGGCTGCTGATCCGGTACCGGAAAAGATTGTGTTGTTGATTTCTGTTGATCCGACATTATACGATACCTCCGTCAATACGTTTTTCATCAAGATAAGAATCACTGGTGATCCAGGAATTTGCGCCGGTCTTCTGATACCCGATAGAATCGGGCAGGAGATCCTGATCCGGCATGGAATGCGGCTTGTCCGGGTAATCTTTTTCTTCTGCCCTTATGAGAGCGTGAGTCGGACAGACATCCACACAGCGCAGACAGCCTTTGCAGTGTCTGTAATCAAGTCCCTGATTGACCATTGCCTCTTTTCCCTTATAAATTCCCGGTGCAAACTGAAATACCATATCCGGGCAGGTAGAATCACAGAGACCACAGTTGATACACCGTTCCTGCAAAAAAAGAGGAATGTAACCTTCGCGGGAGGGGGAGAGATCATTTGATACCGTACTGCCGGGACGCGTGTTGATTCCGCCGATCGGGGCATTCCGATAGCCCCAGACATAAGTTTCCTTTGCAAGGGAAGGGGAAGCAGTTTTGTTCGGAATCATGCAGGAAGTATGGTCATACCCCATTTTTAAACCAAGCAGATTTGCTTCGATCAGCGCCGGATACTTTTTCCCGATGGTGTTTTTGCAGAGAGCTTCAATGGAATCCATCGGGATAAAAGGACAGGCTTTGGCGATTGCCCCGAGCATAACCATATTGATGCGGGATTTGGATTCCATGGCAATGGAAAGCGCATCCAGACAATATAGTGTTCCGATTGGAATATTGTATTTTTCTGCCGCTTCATCGCAGGATAAAGGTGTATTTAGAACAATCTTTGTATCGGCGGAAATTCCGTCTAACACCGGGTAGGTACCGATCAATCCTTCATGAAAAATGCCAAGTACATGCGGTTTTAAGACCGGACTGTTGATGCGCAGTGGATGGGAAGCGGGACTCCAGCGGATATAGGATTTTACCGGTGAACCGCGTTTTTCCGATCCGTAGCTGGAAAAACTTAAAGAATTTAAGGAAAGATATAAGGCACCGAGTTCGCCGAGCATTTTTCCGCAGAGGTTTGCGCCGAGACCGCCGATGCTTTCTAAGCGTATTTCAAAATAACCGTATTCATTTGTGACCGGAAGTGTAACTGGGGTGTACATAATATGCTCCATTCTGTATAAGTTTTATCCTGCATAGCAACTGTGAGTGTAAATTGCTATGTATCTGTTGTTGTATAGTGTGTGCAGAAGCAGACGAATCATGCGTGTTTTTTGTTTACATCCGGGGGAAAAGTGATTAGAATAGACAGGTAGGTTTTATGGGGGTTATATATGAAAGAGAAGATCATTGTATTTGTAAAAAAAGAAACGGTCCTGGTCGTTGCAGCCATTTTAGCGGTAATGTCCGCTTTTTTTGTGCATCCGGATCAGGCATATATAGATTATATTGATTTTCGTGTGCTTGGAATTCTGCTGTCTCTTATGATTATTATGGCTGGTGTGCAGAATAACGGAATTTTTGATGAGATCGGGCAGCGGCTTCTTGCGCATACAAAAAATACGGCGCAGCTGGCATTTGTGCTTGTTTTTTTGTGTTTCTTTTCAAGTATGGTCATTACCAATGATGTTGCGCTTTTAACATTTGTGCCATTTGCACTTCTTACGCTGCAAAAATGCAGGCAGGAGCGTCTTATGGTTCCGGTCATCGTGCTTCAGACCATAGCGGCAAATCTTGGAAGTATGCTGACTCCGATTGGAAATCCGCAGAATTTGTATCTATATAATCTCTCAGAAATGAATGTCGGGGAGTTTCTTGTATTTATGCTTCCATATACCGTTGTTTCCGGCGTATTACTGGCTCTGACCATTTTTGTCTTAAGTGCAAGGAAAAGAAAAATCAGATTGACAGACTGCCATTTTTCAGAAGAAAAAAAGAAAATGAACAAAAAGCTGACAAGCATGTATGCGGTTTTATTTCTTATGGCGCTTTTGGTTGTGGCAAGGATCCTGCCATATTATATTTTGCTTGCGGCGGTGGTTGTATCAGTGTTTTTATCCGACAGAAAGGTGCTTTGGCAGGTGGATTACTGCCTGATCTTTACATTTATCGCTTTCTTTATTTTTACAGGAAATATCGGACGGCTGCCGGCATTTCAGGAAGTACTGCATTCACTGGTTAACGGAAGGGAACTTCTGGTGGGAATTGCGGCAAGCCAGGTGATCAGCAATGTCCCTGCGGCACTGTTATTGTCCGGTTTTTCGGGTGATCTGGGGCAGCTTTTGCTTGGTGTAAATTTAGGCGGACTTGGCACACTGATTGCTTCTATGGCGAGCCTGATCTCCTATAAAATATATGCGCATAATTATAACCGCACGAAGTGGTATTATCTGTTGTGGTTTCATCTGGCAAATATCATCTTTCTCGCGGTGCTTGTGCTGCTTGCACTGGGAATGCGGTAAAATGGGAATGGTGATTCGTGTGAAAAATAAGATGTTTCACATGCAGGAATGGAGATTAAAATGCAGGAAAAACAATTAGATAAAGAAAGTATGAAAGGAACCATCTATGTGCTGCTTTCTGCAGTATGTTTCAGCACAGGAGGTGTTCTGATAAAGTCGATTCCGTGGAGTTCCATCACGATCCAGGGAATCCGCAGTATTTTCTCATTTATGCTGATTGCCTCCTATATGGCAATTACTAAGCGAAAATTTGTATGGAATAAGACAGTGCTGTTCGGCGCGGTCTGCAATACGGTCATGGCATTAACATTTGTTTCTGCAACAAAGATGACAACAGCGGCAAATGCAATCGTGCTTCAGTTTACCGAACCGATCTTTGTGATTTTGCTGATGTGGGCATTATATAAGAAGAAACCGAAAAAGGCAGCAGTGATTGCGTGTGCGGTTGTGTTTGCCGGTATCTTGTGTTTCTTTTTGGATTCCCTAAGTGCCGGCGGAATGGCAGGAAATCTGTTTGCAGTATTTTCGGGATTTACCTATGCGTTAGTCATGATGATGAAAGGCTTTCCCGGATCTGATTTTGAGTCATCGCTGCTGGCATCCCATGTCATCAGTCTCTGTATCGGACTGCCATCATTTTTAGGGGAGACCGATCATTCCCCAAAGGCATGGATCTGCATTATCTTACTTGGCATAATCCAGTTCGGCTGTTCCTACATCTTTTTATCGAGAGGATTAGATCGTGTTTCACCAATCACGGCATCCTTAACTTCTACATTAGAGCCGATCTTAAATCCGATTTTGGTTGCGATCTTCTGTGGGGAAACGATCGGACGCACGGCAGTCGTTGGCGCAGTGCTTGTGATCGGGGCAGCGGCATGCTATAACGTTTATGAGGCGGCGCATAAGAATTAAAGTAAGGAGATGTTGAGGTCAAATAGTGCGATCCAGTTTACCGATTGACAAATTTTACAAAGCCGTTAGGTTGTGAAGCACTATTTACCCCCAACATCATCATAAGGGTAAAAAATTAATCACAGGAAGAAATAAAGCTATCCTACAGAATCACAAAAACGTGGTTCTGTATTTTTTTACCCATTTTTTACATAAACCCACACACCCATTTTACAATATCCGCTTAGGATATAGGGTAAAGATGAGAGAAATAAAAGAATCGATGCCGGACAGGCGGTTTTAGTGCGCAAATGGAAGAAACCGGCAGAAATGGAGTAAAAGATGGAAAGAACACTCGTGTGGGGACACCGTGGTGCGAGCGGTTACGCACCGGAAAATACAATGGCTGCATTTGAGAAAGCGGTAGAACTTGGTGCAGACGGAATCGAGCTGGATGTGCAGCTCACAAAAGATGGAGAACTCGTCATTATCCATGATGAAACGATTGATCGTGTGAGCGATGGAAGCGGCTGGGTAAAAGATTTTACTTACGCAAAATTGATAAAACATAATTTTAACCGTACGCATCCGGAGTATGAACATGCACAGATACCCACATTAGAGGAAGTATATGCGTTGATAAAACCTACAGATCTGACCATCAATGTGGAAATCAAGACCGGAGTTGTGTTTTATCCGGAAATTGAGGAACGTGTGTTAGATCTCACAGAGCGGATGGGTTTGATGGAACGAGTGATTTTTTCTTCCTTTAACCACTATAGCATACAAAAAATTAAGGAAATTGATCCGGAGGCAAAGACAGGGATGCTTTATGGCGACGGAATCATTAATCCGGTCAGCTATGCTTCGTATGTGGTAGGTGCAGATGCATTGCATCCGGCACTTTACAACATTCAGTATGAAGGATTTATGGAAGAGTGCAGAAGGCAGAGAAAGAAAGTCCATGTATGGACAGTAGATGAGGAAAAATATATGCGTCTTGTCTGTGCGGCGAGTGTCGATGCAATGATCACGAACTATCCGGATCGTGGTAAAAAAATTGCAGAGGAATACAGTAATGGAAAATTGACACCGGAGCTGGTGCAATTATTGAGAAATAAAGAAATGGCGGCATTATGAAAGCGTCAGGCAGTCTGTATTTTGCAGACGAAGGATATCTGGCCTGGCAGAAGAATCAGGTGGAACCGTACTTAAAGCAATGCCGGAAGTATGCTTATTTTCACAGTTATGACGGGGCATCCATTTTTTATCAGCAGTATCTTGCAGCGGGAGCGGATACTTGTATTGTGATATCACATGGATTCAGTGAATTTGCGGAAAAATACAACGAGGTTATTTATTATTTTCTGCAGCAGGGCTGTTCCGTTTATATCTTAGAGCATCGCGGGCACGGCTATTCAGAACGTGAGGTTGCAGATGAACAGAAAGTATATGTTCATGATTTTGAAGACTATGTAAAAGATCTGGACTGTTTTATGAAAAAAATGAATTGTCGTATGGAGCAGCACCGCATTTTATTTGCACATTCCATGGGTGGTGCGATCGCAGCGCGGTATATTGAGGAACATCCGAAAGTATTTGAACGGGCAATCCTTTCTTCGCCGATGTTCCGGATGCAGACCGGAAAATATCCGTGGTGGGTGGCAAGAATGACGGCCGGTTTTTATGTGAAAACCCAAAGGGGCGAGCATTATGCAGCGGGGCAGACAGGGTTTGATGTCAGACCGGATTTTGAGCACAGCAGCTGTGTTTCAAGAGAACGTTATTATTACATTTTTGAAAAACGGCTGGAAAATTCCAGATACCAGACCAATGGAGGCACTTACGGGTGGCTTTTGGCAGCGATGCGGGCAACTGGGACATTGATGCAAAAAAAGAATCTGGAGCGGATTAAAATTCCGGTTTTGATCTTTATAGCGGGAAATGACCATATGGTAGATAATCGTGCAATCGCGGTTTTTGAAAATCGCGTGGAGACGGCATCGCTTGTCTGCATGCCGGCTTCCAAACATGAAATTTTTAATGCGGACTATCAGACCAGGTGCAGATATTATCAGGAGATTTTTGATTTTATCCTGCAAAACAGGAGGGAAAAACATGAAACAGAAATTAAATAAACTTGAAAAATACTGGGTAATGTACGATGTAGGCAACTCTGCCTTTGCGCTTTTAGTGTCTACGATCATACCGATCTATTTTAAAAACATGGCAGCCGGAAATGGCATATCCGCTTCAGACTCCACCGCATATTTAAGCTATGCGATCTCTATTTCCACTTTGATCGTGGCGGTATTAGGGCCGGTGCTTGGAACGGTTGCAGACGGAAAAAACCGGAAAAAGCCGTTGTTTGCCCTTTTTATGATGACAGGTGTGATTGGATGTGCCGCACTTGCACTTCCGAAAAGTGCCATTTTATTTCTGGTTGTATTTGTGATCACCAAAGTCGGGTTTTCCGGCAGCCTTATTTTTTATGATTCCATGCTCGTGGATGTGACGACGGATGAGCGCATGGATGACGTGTCATCCCAGGGATACGCATGGGGATATATAGGAAGCTGTGTGCCTTTTGTTGTCAGTCTGGCATTGATTTTTGGAGCGGATTATATTGGGATCAGCGGTACGGCAGCGACAGCAGGAGCATTTATCATCAATGCCTTATGGTGGGCAGTTGTCACAATCCCGCTCTTAAAAAATTATAAGCAGAATTATTATGTGGAGACAAAAGTAAACGGAGTAAAAGAAACCATAAAAAGATTGGGAACTGTATGTGGTGAGATCAAAAAGGACAAAAAAGTGTTTCTCTTTCTCGTTGCATTTTTCTTCTATATAGATGGTGTATACACGATCATTGAAATGGCAACTTCTTACGGAAAGGATGTTGGAATCAGTGATACAAGTCTTCTTCTTGCACTGCTTCTGACACAGATCGTCGCATTTCCCTGTGCCATTATCTTTGGAAAACTGGCACAGAAATTTGAAACAGCCCGTCTGATCGCGGTTTGTATCGGAGCATACTTTTTGGTTGCAGTCTATGCACTTTGGCTGGATGCGGCATGGAAGTTCTGGATAATGGCAACATTTGTTGGTGTATTTCAGGGAGCAATCCAGGCATTGTCACGTTCTTATTATGCAAAGATTATACCAAAGGAAAAATCAAGTGAGTATTTTGGCATTTTTGATATTTTTGGAAAAGGAGCATCCTTTATGGGAACAATGCTCATGGGAATTTCCACGCAGATTTTTCATACTTCAAAAGCGGGTGTGATTGTGATCGCAGCAATGTTTGTGATCGGGTTTATTGTCTTTAAACTTCAGGCAGGACCGGTACATAGGGTGAGACGGACATTTATCAATGAGGATGAAGATGAAAATGAGGATGATTACGAAATAGGAGATATGGATTTTGCCAAAGAAAGATTCTAAAAATCAGAAAAAAAGCATAGGAATAAAAGAGACTTTAGCGGGAGCAGATACTTCGCTCATGGAAAAACAATTAAAAGAACAGATCGAAGCACCTATGGTACGGCTTTCTTATACTTATGCGATGGATGTGGTGCAGGCAAAATTAAAAATGATCAATGCGGACCTGACGGAGCAGTTTGACCGTCAGGTTATTCGTAGTATGACAGGCCGGATCAAACAGACGGACAGCATTGCAAAAAAGCTGATGCGAAAAGGAAGAGAAGTAACATTTCAGGCAGCAGTGACCACTTTAAACGATATCGCAGGCATCCGTGTTGTCTGTTTTTTCTGTGATGATATATACCGCGTGGCGGATTATATAAAAAAGCAAAAGGATATTACCCTGATCAAAGAGAAGGATTATGTAAAAAATCCCAAAAAGAGCGGTTATCAGAGTATTCATCTGATCGTGGAGGTCCCGGTTACCTATTTAGAGAAAACAACAAAGATCCGGGTGGAGATTCAGATCCGGTCATTTGCAATGGACTACTGGGCTGAGCTTGACAATCAGATGTGCTATAAGAAGAACGCAGGACAGATTGAAAATGTGGAGCGTGAAACAAAAGATTACTCGGATGTGATTGCAAAAGTTGACAATCAGATGTTAGAACTGCGCAGACAGATTGAAAAGATGTAAAAAGCAACGGAGGAAAAGAGGATGGCAGAAAAAAAACAAAAATATTTGGAAAACCGGGAATTATCATGGTTAAAGTTTAATGAGCGTGTACTGGAGGAGGCGGCAGACCGTTCCGTGCCTCTGTGTGAGCGTATGTCGTTTTTATCCATTTTTCAGAGCAATCTGGATGAATTTTTTATGGTGAGAGTCGGATCACTTCACGACCAGATGCTTGTGGATAAAACAGCACATGATAACAAAACAAAAATGACAGCAAAGGAACAGCTTGCGGCAATTTTTGATGCGGCAAGGATCCTGTCGGAACAGAAAGATCTGGTGTACAGGAATTATATGCAGCTTTTGAAAGCGGAGGGGGTAGAACTCTTAAGTTTTGCAGATATGCAGCCGGACGATAAAGTTTTTCTGGAGCATTATTTTAAGGAGGCGCTGATGCCTTTGTTATCCCCACAGGTAATTGGAAAAAAACAGCCATTTCCATTTTTGAAAAATAAGGAAATCTATGCAGTTGTTGTGCTTGGAACAAAAAATGGAGAAAAGCTTGGAATCATTCCATGCAGCAATGAAGTGTTTGAACGCCTGATCAAAGTTCCTTCGGGAAAAGGGCGCTATATGCTGGTGGAAGAACTGATCCTTCATTTTCTGCCACTGGTGTTTGAACGGTATACGGTAAAAAGCAAATCGCTGATCCGTATCATCCGCAATGCGGACATTGATGTGGATGAAGCATTTTATGATGAGGATCTTGACTACCGGGATTCCATGGAGAAACTGATCCGCACCAGACGCAGACTCTGCCCGGTAAAACTGGAACACAGCCGGGTGCTGGATGTGACGATCATTGAAAATCTGCGTAAAGAACTTGGAATTGGAGCAGACCAGGTTTACTTTTCGGAGGCACCATTAGAGTTATCATTTTTTTCACAGATCCAGGATTCTCTGAGAGAAAAAAGAGAACTGTTTTTTGAAAAGAGAGTGCCGCAGCAGCCGGCATGCATCCGCAATGATCTGCCTGTGATCGACCAGATCGAAGAAAAAGACCGGTTTTTAAGTTTTCCATATGAGAGCATGAAGCCTTTTATAAGACTTTTGAAAGAAGCTGGCGAGGATGAGAGAGTTGTATCCATCCGCATGACACTTTATCGTGTGGCAAAAAATTCACAGATCGTAGAGGCTTTGATCGATGCTGCCGAGAACGGAAAAGAAGTTGTTGTGCTGGTAGAATTGCGTGCCCGGTTTGATGAAGAAAATAATATTGAATGGTCAAGACGGTTAGAGGATGCAGGCTGCCGCATTATTTACGGTATTGACCATATCAAAGTGCATTCGAAACTCTGTCAGATCACCTACAAAAAAGATGGCGAGATTCGTCATATCACGCAGATTGGAACCGGTAATTATAATGAAAAGACGGCGAAATTATACACAGATCTATCTGTTATGACTGCAAATGAAAAAATCGGCGAGGAGGCAGCAGAAGTTTTTCATGCTCTCTGTTTAGAGCAGCTCGTGGAGAAAACGAAATATCTTCTGGTGGCACCGAAGTGTCTGCAGAGTAAGATAATTGCAATGATCGATGAGGAAATCGCAAAAGCAAAAGCAGGAAAACCGGCTTATGTCGGAGCAAAAATGAATGCCCTGACAGATAAGGTCATCATTGACAAACTAGTCGAGGCATCAAAAGCCGGTGTAAAAATAGAACTGATCATCCGTGGGATCTGCTGCCTGATTCCGGGCGTGGAAGGATATACGGAAAATATCCGGGTGATCAGTATTGTCGGACGGTATTTAGAGCATTCCAGAATATATCTGTTTGGAGCAGATGAGGAAGACGCAAAAGTTTATATTGCATCTGCGGATTTTATGACCAGAAATACAACAAAGCGTGTTGAGGTTGCAGCACCGATCTGGGATAAGGCGATCAAAGAGCGCATTATGGCTATGTTTCACCTGATGTTAAAAGACAATGTAAAAGCAAGGGAACTCGGCAGTGACGGTAATTATTCGAGAGTGACAGATTCGGATGTAAAGCTGAATTCCCAGGAGTATTTTTTTGCTATGAGTTATCAGCAGGCGGAAAATACGGAAAAGTAAGCGAAACATTTACCATTATTTTACATACATTTTACCAAACTTCTCTCATGTATTTTACATAAGTGCCGTAAAGTAAAAACTGTCAAAAGGAAATGAAAAGAAAATGGCAGGACGGACAACCTGCAAATTGGAAAAAAGAGAGGATTAAGAAAATGAAAAAGAAAGTAATGTGTATGTTATTAACAGGTATGATGGCAGCCGGTATGATCGCAGGCTGCGGTAACAGTGGAAATGCAAGTGCAAGTGCCGGAGCAGATACAAATACAGATGCAAGTGCAGATGCTGCGGATAGTTCAGCAGATCAGACAGCAGACACGACGGCAGCAGATACCACAGCAGACACTACAGCATCTGGTGATTTCGACAACAGCGAGTATATCAACGTCGTATCCCGTGAGGATGGTTCCGGTACAAGAGGAGCATTTATCGAGCTGTTTGGTGTAGAAGAGAAAAATGATGCCGGTGAGAAAATCGATAATACAACAGATGAAGCAATCATTACAAATAGTACCGATGTTATGTTAACAACAGTAGCCGGTGATGAGTACTCCATCGGATATGTATCACTTGGTTCCTTAAACGACAGTGTAAAAGCAGTTTCCATCGATGGAGCAGAAGCTACCGTAGATAATATCAAGAGCGGAGATTACACGATCGCAAGACCATTTAATATTGCAACCAAAGGAACACCAAGCGATGTGGCACAGGATTTTATCAACTTTATCATGAGTGCAGACGGACAGGCTGTTATTTCTGATAACAAATACATCCCGGTAGATGATGGCGCAGCAGCATTCGAGTCAAACGGCGCAAGCGGAAAAATCGTTGTAGCAGGATCTTCTTCCGTAACACCTGTTATGGAAAAATTAAAAGAGGCATATGCTGCAGTTAACAGTGGTGCAGAGATCGAGATTCAGGAAAGTGATTCCACAACAGGTATGACAGCAGCCATGGATGGAACCTGTGATATCGGTATGGCTTCCCGTGAATTAAAAGATTCCGAGACTGAGGGTGGCTTAACAGCAACCGTAATCGCCATGGATGGTATCGCAGTCGTCGTAAATAACGACAACCCAACCACAGATCTTTCCAAAGATACCGTAAAGGGCATCTACACAGGTGAGATCACATCCTGGGATGGTGTTACAGAGTAATTCATAACAATAGAATGTTTGCAGCGTGCAATCTATTGCTTCATAGATAGTTCCTTATTATAAGACCTTAAGTAAAGACCGGGAGAGACAGATACTCTGCCGGTCTTTGCATAAATAATGTACACGACTTTTGATCAGTTTGGAGATAACAATGAATCATATCAAAGAAAAAGTAATGGAAGGCGTTTTCCTCTTTACGGCAGTCATATCCATTATTGCAGTAGCTTTAATCTGTGTGTTTCTGTTTGCAAACGGATTTCCGGCAATGCAGAAAATCGGTGTATGGCAGTTCTTGTCGGGAAAAGTATGGAAACCGACCAATAATATATTCGGAATCTTTCCGATGATTCTGGGAAGTATTTATGTAACCGGAGGAGCACTTTTAATCGGAGTCCCGATTGGAATATTAATGTCAATCTTTATGGCGCGCTTCTGTCCGGAAAAAATGTACCGCATTTTAAAACCGATCGTGGATCTTTTGGCAGGTATTCCTTCTATTGTATATGGATTTTTCGGTCTGGTTGTATTGGTACCGTTTATCAGAGAACATTTTAAAGGAAATGGAAACAGTATCTTAACTGCATCGATCCTGCTTGGAATCATGATTTTGCCGACCATTATCGGAGTGTCGGAATCTGCGATCCGTGCAGTGGAAAACAGCTACTATGAGGGTGCGCTTGCACTTGGGGCTACCCATGAGAGAAGTGTTTTTACCGTAATCGTTCCGGCAGCAAAATCCGGTATCATGGCAGCAGTTGTACTCGGTGTCGGCCGTGCGATCGGTGAGACAATGGCGGTTATGATGGTAGCCGGAAATCAGGCGAGAGTTCCATCTAGTATTTTTAAAGGTGTCCGTACCTTAACGGCAAATATTGTAATGGAAATGGGATACGCAACGGATCTCCACAGAGAAGCACTGATCGCAACCGGTGTGGTACTGTTTGTGTTTATCCTCATCATCAATGTCTCGTTCTCTATCTTAAAGAGACGTACAAAGGACAATTAGAGGAAACGCAGTGCAAAAATGGAGGTTAAGATGGAAAAAAATATGGAACATGAGATTGCTGCAATCAATCAGCAGTCTTTCAAAGATAAAATCAAATCATATACGAAACATCCGGGCTCATTCTTATTGCTGCTGTTAGTACTTGTGGCAGCAGTGTTGACGGTAGGTGTTCTGGTGTTTCTGGTGGGATATATTTTAATACGCGGTATCCCATACTTAAAACCGTCGCTGTTTGCATGGACTTATAATTCGGATAACGTGTCGATGCTTCCGGCAATGATCAACACACTTTTTATGACGGTGCTGGCACTTGTGTTATCCGTGCCGTTTGGTGTGGGTGCGGCAATCTATCTCGTAGAATACGCCAAAAAAGGAAACAAGCTGGTTGGGATCATCCGTGTTACGGCGGAGACACTTTCCGGCATTCCGTCCATCATTTACGGACTGTTCGGTATGTTATTTTTTGTGACGGCATTAAAGTGGGGCTATTCAATGATGGCAGGTGCGGCGACACTCGCGATCATGGTACTTCCGGTCATCATGAGAACGACGGAGGAAGCGCTTCTTTGCGTACCGGATTCATTCCGTGAAGGAAGTTTTGGTCTCGGCGCAGGAAAACTGCGTACCATATTTAAAATTGTGCTCCCAAGCGCAATCCCGGGTATTTTATCCGGCATTATCTTAGCGATCGGACGAATCGTCGGAGAGACGGCGGCACTGATTTACACCTCAGGTACGGTTGCAAATCTCGCGGGATTTTTTGATTCCGGTCGCACGTTAGCGATCCATATGTATTCGTTATCGCGTGAGGGTATGCATACCAATGAGGCATATGCGACGGCGGTTGTACTTCTTGTTGTGGTACTGATCATCAATGGGGTATCCTCCCTGATCGCAAAAAAATTTGAAGCGCCGAAACAGTAACAGCGCAGGAATGAGGAAAACATGGCAGAAAAATTTAAAATTTCAAATCTGGATTTATATTATGGTGATTTTCACGCATTGAAAGATATCAATATGTCAATCGCATCAAACGAGATTACCGCATTTATCGGACCGAGTGGCTGTGGAAAATCTACCTTTTTAAAAAGTTTAAACAGAATGAATGATCTGGTTGAAGGATGTAAGATTACCGGCAGTGTTCTTTTGGATGGCGAAGATATTTACAAAGGCATGGATGTCAACATTTTAAGAAAACGTGTCGGAATGGTATTCCAGAAACCGAATCCGTTTCCAATGAGTATCTATGATAATATCGCATATGGACCGAGAACACACGGCATCCGCTCAAAGGCAAAGCTGGATGATATCGTGGAAAAATCCTTGCGGGATGCAGCAATCTGGGATGAGGTGAAGGATCGTCTGAAAAAAAGTGCACTTGGTATGTCCGGTGGACAGCAGCAGAGACTTTGTATCGCAAGAGCACTTGCAGTCAACCCGGAAGTCATCCTGATGGATGAGCCTACTTCTGCACTCGATCCTATTTCAACATCCAAAATAGAGGATCTTGTCATCGAATTGAAAAAACAGTACACGATCATCATGGTAACACATAACATGCAGCAGGCAGTCCGTGTCTCAGATAAGACCGTATTTTTCCTGTTAGGGGAAGTGATCGAGTCGGGTGAGACAGAGCGGTTATTCTCCGTGCCACAGGATAAGAGGACAGAAGATTACATTACCGGACGTTTTGGCTGATGTTAACCTATAACAGGAAAAGAAAGAAGGAAGTGGAAAATTATGAGAAACAGATTTGACAGACAGCTTCAGGTATTGAACGATGAATTGATCGAGATGGGAAGTCTGATCGAGCAGGCAATCGAGATGGCATGTTCGGCGTTGGTCAGACAGGATGTGGAAAAAGCACAGAAAGCAATCAGTTTTGATGAGGAGATCGATCATCAGGAGCGTGATATTGAAAGCCTTTGTATGAAATTATTATTGCAGCAGCAGCCAGTGGCAAAAGATCTCCGGCTGATCTCAGCAGCACTTAAAATGATTACGGATATGGAGCGTATCGGAGATCATGCATCTGATATTTCGGAAATGACAATCCTGATGGCAGAGGCAACTTATGAAACCGGAGATCCGATTAATCTTGATCTGATCAAGGAAATGGCAAAAGAGACGACGGATATGGTCATCAAGAGTGTGGATGCATTTGTGCAGAAAGACATGGATATGGCACACTGGGTCATCAAAGAAGATGATGTGGTGGATGATCTGTTTAATCAGTTCAAGCAGCAGTTGATCAAAAAGATCAATGAGAATGTAAAAAATGGTGAACAGGCAACAGATATGCTGATGGTTGCAAAATATTTTGAGCGTATCGGAGACCATGCAACCAATATTGCGGAGTGGGTGATCTATTCCATTACCGGACAGCATGAAAATTAAAAATAGACAAAAATCAATGGTTTCTTTGAAATTTTACATAGATTTTACATAAAGTTGACGGCGAATTTACATACTCCTTTTTATGCTAATTGCAAAATGGCGCAAAATGCTGTATAAATAAATTATATGTCAAAAAAACGTAAAGAATAAGAAAAGCGGCATACAAAAGGAGATTGAGATGGATATTTTTGGAGTACTGACCCTCATTGGCGGATTGGCACTGTTCCTGTACGGAATGAATGTAATGGGTGCCGGACTGGAGAAGATGTCAGGAGGTAAATTAGAGAAGATCTTAGAGACTCTGACATCAAACCCGATCAAGGCAGTGTTGCTTGGTGCAGGTGTAACCGCAGTGATCCAGTCGTCATCGGCGACGACGGTTATGGTGGTTGGTTTTGTGAACTCTGGTATTATGAAGCTGTCACAGGCAGTCGGCATCATTATGGGTGCAAATATCGGAACAACGGTAACGTCATGGCTTTTGAGCTTAAGTGGACTGCAGGGGGATAACTTTTTTATCCAGATGTTAAAACCATCCTCCTTCTCTCCGATCCTTGCAATGATCGGTATCATACTTTGTATGTCGAAAAAGAGCGACAAGAAAAAAAATATCGGTGAGATCTTACTTGGATTTGCAGTATTGATGTACGGTATGGAGAGCATGAGCGGGGCGGTAGAACCGCTTGCAGATGTGCCGGAATTTACGAATATCTTAACGATGTTCCACAATCCGTTCCTTGGTGTATTGGCAGGAGCTGTACTTACTGCGATCATCCAGAGTTCCTCTGCATCGGTCGGAATTTTACAGGCACTGTCTGTAACAGGAGCATTTACCTATGGCTCTGTGATCCCAATCATCATGGGACAGAATATCGGTACCTGTGTGACGGCAATGATTTCAGCAATCGGGGCAAACAGAGGTGCAAAGAGAACGGCATTTGTACATCTTTATTTCAATGTAATCGGTACGATTTTGTTTTTGGTATTGTTTTATACAGGCAATGCGCTGATCGGATTTGAGTTTACCAATGAGGTCGTTGGAGCAGCGGGAATCGCAATGATCCATACCATATTTAATGTGTTCGCGACTCTTATTTTACTGCCGTTTACAAAGGGATTAGAGAAGCTGGCTTACTTGACGATCCCGAAAACAGCAGAGGAGCAGAATCAGAAAGAGGATGTATTTGTGATCTTAGACGACCGCTTCTTAAGCAGTCCTGCATTTGCCATTGAGCAGTGTCACTCTCTTGCCAATCAGATGGCAAAGATCACACACGAAGGATTTTTAGAGGCAATGACCGTACTTGATGAGTACTCCGAAGAAAAGATCGAGGATGTCATTGCAAAAGAAAATATTGTAGATACCTATGATGATAAACTCAGTGCATACTTAACGAAGTTAAGCAGCCAGAATTTATCTTACAAAGACAGTCTGAAAGTGACATCCCTGCTTCACTGTCTGACAGATTTTGAGCGAATTTCCGACCATTCCATCAACGTGGTGGAGAATGCACAGCAGATGGTCAAAGAGGGAGCTGTATTTTCTAAGAAAGCAAAAGAAGAAATGTTAGTATACAGTGCGGCACTCCGCGATATCTTAGAGCGTACCACAAATGCGTTCGTGGAGGGGGATGAAGCACTGGCGCGTACGGTAGAACCGTTAGAAGAAGTCATTGATGAATTAAACAAGACAGTAAAGAAAAACCATATGAAGCGTCTTAGAAAAGGTAAATGTACCATTGAGCTTGGACTTGTATTGTCAGATCTTGCAATGAATTATGAGCGTGTTGCGGACCATTGTTCGAATATTGCGGTATATATGATGCAGTTGAAAGATACGCAGTTAGAGGAACACAGTTTTACCGAGCAGTTGGATGCAGAGGAGAGCGCAGAGTTTACGAAACAGTTGAACGAGTTCGAGAAGATGTACCAGATCTAAGAGCGCAAAAATGGAGATTGAGGGAAAATATGGCAACGATCTATATAGTGGAAGATGATATTAATATTCGCGAAATTGAACGTTATGCGCTCAAAAACAGTGGCTATGAAGTGGAAGAATTTGAGGGGAGCGCACCATTTTTTAAGCGTCTCGAAAAGAATATCCCATCCCTGATCCTTTTAGACATTATGCTTCCAGGGGAAGACGGGCTGGATATTTTAACGAGAATCCGGGCGGACAAGGCGACTGCGGATGTCCCGGTCATCATGGTAACGGCAAAGACGAGTGAACTTGATAAGGTAAAAGGACTTGATCTTGGGGCAGATGATTATATCACAAAGCCGTTTGGCGTTATGGAACTGATCTCCCGTGTGAAAGCACTGCTTCGAAGAACAAGCCGTGTGCAGGAAGATTCACAGCTGATGCATGAAGATATCCTTATGGATATGGACAAACATGCCGTTACCGTTGCAGGGCAGTTATGTGAGCTGACGTTTAAAGAATTTGAATTGTTAAAGTACCTGATGCTCAATCAGGGAATCGTTTTATCGAGAGATAAGATCATGGATCAGGTATGGGGCTTTGAGTACGAAGGCGAGAGCCGTACCGTTGATATGCATATCAAAACGCTGCGGCAGAAACTTGGTGCAGCAGGAAGCTGTATCAAGACCGTGCGGAATGTGGGGTACATGATAGAATGAAGAAAAAAATTAATATCGGCTTTATGTTAATTGCGGCAATCGCCATTGTGGTGACTGCCGTTTGTTCTATGTTTTTATTTTACCAGATCTTAGAGGAACAGATATTTGATGATTTAAAGGCAAATGCACATGTGGTCTCGGTGATCAGTCCGCAGGAACTTTCTAAGGATATCACGTATTCCTTGGAAAATGACGGGCTGCGTATTACCTGCGTGGATGCGGACGGTATTGTTCTGTATGACAGCATGGAAGATGCTTCTTCCATGGAGAACCATAAGAAGCGCCCGGAAATCGCAGAGGCAATGAAAAATGGCGAGGGAAAATCAATCCGCGTCTCGGCTACATCGTCAAAGCATACTTTTTATTATGCGCTTAGAAAAGAAGATGGAAGTGTTGTGCGCGTTGCAAAAGAGAGTGGAAGTATTTATCATCTGGTGTCTACGATGTCAGGGCTGATCTTAGCGGTCGGTCTGATGGTATTTCTGATGTGTGTGTTTTACTCGTATCGTCTGACGAGAAGGCTTATGGCACCAATCGAAAAAATGGCAGACAATATTATCCTGGTGGACGAAACCGAAGTTTATGAGGAAATGCAGCCGTTTATTTCCATGATCAAAAAACAGCATATGGATATCTTAAATCATGCGCAGATGCGTCAGGAGTTTACGGCAAACGTTTCACATGAGTTAAAGACACCGTTAACCGCAATCTCGGGATATGCGGAACTGATCGCAAGCGGAATGACAAGCGGTGAAGATACCGCGCATTTTGCAAATGAGATCCACAAGAGTGCAGAGCGTCTGCAGTCGCTGATCAACGATATTATAAAGCTTTCAGAATTAGACGACAGTGATTTAAAACTTGAATTTGAGACGGTTGACCTGCATGACCTTGGAGCGCAGTGCGTTCAGTCTATGCAGATGCAGGCAGATAAAAATGAGGTGACGCTGCACTTAGAGGGGACGTCTGTTCCGATGAGCGGGAATAAGACGCTGCTTGAGGAACTGCTTTTTAATCTTTGCAGTAATGCGGTGCGTTACAATAAAAAAGGCGGCAGTGTCACGATCGTGACTACCATCGAAAATACCAGACCGGTCCTGATCGTAAAAGATACCGGAATCGGAATTCCAAAGGAACAGCAGGAACGCGTCTTTGAGCGTTTCTACCGTGTTGATAAGAGCCGGTCAAAATCCACGGGCGGCACAGGTCTTGGACTTGCCATTGTAAAACATATCGTTGCGCAGCATGATGCACAGATGACATTAACGAGCGAGGTTGGTGTGGGAACAGAAATTAAGATTGTATTTTAGTGAAAAAAGTCTAACCGAATCCTCAAATTTATGCTACAATAAAAAGATGCAAGAAATATACGATTGAGGAGCAAAGCAGACATGTTTTCCATATCAGACATTAAACAGGAAGCATATCCGGCAGCATACCGCCGGGGAAAGGAATTGTATGAGCAGGGGCTTGTGCAGGAATTTTCCTATGATGTATACACGGAGGATGGCGTTCCAAAGGCAGAATTAATTGGAAAAGTAAAAGGAACAGTCGAGGATCATTATGATGTACGGCTTGTGATAGATGAAGAATATGCGGAAGTTTCAGAGAGCCGTTGTAACTGTGAGGCATTTTATAATTATGAGGGTATCTGCAAGCACTGCGTTGCCGTTGCACTTGCCTACGTGAACCGCAGACAGGCAAAAGACATTTTAAATGCAAAACTTGGTATCACTCCTAAGACGGAGATGAAGAACTATCCGGAGAAAGAGTTAAAGACAGATACTTCATTAAAAAATTTGTTAAACCGTTATTCCATGCGGGCAGGTTCTACCTATCTTTTGCCGGAAAATATTTACGGTAAAGTGGAATTAGAACCTTATTTCAAGATGGAATACAGTTATGCCACTGTGGAATTTAAGATTGGAATGGAGCAGAAATATGTGCTCAAAAACATTTCCGCATTTTTACATTCAATCAAGATCAATGAAAAGGTCCGCTATGGAAAAAAACTGGAGTTTTATCATCATCTGGATGCATTTACGGAATCTGCAAAGCGTATGATCGCATTTATGGAACAGCAGGAGATGGATAAAAGACGTCAGAGCAAGTTCCATGCATACTATGCGTATACAGGCGGTTATGAGCGAACGATGGAGCTGGACAGTGTAGGGATTGACCGCTTTTTTGAGGCAGTCGGGGATATGCCGTTTGAGGCAGAAGTAGGATTTCTGCCGGAGGATACTTATACATTTTCACCGGAAGAAAAGAGACCGAAGCTGATTATCCGTCAGGGCGGTTCCGGTATCTTTCTGATGCTGGAAGATGATTCTGTGATCATCGGTGAAAAATATTTTTATTTCTATGACGCGGATCTGATCTACCGCAGTCCGGCGGGAATGAAGGAGACGGTCGGGGAGTTCTTCGAATTTTTGCACCGTCAGACCGGAGGACAGACTTATATTGCTGCAGATGAACTTGCCATGTTCTGCCGTGATCTGCTTCCATTGCTGAAAAAATATTTTAAAGTGGAAAAAGAAGCGGGATTTGATGAGAGCCTTTATGTGCCGCTAAAGCCTGAGTTTGAACTTTATTTAGACAGACAGGATATGAATACGGTAGGTGCGAAGCTGATGGCGGTTTACGGGGATGATAAATATAATGTCCTCGAGAAGATCGCACCGGGTGAAGTGCGCGATCTCGCAGAGGAACTCCGCATCAAAAATCTTGTGGAACCGTATTTCAATGAATATGCGCTGTCCCAGACAGTCTTTGTGCTGAAGAACAATGAGGAGATGTTATATCAGTTAGTTTCAGGTGGATTGAGAAGACTGGGCGAATTTATGACCATTTATACGACGGAAAATTTCCGCAATTTAAAGGTCGTATCTTCCCCGGCCGTTTCCGTGGGTATCTCATTAAAAAGTGATCTTCTGGAATTAAAAATTCATTCCGATGAGATGTCACGGGAGGAACTCGCCTATCTGCTTTCCAAATATGACAGGAAAAAGAAGTATATCCGTTTGAAAAACGGCGACTTTTTAAATATTGAGGAGGATGGTTTAAGCACGTTGGCGGAAGTCAGCGAGGATCTGCGCCTGACAGAAACAAACCTTAAAAAAGGCACTGTAATCGTACCAAAATACCGTGCAATGTATCTGGACGCGGCATTAAAGAACAATCAGCTTCTCTCAATCGAGAAAAATAAAGAGTTCAAGGGCATGGTCCGCAACATGAAAACGATTGAGGACAGTGACTATGAAGTGCCGGAAGCGCTTAACTCTATCATGAGAAGTTACCAGAAGAATGGATTCCTGTGGTTAAAGACGCTGCGTGAGAATGGATTCGGCGGTATTTTAGCCGATGATATGGGACTTGGAAAGACGCTTCAGGTCATCAGCCTTTTAACGGCAGAACAGCAAGAAATGCAGGCTGGGGAAAAGGAACTGCGCCGTTCCCTGATCGTGTGTCCGGCATCTTTAGTTTATAACTGGCAGAAGGAGATCATGCGCTTTGCACCGCAGTTAAAAACAGTCATTGTTGCCGGAAGTGTACCGGATCGTGCATCGATCATCCGTCACAGCAAAGAAGGAGAGATCCTTATCACTTCGTATGATCTGTTAAAACGTGATGCGGAAGTGTACCAGAAGTTTGTATTCGCAATTCAGGTCATTGATGAAGCCCAGTATATCAAAAATCCATCCACACAGGCGGCAAAAGGTGTCAAAAAGATCACTGCGGCATTCAAGCTGGCTCTGACAGGAACACCGATCGAAAACAGACTCAGCGAGCTCTGGAGTATTTTTGATTATCTGATGCCTGGATTTTTGTACACTTACCAGAAGTTCCGGGAAGAAATTGAACTCCCGATCGCTGTGAATCAGGATGCAAATAAGATGGAACGCTTACAGCGCATGATCCGTCCGTTTATTTTAAGACGTCTGAAGGGAGATGTATTAAAAGATCTTCCGGAGAAGATCGAAGAAAATGTATTCGCAAGACTCGATGGCGAACAGATGCAGTTATATGATGCTTATG
>ERZ1026854.339-NODE-339-length-33608-cov-8.587220_pt1 | contig 33608 bp, 34 predicted proteins | sample MGYA00380157_ERZ1026854 | MGnify/ENA primary metagenome ERZ1026854 (study PRJEB33269, sample SAMEA4719793) | human gut metagenome | biome: human-associated habitat; feature: organic feature; material: feces | place: Cameroon | collected 2013-10 ... | reverse complement strand
CAGATGTCTGATATTTGCTTAGGTTAGTGCATATGGGGCAGCGCCCCATTGTCGCTCTCCGCAGAGAGCGAAACTCTCTAAACTAACAGCGAAAAGCTTGCTGTAATAGCGTAATTACTATCAAATTAAAAGGCGCAATTCACATCAAAAAGGTAAAAACGGATATGAGAAATCAATTTCGTAAACCTAAAAAAGTGAATTGCGCCATTCTATTTTCCTCCAATAAACTATCCTTGCAGGTAATATATACGAACGAAGTGAGTGTATATTACCTGCAACGCTGTATGAATTGGCTGAACATCATCGATACAGCACAACCGATGTAATATTAGCAACTGTGAATATGTAAGCAAAAGCAACAAATTTTGTTAGGAACGGATTCCACATCCACCCGACGGCAAACCACAAAATTATGGTGATTTTTAAGGCGCAATTCCCATTATACAGAAATTTCATATCTGCAACGGTTGAGTATCTTTATAGATGCTTCGTTTTTCGGTTGTGACTTGTCAGTTGTTCCGTTATGTGAAAACTTTGCTCACTTACGTTCGCTTGTTTTCACGTTCATATCCCATAGCTGTTCATACTTTGTCTGCAAGCAAATATACTCACTTCGTTCTTATATTTGCTTGCAGAGGATAGTTTATTTGAGGAAAATAGAATTGGCGCAATTCACATTTTTTAGGTTTACGGAATTGATTTCTCATATCCGTTTTTACCTTTTTTGATGTGAATTGCGCCTTTTTTTAGCTGTTACTGATTTCGCTATTGCGGCTGATATTATGCTGTTAGTTTAGGGAGTTTCGCTTCTGCGGAAGCGACCAAAGGGCTTCCGCCCTCTGGACACCTGACGAGCTGTGCTCAGCTCGATCAGCTGCTTGGCTTCGCGGTTCTCAAACATATTTTTGCCCGCAAAAATTACGCATTGAATTTACGCTTTTGAATGTTCAAACTGCGAGTAGTAAAGCTTACTGTAGAAGCCGCCCTTTTCGATGAGTTCGTCGTGCTTGCCCTGTTCGATGATGTTTCCGTCTTTCATTACGAGAATAAGATCAGCGTCCTTGATCGTAGAAAGTCTGTGAGCAATGATAAAGCTCGTTCTGCCTTTCATCAGCTTTGCAAAAGCTTTCTGGATTCGCTGCTCGGTCATCGTATCGATGCTCGAAGTTGCTTCGTCAAGGATAAGCATTGACGGCTCGGCGAGCATTATTCTTGAAATGGAAAGAAGCTGTTTCTGTCCCTGTGAAAGCGAACCGCCGTCCTCGGAAAGCTCCGTATCATAGCCGTTTTCCAGTCGCTTTATGAAGCTGTGTGCGTGGGCGGTCTTAGCGGCATTTACGACCTCGTCGAGCGAAGCGGTCGGGTTGCCGTAGCTGATATTCTCACGCACTGTTCCCGTGAAAAGCCAAGTGTCCTGAAGAACCATTCCATAGAGGCTGCGCAGGTTCTTTCGCTTCATATCCTTGATATTAACGCCGTCGATGAGAATTTCGCCCTCGTTAACGTCGTAGAATCTCATAAGCAGGTTGATGAGAGTTGTCTTTCCGCAGCCGGTAGGTCCAACGATAGCAATTCTCTGACCCGGCTTAACGGAAAGGTTAAGATGCTGAATGAGCGGAACTTCGGGAACATAGGAGAACGAAACGTCCTTTATCTCGATGCTGCCGCTGCACTTCTCGGGCTCAAGTCCGTTTTCATCGGAAACCTCGGGTTCTTCGTCAAGAACTGCGAAAACACGTCTTGCCGATGCGAATGCCGACTGGAGCTCCGTGATAACGCCCGTGATTTCGTTGAAAGGCTTCGTGTACTGGTTTGCGTAGCTTAAAAATGTTGCGATCTGTCCGACCGACATTGCGCCGCCGTTGAGAACGGAGATCGCACCGAAAACGCCCGTTGCAGCGTAAACAAATCCGTTTACGAAACGTGTTGAGGGGTTCGTGAGTGCGGAGTAGAACTGCGCTTTAAGTCCGCAGACATAGAGCCTACCGTTGATCTCCTCGAATTTTTCCTGCGCTTCGTCCTCGTAGGTGAAAGCCTTGACGACCTTCTGGTTGCCGACAAGCTCTTCGATGCAGCCCGAAAGCTCGCCCTGAACGCTCGAACGCTCACGGAATTTATCGTGGGAGATTTTCGTGATGAATGCCGCAACGAAAAGTGAAAGCGGCGTGATAAGGATAACGATGAGGGCGATCTTTGCATTTATCGTAAGCATAAAAATAATAGTGCCGATAATGGTAACGATGCCCGTCAGAAACTGCGAGAAGCCTTGGAGCATACCGTCCGATATCTGCTCGATATCAACGGTAACACGGCTGATAAGATCTCCTCGGGAGCTGCTGTCGATGTAGCTTATCGGGAGAAGATTTATCTTTTCATAAACTTCGGTACGAAGATCGTTTACCGTGCGGTAGGAAACAGTGTTCGTGCAGATAGTCATTACCCAGCTGAAGAATCCCGAGAGCAGAACGACTGCACAAAGCTTTATTATTATCGGCAGAAGCGAATCGAAATCAACATTGTCCTTGCCGATGATAAAGTCAACGCCGTCACCGATGAGAACGGGCGCATAAAGCGTAAGTCCGACGCTGACAATTGCCGAAATGAACGAGATTATAAGGAACGGGAGATACGGCTTTGTGTACCTCAGCATTCTTCCGAGAACGGGGGTCTGTTTTTCTTTTTTCTTATTCATTGCCGTTTGCCTCCTCCTTTGAAAGCTGTGAGTAGCAGATCTCACGGTAGACATCGCAGCTTTCGAGAAGCTCCTTGTGAGTACCGAGTCCGACCTGCTTGCCGTCATCGAGAACGATGATCTGGTCAGCCTGCATTATCGAGTTTGCTCGCTGGGAAATGATGAATGTCGTCATTCCCGTTGTGTTCTGCGCAATTGCCTTTCTCAAAGCCGCATCGGTCGCAAAGTCGAGCGCCGATGCACTGTCATCAAGAATAAGTATGTCAGGCTGCGAAACGAGCGCTCTTGCAATTGTAAGACGCTGCTTCTGACCGCCCGAAAGATTCTTGCCGCCCTGCGCAATGTGGGTATTCAGACCCTCGGGCATCTTTTCAACGAATTCCTTTGCCTGTGCAGTTTCAAGTGCTTTCCATATCTCTTCGTCCGTAGCGTCACGCTTGCCCCAGCGCATATTTTCAGCGATCGTTCCCGAGAAAAGAACTGCCTTCTGCGGAACAACACCGACTTTTTGACGGAGTGCCGTTGTGTCATAATCAGCAGCTTCTGTGCCGTCTATTTTCAGCTCGCCCTTTGAGATATCGTAAAATCTCGGGATAAGCGAAGCGAGCGTTGATTTGCCCGAACCCGTACCGCCGATAACACCGATAGTTTCGCCCTTTTTGGCTGTGAGATCGATGTCCTCCAGCGCATATTCGCCCGAGTTGTTGTAGGAGAAGAAAACGTGCGAAAATTCAACTGCGTTATCCGAACCTGCGCCGTTCTGCTCAGAACCATTCTTTATAGACGGCTCAATATCGAGAACCTCGTTTATTCTTGCCGAGGAAGCCGCAGCCTTGGTGAAAAGAACAACAAGGTTCGCAACAACGACAAGCGCAAGCGATATCTGCGTCATATAGTTTACGAAAGCGATGACCTCGCCCTGCGTGAGCCGACCGGTATCAACGCCGACACCGCCGTACCATACGATAGCCGCAATGGCAAGGTTAAGAATAACATAGGTGAGCGGATTGAGGAGTGCGGAAAGCCGTCCCACACGAAGCGAAATGTCAAGATAATCGTCATTTGCCTCGTCAAAGCGCTTCTGCTCCGTATCCTGACGGGAGAAAGCACGGATAACTCTTACACCCGAAAGTCCCTCACGGGTAACGAGCGAGATTCGGTCGAGTTTTTTCTGAATGACCTTGTAATACTTTATCGAGCGCGACATTATAATGTAAAGCACAAGCACAACAAGCGGTATGATGATAACGAATATCACCGAAAGCTTCAAGTCAATGCTCATTGCCATTATAGCCGAGCCGATAACGATAAAAGGCGCACGGACAACAAGACGAATGAACATCGCAACTGCCTGCTGTACCTGATTTATGTCGTTTGTCAGCCTTGTGATGAGCGACGGAGTTCCGAGCCTGTCCAGTTCGGCGTGCGAAAGGCTGTTGATGTGACGGAACATATCATTTCTCATAACAGTTCCGACGCTCTGCGATGCCTTTGACGCAAGATACTGGCATATCAGCGCAAAGCAAAGTCCGAGAACGCCGAGCAGAATGAGAACACCGCCCATTTTGTAAACATAGCCCTTGCCCATATTTCCCTTGATGCCGTTGTCAACGATAGCCGCCATTATCAGCGGAACGATGACTTCAAAGATAGCTTCGATAAGCTTTGAGGTCTGTCCGATGATAACATACTGCTTTACAGATCCAAGATATCTTTTTGCAAGCTTAAACAATCAATCCACTTCCTTTTCATTCTTTTTCTTTTTGAATATCAAAAACTTGCTGAAAATATAATTGAGCACAAGCACAAAGACCTGCGCTATCAGCTTCATAATAAATTTGTTCCATTTCAGAACATCGACCGTCACAAGCATAAATCCAAGTTCGAGCAGGAACGAAAACAGCCTTGCCCCGATAAAGGAGATAAGCTCACGCAGAAAGAGCTTCTTTTCAAAGCTCTTGCTGCCGAAAACGAATACCTTGTTCGTGAAAAAAGCGAACAGCACCGCGCATATCCACGAAACCGTGGTCGAAGCCGCCGTTCCCAAGCCGACAGCATAAGCAATATACTGCGTTCCAACTGAAACGAGCGTCGTCAGCGCTCCGAAAAAGATGTACAGCAGTGCCGATTCATATTTATAGTATAGCTTTTGGATACATTCAGGAAATATCCCGACGATCTTATGGATAAAACGTTCAAACATTATGTCAAACCCCACTCGCCTGTATTAATTCGGAATTCGGAATGCGGAATTCGGAATTATTTTTAGTTCCGCAAATTGCTGCGCAGAATGAATATATAATGTAGGGGACGGGTTTCCCGTCCCGGTTTTGACAATTTGCGGGTGATTTTGCAAAATTCCAGCGATGCAAAATAATTACGCATTAAAATAATTCCGAATTTAAATAAATTACGCATTAATTTTTGGCAATCGCATACTTAGTTATATTATCATATAAATGTAAAATAATGCTTGCTTAAAGAATAATTTTATGTTAATAAAGCCGTAATATGTAAAAAACTCTTGATTTTTTCGGAAGTTTGTGATATATTTACTTTTAATAAAATCGGAAAAATTTTCATATATAATACTATTTAAGAAAGGAACAATTACCTTGGATAATCTTCCCGCCGCCATAACGGCAATAATCGTCCTCATTGCATTTTCCGCACTCTTTTCATCAATGGAAACTGCGATATCCTCAGTCAACAAGATCCGCCTTAAACACGAAGCCGCAAACGGCAAAAAAAGCGCGCAGAGAACGCTGAAGCTTGCCGAAAATTTCGACAAGACCATAACCTCTATACTTGTCGGAAACAACGTCGTGAATATTCTCATCTCCTCGCTCGGCACGGTCATCTTCACGAACCTTTTGGGCGCATCGGGCGTTGCGGTTTCGACCGCCGTTATGACTGTCCTCGTGCTGACATTCGGTGAGATCCTCCCGAAATCAATGGCGAAGCAGAATGCGGACAGCTATGCAGTCGGAACATCGGGGCTTTTAAGCTTTATCTGCTGGATACTTACACCTATCTCGTTCCTCTTTTTACAGCTCCAGAAGCTTATGCAGAAGCTTTTCAAGCCAAAGGAAAACGCCCCGAGCGTTACCGAAGACGAACTCAAATATATCATCGATGAGATCGAAGACGAGGGCGTTCTCGAAAAGAACGAAAGCACCCTCGTTCGTTCCGCCCTCGAATTTGACGATACCACCTGCGAGGAAATACTCATTCCCCGTGTGAAAATAAGCGCCGTTGACATCGGGGACAGCATCGAAGAAATTCGCGATATGTTCATAAACGAGCGTTATTCCCGTCTTCCCGTATATGAAAAGAGCATCGATAATATCATCGGCTTTATCACCGATAAGGACTTCTTCGCACTCTTTTTCAACAACGGCGAAGAAAAGCCTGCTTCGATAGAGGGCATTATACAGAAAGCGCTCTATGTCCACGAAAGCAAGCTTATCTCCGAACTCCTTGTTGATATGCAGCGCTCAAAGATACACATTGCCGTTGTTAAGGACGACTACGGCGGAACGAGCGGCATCGTTACAATGGAAGATATCATCGAGGAGCTTGTCGGTGAAATTTATGACGAAAATGACGAGGTAGTCCAGAGCATCATCAAAACGGGCGAGAATATGTACGAGATAAAGGCTGACCTCAGCCTGAGCGATATGCTCGAAAAACTCGGTCTTCCCGAAAATATCATCGATGTCGATTCATACGACAGCAATACCGTCGGCGGTTGGGCGCTGGAGCTTTTCGGATATATCCCTCCCATCGGTGCAACGGTCAAAAACGGCATCTTCAGTGTTACCGTTCTCGACGGTGACGAGCGCACCATAAATAAGATCGGATTAAAAATTGACCGGCCGGAAAACACTGATGAAACCTAAGTCGAAAAGGTTTTCGCAGGTTTAAAAGATTATTTAAAAAATATACATTAAAACCTCCCGATATAATGATATACTAAAATGTGTATATGTAAATTACTTTAAACTTTTATTACTTGAAATTCTATCGGGTGGGGTCACAATGGAAAAAATCAATATCGCTGTCTGCGACGATGACGCAGCTTTCCGCAAAACGCTTGAACTTGAACTTATAAACTATTCTCGTGAAAATGAGATAGATATGTCCGTCAGAACATTCTCGAACGGACTGGAGCTTCTTATCTCCGAAATAAAATACGACCTTATCTTCCTCGATTACAGTATGGGTATCCTCAACGGAATCGAGGTCGCAAAAAAGCTTCGCGGAAAAGGCGTTCGCTGCCCGATAATCTACGTCACGGGCTACAGCGAGATAGTCTATGACGCATTTGAAGTCAACGCTTTCCGCTTCATCACAAAGCCTGTCGAACCGGGCGTGCTGAATAAAGCGCTCGATGACTTTATATTTCAGCTGAAAACGAATAAGCTCGTCAACTTCGTTTCGGACGAAGCCTCTATAACGATGTTCTCCTCCGAGATAGTATATGTCGAGGGAAAATTCCGCGGCTGTATCGTCCACGCCGTAAAGAAAAGCTATCCTATATCCCAAAGCTTTGCGGAATTCACCGAGGGACTTGGGGACAGATTTTACAACTGTCACAGAAATATCAGCGTCAATACCGCTTTCATCGACCGAATAGATGGCTCGTCAGCTATCCTCAATGACGGAAGAAAACTCAAAGTCGATAAGCCGAAGATCACAGAACTTGTCGAACTTATGGAAAGCTATGACGGCAATTGATACATAATCGCAAAACGCTCCGTTTTTCAGCGGGGCGTTTTATACTTTGAGCAGTCAGTAATATCTATCGTTACCGAGCCGCAAAACTCGGTTTTTTCATAAAGATTGCCTAAAGGGTACGGCATTTTAACGAGTGAATTGTTTTTTATCAAATTATTAATAAATTATTGTAGGGGACGGGTTTCCCGTCCCGCAGTCACCAATACCGTTCAAAAAACGGGACGGGCGACCCGTCCCCTACGATAAAATATAGCAAATTAAATATATTCGTGTCAAAAGTTCATTGTTTATTTACTCGTTGAAATACCGTGTCTAAATGGTCTTCCCCTTTACATAAAATTAATAAATGAGAAAACGGGAGCATTTGCGAGCAATCGGGAGCATTTCGGAGAATAAAAATATTTGCGGAAAGCTTTCAAAGAAATTTGCTGAAATCTATTGACATTTTGCGGCTTTTGTCGTATTATTTATCTTGAATTAATTTGGGCGAACTTCGTTTTTCGGGGGTCACCCTTTCTGAAAGGAACGTGAGGATAGGATTGGAGAATAAGCTCAAGCTTTATGGATTTAATAATCTTACCAAGACCTTAAGCTTCAATATTTACGATATCTGCTACGCCAAAAGCCCGAGAGAGCAGAAGGACTACATCAACTATATCAACGAGCAGTATAATTCCGAAAGACTTACAAGTATTCTCTGCGACGTAACGGAGATGATAGGCGCTACCGTGCTGAATATCTCAAAGCAGGATTATGAGCCGCAGGGCGCTTCGGCAACGCTCCTCATCTCGGACGAACACCGCAAAAATGCAGGAATTGACGAGTCCTGCAACCTCGGAAACACAATGACAGCCACCGTTGAAAAGGAGAGCATAGCAGGTCATCTCGATAAGAGCCATCTCACCGTGCATACCTATCCCGAATTCCACCCCGATAACGCCATTACAACGTTCCGCGTTGATATCGACGTTTCCACCTGCGGAAAGATCACTCCGCTGAAATCCCTCAACTACCTTATCGGAAGCTTCGACTCCGATATCATCACTATCGACTATAAGGTAAGAGGCTTCACACGCGATGAGCAGGGCAAAAAGCTCTTCATCGACCACAAAATAACCTCCATTCAGGACTATATCGCAAGGGAAACGCTCGAAAAATACGACGCTGTCGATGTCAACGTCTACCAGTCGAACATTTTCCATACAAAAATGATGATAAAGGAGATATTCCTCCAGAACTATCTCTTCAATACCGATACCTACGAGCTTGCGCCGAAGCGCAGACTTGAAATAAACGACGCGCTCCGCCGTGAGATGATAGAAATTTTCAGCGGACAAAACGTGTTCTGATTAATTCGGAATTAGGAATTCGGAATTCGGAATTAAATCATCTTGCTAAAATTTGCTAAAAAACAATGCAAAAGCGTCTTTTTCGGGACGGGAAACCCGTCCCCCACGGAAAATTTGCAAAAATCGGGTGTATAACGGGCGGATATAGAATCCGCCCCTACGGGATTTCGGCTTTCTATACAATTTTGCGGAGTATAAATAATTCCGAATTCCGAATTAATTTAAGTTCCGAATTTATAAAGTGGTTGCTGTAATGTGCGGCGGAAGTGGTAAAATATCCGCTTCCGCCTTTTGCTTTTGGAAAAGGGTGACAGCTATGAAAAACATAAACGTAAAGCGAATTTTCCTCAATATCGGTCTTACCCTCGCAATGATTGCCGCGATATTCCTTTTTCATCAGCTCTATGAAAATTTTTTCCTCGTGAAAACAACGGGAACTGTGTTCAACGTGAACACCGAGCCGAACTTTTTTTATACCGATGATAACGGCGAAAGACGGAATTACTGCTCTTACGGCGTTGAATATATTACAAAGCAAGGGCAAACGTTCCGCGACGATATCTACGGTTATGCCGATGAGTATAAAGTCGGCAATACGGCGGAGATTTACTATGACAAGCGAGATCCCGAACACAACGCCTATCCCGAGGATAACCTTTTCCTCATAATCGTGTTCGGCGTACCTGCGACTCTGCTGATATATTTCTGCCGCTCGGCGTTCAAAGGCTACAAAACAGAGTACCTCGACCGATATAAGAAAACCGTCATTTTTAGCGTCATATCAGGCTGGATACCGATACTGTATTATATATGGTATAAGTTCTTTTTCACGCCCTCGGGCGAACTGTTTGCGGGACTTGGCGAAGGTCTGATGTGTATGTTCCTTTTCGCCGCCGTGCCGATAGTAAATATAATAGTATGGATAATTTCTGCGGCAGTATATGCAAAAAAACAAAGAAAACTTGAAAGAAGTGTTGATAAAAATGGATCAGCATAACGCTCCTATATATGAAGCGCTCCTCCGATACCGCGATGCAAGGATAGTCCCGTTCGATGTGCCGGGTCACAAGCACGGAAAGGGCAATCCGCAGCTCACGGAATTCCTCGGAAAAACATGTATGGAAGTCGATGTGAACTCGATGAAGCCGCTCGACAACCTTATCCACCCCGTTTCCGTCATAAAGGACGCAGAAACCCTCGCCGCCGAAGCTTTCGGGGCAAGACACTGTTTCTTTATGGTCGGCGGAACGACCTCCGCAGTGCAGACAATGGTTCTTTCCGTCTGCAAAGCAGGGGATAAGATAATAATGCCGCGAAACGTCCACCGAAGCGCGATAAATGCGCTTATCCTCAGCGGCGCAATACCCGTATATGTAAACCCCGGTGTAAACGAGCGCCTCGGTATCCCTCTCGGAATGTCCGTCCGCGATGTCGAAGCCGCAATAAAGGCAAATCCCGATGCAAAAGCCGTCCTCGTCAACAACCCGACCTACTATGGAATATGCTCGAACCTCCGCAGTATCGTCCGCATCGCGCACGAACACGGTATGGCTGTACTCGTTGACGAAGCGCACGGAACGCACTTCTATTTCGGCGAGGGTATGCCGCTCTCCGCTATGGCGGCAGGAGCAGACCTTGCCGCGGTTTCAATGCATAAATCTGGCGGTTCGCTCACGCAGAGCAGCTTTCTCCTCGTAGGCGAAAACGCCAAAGTCACCGAGGGTCACGTCCGCGCCGTAATAAACATCACGCAGACAACGAGCGCATCGTATCTGCTTCTTTCCTCGCTCGATATTTCCCGAAGAAACCTCGCTCTTGACGGAAAGAACATCGTCCGCAAGGTCGTTGAAACGGCGAATTACGCCCGTCAGGAGATAGGCAAGATAGGCGGCTACTGTGCATTTTCGGACGCGCTCATAAACGGCGATGATATCTATGATTTCGATATGACAAAGCTTTCCGTCCACACCCGTGACATCGGACTTGCAGGCATTGAAGTTTATGACAAGCTTCGTGATATATACGATATCCAGATAGAATTCGGCGACATCGGAAACATTCTCGCATACATTTCCGCAGGTGATATGTGGAAAGACATAGAGCGCCTTGTTGCGGCACTCGCCGAGATAAAGCGCCGCTTCTCCAAGGACAAGTCGGGAATGCTCGACCACGAATACATAAATCCGCAGGTCGTTCTCACTCCGCAGGAGGCTTTCTACGGTGAGCAGGTCTCGCTCCCGATAGAGCAGAGCGCAGGCAGGGTAAGCGGTGAGTTCGTAATGTGCTATCCTCCCGGAATACCTATCGTTGCTCCGGGTGAACTTATCACTGAGGAGATACTCGCTTACATTCGTTACTCCAAAGAGCGCGGCTGTTCAATGACGGGCACGGAGGATATGAATATGGAACGGATCAAGGTAGTTCGGTAGTTTACAGTTAACAGTTAATAGTTAATAGTTTACGGTTTACAGTTTACAGTTTGCAATTGATAGTTAACAGTTGGAAATTGACAACTGATAATTATTTTATTTGACACCGATTGTAATTCTATCATTATAAATTATCAGCTATAAACTATTAACGGTTAATTGTTAACTATTAACTGATAACTATTAACTATTAACTATTAACTATTAACTTCTACAGAAAGGAGCTTCCTGATGGAATTGTGGTACAGCGAAATGCACACCAAGGACGTTAAAATGTCCATAAGAATAGACAAACAGCTTTGCAGCGAGCAGAGCGAATTTCAGCGCATCGATGTTTTTGAATCGCCCGAATTCGGCAGGTTCTTAACGCTTGACGGAATTATGATGCTCACCGAAAAGGACGAGTTCATATACCACGAAATGATAACTCACGTTCCTATGGCATCGAACCCCAACATAAAAAAAGTTCTCGTTATTGGCGCAGGTGACGGCGGAACTATCCGCGAGCTTACCCGTTACGAGAGCATCGAACATATCGATATGGTCGAGATTGACGAGCGTGTTGTTGAAGTGTCAAAACAGTATCTTCCGCAGACTGCCTGCAAGCTCGACGACCCGAGAGTTCACATTTTCTACGATGACGGACTTCGCTTCGTCCGCAGAAAGCACAATGAATACGACCTTATCATCGTTGACAGCACTGACCCGTTCGGACCTGGGGAGGGACTTTTCACGAGCGAATTTTACGGCAACTGCTATGACGCTCTCACCGAGAATGGTATCCTCGTAAATCAGCACGAAAGTCCATATTACCCAGACGATGCAAAGGCTATGCAGAGAGCGCACAAGCGTATCCGCGAGCTTTTCCCGATCTGCGGTGTATATCAGGCGCATATCCCGACCTACCCCTCGGGACACTGGCTCTTCGGCTTCGCGTCAAAAACGGTCAAGCCGCTTGAATTCGACGCTGACAAGTGGAACGCCCTCGGCATAAAGACAAAATACTACAACACCGAACTTCACAAAGGTTCATTCGCAATACCAAACTATGTAAAGGAGCTGCTTAACAATGCAGTCTGAAAGAAACGCTTTTATCGCTTGTGACGGCGAATATGACCGCTCGAAGATAGTCATTTTCGGCGCACCGTTCGACAGCACGACTTCCTACCGCCCCGGCACACGCTTCGGCGCAAAGGCTATCCGTCAGGAAAGCTACGGCATCGAAACATATTCGCCCTATCAGGACAAAGACCTCACCGACTATACATACTATGACGCAGGGGACATCGAGCTTTGCATAGGCTCGTCCGACCTTGCGCTCGATCAGATAACGGAACTGACGAGAGAAATTCTTACCGACGGAAAAATGCCGCTTATGCTCGGCGGCGAACACCTTGTAACGCTCGGCGCGGTCAGAGCCGTCAAGGAAAAGTACGACGACCTCTACATCGTCCAGTTTGACGCTCACGCCGACCTTCGCGATGATTATCTCGGAGTGAAGAATTCCCATGCCTGCGTAATGCGCCGCTGCTACGAGCTCGTCGGCGAAAAGCACATCTATCAGCACGGCATAAGAAGCGGCGAGCGCACCGAGTTCGCTTTCGCCAAGGAGCATACGGTAATGAATCCGTTCAACCTTGACGGCATTGACAGTATGGTCGCAGATTTAAAGGGCAAAAATGTCTACCTTACAATAGATATGGACGTTCTCGACCCGTCCGAGTTCCCAGGAACGGGTACACCCGAAGCAGGCGGCGCGCGTTACACCGAGCTTTTGGCTGCGCTTATGAAAATGAAAGGTCTTAACATCGTCGGTGCAGATATGAACGAGCTTTCGCCGCCGTATGACCCGAGCGGCATCTCGACAGCACTCTGCTGCAAGCTCCTCCGTGAGTTGCTTCTGATGTTGTCATAATGATAGCTGTTTCAGCGTTCTTTTATTTCGGCATAAAACGCCCGAATAACGTTTTATGCTTGGTTTTGGAGTTTTTATGGAAGAAAAAATTGAAAATACCGAAAAGCTGACACTTATTGAAAGGATAAAGGGTAACAGCTATGGGCGAATTTCGCTCTCATTCGCAAAATGGTTCATTCCGTCCATTATCGTCGGACTTGCAGTGGGCGTTGTCGGCGCTCTTTTCGGAAAAGCGCTCAGTTTCGCGACAACATTCCGCACGGGACACCCTTTTATGGTGCTTCTCCTGCCGATAGCAGGTCTGCTGCTCGTTTTCGTCTACAATATCACGAAAATGTCCGATGATAAAGGCACAAACACGATAATCCTCGCCGCAAGAGCGGAGTCGGAGGTAAAATTCCGTCAAGCGCCGCTCATTTTCATCGCAACATTCATCACACACCTCTTCGGAGGTTCGGCAGGACGTGAGGGAGCGGCTCTTCAAATCGGCGGAGCGCTCGTTTCGCCGCTGAAAAAGCTCTTCAAAATGGACGAGCATGACGGCTCGATACTGATAATGTGCGGTATGAGCGCAGGCTTTGCGGCTCTGTTCGGAACGCCTGTTGCTTCGGCGGTTTTTGCGGTCGAAGTCACTATCGTTGCGGCGGCGCAGTATTCCGCACTCGTTCCGTGTATGATATCGGGCGTGACCTCGGCAATGACCGCAAAGGCACTCGGCGCGGAAGCGGAAAGCTTCATCGTCAGCGGAGTTCCGACCCTTTCCGCGGAAAATGCGGTGCAGATGCTTCTCGTTATCGTCCTTGGTATGGCGTGTGCGGCAGTAAGCGTACTTTTTTGCAGCGTTATACATAAATCGGGCGAATTATATGCAAAATATATCAAGAACCCCTATTTCCGCATCGCGGCAGGCGGTCTTATCGTTGCCGTTCTGACCGTTCTCCTCGGAACGACCGACTACAACGGCGCAGGTATGGAAGTTATAAAGCGCGCGTTCACGGGCGATGCCGACCCCATGGCGTTTCTGCTGAAAATGCTCTTTACGGCGCTCACCCTCGGCTGCGGCTTCAAGGGCGGCGAGATCGTTCCGAGCTTTTTCATAGGCTCAACGTTCGGCTGCGTCTTCGGCGGACTCATCGGACTTGACCCGTCATTCGGCGCAGCGGTCGGACTGATCGCAGTTTTCTGCGGCGTTACGAACTGCCCGTTCGCTTCGATAATTTTGAGCTGCGAGCTTTTCGGCATGAACGGACTGCCTTTCTACGCAGCAGCTATCGCGATAAGCTATATGCTCTCAGGCTACACGGGACTTTACAGCGCGCAGAAATTCCACCAGTCCAAGGCAAAGCCCGTAAAGCACCATAACAATTAACTGACAAGTATCAATTAAAAAACGGGAGGTTTTTTAATGGCAAGATTAAGACGGTCGGGGGAAGATTACCTCGAAACTATACTTATTTTAAGCAAAAGAAACGACGTGCGTTCGGTCGATGTTGCACGTGAAATGGAGCTTTCAAAGCCGAGCGTTTCAAGAGCGGTCGGACTGCTGAAAAACGGCGGCTTCATCACCGTTGACAAGAACGGCTATATATCCCTCACCGAGGACGGCAAAAAGCAGGCGGAACGTATCTACGAGCGCCATACCGTCCTTACCGAGTGGCTCGTCAGCATCGGCGTTGACGAAGGATCGGCAGCCGAAAATGCCTGCCGTCTTGAACACGATTTCAGTGACGAGGTATTTGCAAAGCTCAAAGCAGACATCGAAAAAAGAAAAGCATAATGCTGTTATTTTATGGGAAAATATCCGCTTTGCAGCATACGTAAAAGCTGTTTGGAATTATGCGGAAGAAAACGTTCCCATTTACAAAATAATTCATATAATTCCAAAAAAAATTAATGTATCGGTATTGACAAAACTTTAACAATGTGATATTATATTAATGGGTCGGGGAAGAAGTATCCTCTGACCCCGAAGAAAATGCCCAGAATTATTAATTTAATATAGGGAAAAACGCAGAAATGCGCTAAACCTAAAATCAAATCGGGAGGAAATTTGAAAATGGCAGACAAGAAAACTACCGCAGCTGCTGAAGCACCAAAGGTTGAAACCGCTGAAATGATCAACGGCCTTGTTGCTAACGCAAAGAAAGCTCTTGAAGAATTCATGAAGCTTGATCAGGCTCAGGTCGACAAGATCACAGAGGCTATGGCTCTTGCAGGTCTTTCCGCTCAGAGCGAACTCGCAAAGATGGCTATCGAAGAAACAGGCAGAGGTATCTACGAGGATAAGGTTACAAAGAACATCTTCTCCACAGAGTACATCTGGCACTCCATCAAGCACGAAAAGACAGTCGGCATCATCGAAGACAACATCGATGAAAGCTACGTTGAGGTTGCTGAACCTCTCGGAATTGTCTGCGGTGTTACACCTACAACAAACCCGACTTCCACAACAATGTTCAAGTCTATCATCTGTATGAAGACCAGAAACCCGATCATCTTCGGTTTCCATCCATCTGCACAGCAGTGCTCCAAGAGAGCTGCTGAGATCGTTCGTGACGCTGCTATCAAGGCAGGCGCTCCCGAAAACTGCATTCAGTGGATCGAATATCCTTCCATCGAAGCAACAGGTCTTCTCATGAACCACCCTGACGTTGCAACTATCCTCGCAACAGGCGGCCCTGGAATGGTTAAGGCTGCTTATTCCGCAGGTAAGCCTGCACTCGGCGTTGGTCCTGGTAACACACCTTGCTATATCGAAAAGTCTGCAAACGTTAAGCAGGCTGTTAACGACCTCATTCTTTCCAAGTCCTTCGATAACGGTATGATCTGCGCATCTGAGCAGGCTGCTATCATCGACCAGGAAATTTACGATGAAGCTGTTGGCTTCATGAAGTATCACGGCTGCTATTTTGCAAAGCCTGAAGAAGTTCAGAAGATCCAGGATACAATTATCGACACAGAAAAGATGGCTGTACGTCCTTGGGTTGTTGGTCAGTATCCTTGGCAGATCGCTGAAAAGGCTGGCATCACAATTCCTAAGGAAACAAAGGTACTCTGCGTTGAGATCGGCGGCACAGACGCTAACAAGTATCCTCTCGCACTCGAAAAGCTTTCTCCTGTACTCGCAGTTGTTAAGTCTGATACACACGAGCACGCTTTCGAGCTTTGTAAGGAAATGCTCAAGCACGGTGCAGGTCATACAGCTGTTATCCACACATCTGATGATGAACTCGCTGACCTCTACGGCGAATCCATGAATGCAAGCCGTATCGTTGTTAACTCTCCTGCATCTTTCGGTGCTATCGGTGACGTTTACAACTCCATGGCTCCTTCCCTTACACTCGGCTGCGGTTCTTACGGTAAGAACTCCGTTTCCGAGAACGTTACAGCTAAGAACCTTATCAACGTTAAGAAGATCGCTAAGAGAAGACTTAACATGCAGTGGTTCAAGGTTCCTGAAAAGATCTACTTCGAACCGGGTGCTGTTCAGTACCTCGCTAAGATGCCTGAGATCCACAGAGTTATGATCGTAGCTGACCCAGGAATGGTTCAGTTCGGCTATGTTGACAGACTCACATATCAGCTCAATAAGAACGAAAATCACCCTGTTATCGAGATCTTCAGCGAAGTTGAGCCTGATCCTGACCTTACAACAGTTCGTAAGGGTACAGGCGTTATGAACTCCTTCCAGCCTGACTGCATCGTTGCTATCGGCGGTGGTTCTGCAATGGACGCTGCAAAGGCAATGTGGCTCTTCTATGAGAACCCGGATGCTGACTTCATCGGCATGGCTCAGAAGTTCATGGATATCCGTAAGAGAGTTTACAAGTTCCCGAAGATGGGTAAGAAGGCTAAGCTTGTCTGCGTACCTACAACTTCCGGTACTGGTTCTGAAGTTACTTCCTTCGCAGTAATTTCCGATAAGTCCAAGAACATGAAGTATCCTCTCGCTGACTACGAGCTCACTCCTGATATCGCTATCGTTGACCCTGAGTTCGTTTACACAGTTCCTAAGGCTTCCACAGCATTCACAGGACTTGACGTTCTCACACACGCTATCGAAGCTTACGTTTCTGTTCTTGCAACAGACTATACAGACGCTCTCGCACTCCACGCTATCAAGCTCGTATTTGAGTATCTCCCTGATTCTTACAAGACAGCTGATAAGCTTGCAAGAGAGAAGATGCACAATGCTTCTTGTATCGCAGGTATGGCGTTCACAAACGCATTCCTCGGTGTAAACCACTCCCTCGCTCATAAGCTCGGCGGTGAGTTCCACATTCCTCACGGACTTGCTAATGCATACCTCCTCCCACACGTTATCGAATACAACGGTCAGCAGACACCTACAAAGTTCGCTGCATGGCCTAAGTACGATCACTATATCGCTCCTGAGCGTTATGCTGAGATCGCTAAGCTCATGGGCTTCGTTCCTCAGAACGCAACAGTTGAGCAGGGCGTAAAGGCACTTGCTGACGCTGTAAGAAAGCTCATGAAGGAAGTTAACATTCCTCTCTCCATTTCCGAAGCAGGCAAGACCGACAGCAGATCCTACATCGATCCTAAGGTATACGACAATGCAATTGAAATGCTCGCATACAAGGCATTCGATGACCAGTGCACAACTGCTAACCCAAGACTTCCAAGAATTGACGAGCTTAAGGAACTCCTTAGACTTGCATACTATGGTAAATAATTTACCAGTAAATAATTTACCGGTAAATTATCCGTTAGCAGCATAAAAGCTAATATTGACCGCCTCCGTTTTTCACAACGGAGGCGGTTTTTATATGTATTTATTAAAAAAAACGATTAATGTTCAGGGTAAAATTTCTCCTTTGAAAAATTATTTGAGAAAATTACAAAAAAACTCTTGACTTAGAGTTCTGTAGGGCGGATTTTATCCGCCCGATTTTTTATGTTTTGCTCTTAAATCCCGACTTCATGTGATAATGAATAAATTCCCCGTTTTTTCTCATAATAATCCCGAATAAATTCTTTCGGAGGTCATTATGGCTAAAAAAATTTCACGGAATACTTTTATTATGGAATCCTCGCCGTCCATTTACAGCTATGCTTCGATCGTTGGAAAAATGGAATCGGAAGGTCCGCTCGGTTCTTACTTCGATGAGTGCGTGGAGGACGGTTATCTCGGTCAGTCAACTTGGGAAAAGGGCGAAAGTGAGCTTGTGAAGCACGCGCTTGCCCTCGCGATAAAAAAGGGCGGTCTGTCCACTCACGATATTGACTATATGTTTGCAGGCGACCTGCTTAACCAGTGTATCGGTTCGACTTACGGTCTGCGTGATTTTGAGATACCGCTTCTCGGTATCTACGGCGCTTGCTCCACAATGTCGGAGGGGCTTGTTCTGTCCTCACTTATGACCGACAGCGGCATCGGCGGAAAGGTCGCGGCGGTAACTTCTTCACACTTCTGCTCGGCAGAGCGCCAGTTCCGTTTTCCTCTTTCCTACGGCGGAGTGCGAACACCGACTGCTCAGTGGACTTGCACGGCTTCTGGCGCGGTAATCGTTTCGGAAAAAGCGTCAGCACCGTTTATCCGCGCGGTCACTATCGGAAAGATCGTTGACCTCGGCGTGACAGATGCGAACAATATGGGCGCGGCAATGGCTCCTGCGGCGGCGTATGTTATCAAGCAGTTCCTTGACGATACCGCGATGCAGCCGGGCGACTTTGACGCTATCATCACGGGCGACCTCGGACTTGTCGGCAGTGAGCTTTTGATCGAACTTCTCCAAAAAGAAAACATCGATATCAGCAAGCAGCATAAAGACTGCGGATTGATGATGTTCGACCGCGAAAATCAGGACGTTCACGCAGGCGGCTCGGGCTGCGGCTGCTCAGCATCGGTGCTTTGCGGCTATTTCCTCGACAAGGTGAAAAACGGTACACTGAAAAACATTCTCTTCTGCGCAACGGGCGCGCTTATGTCAACGACCGCCTCGCAGCAGGGTGAAAGCATACCCTCGATATCCCACGCCGTCTTTATCTCGCATGAATCGCGCTTCAAAGAAAACACTTGAAAAAAAAGTCCTCCTATGTTATAATATTATAGGCAAAACCACACGGAAAGTTAAGGTTTCGCGCGGTTTTGCCTATATTTTTTCATCTAAAAAGGTGATATTATGACAAAGTCGGAAGTTATCGAGTATGCACTCACGCTTTCGGGCGCGGCGGCTGATTCGCCGTTTGAAAATGACAGTGAAACGGTCGTGCTTCGCCACTCGGACAGCGGAAAATGGTTCGGACTGATAATGCAGCTCGGCGAAAAGCATATCGTCAACCTCAAATGTGAGCCGATGAATGCAGATTTTCTGCGCTCGGTGTATGAGGGCGTAACTCCCGCTTATCACATGAATAAAACGCACTGGAACTCGGTCATTTTAGGTTTGGACGTACCCGATGACGAAGTAAAGCGAATGATCGATGACAGCTTTTATCTTACAAAAAAGCAGATAAGGAGGAAGAAAAGTGACGGAAAATAACTATTCGATAAAAATCCCCGAGTATGAGTATTTTCAAATGGGCGGTCATTACAGCGGCTCAAAGCGCGGAATGAATTTCGACGATTTCAATTTTCACATCGTGCCGAAAGACGAGATAAAAGTCGATGTTTGGTACGGCGTGAAATGCTATGACCTTTCGGAAATGGTCGATGGGAAAATTTTCGAGCAGAGCAATGACGGTTATCACCAAATGCTCGACTGGATAGAGGAGCAGTATCAGATCTGGCTCAAAGATCATAAACTTCGCCCGTCGAAGCTCGGCTACTATTCAAAAGAAAAGGAACTCCCGAAATGGCTCACGGACGAGTGGAAAAAGCAGGGAATCAAGAGAAATTAGGAATTCGGAATGCGGAATTATTTTAGTTCCGCAAATTGGTTGCTAACACCTGAATTTCTTAAGGCGGGCTTCTGACCCGAATCGCGAAGTGATTTTCGTTGCATATTTTGTATTGTTTATCGTATAACAAAGCGCCTTTGATCCTATCTTTTTCAGATAAAATCAAGGGCGCTTGTTTGTTTAATGACGTTTGGCGGCGCGGTACGGAAAAACCGCTTCCAACAGAGATATTGCCATAATTGTGGGTTTTCAACGGGCGGATATAGAATCCGCCCGTATGATTTTACGGTAGTTCTCGGTGCATAAATAATTGCGCATTACGAATTCCTAATTCCGAATTTAATTAAACTCGTGCATAATTTTTTCGGCTTCGCGGCGGAGAGTTTCCTCATCTGTTATTTTGTCAACGTTTTTCATTATCGCACCGCGGACATAATCGGGCAGCGAGCCGTAAAAAATTTTCGCTGAGCTGCTCTCCGACAAAAGTTTGTCAAGTCCTTTTTCCATTTTTATCACCTCGGGATTATTATACTAAACACCATTTAAAATTTGGAAAAAATCAAGCCAACAATCTTGTAGCTGTTTTAACAGGTTTATATGTGATTTTGGCGCAGATTTTTTCCTGTATTTTATTGGTGTTTAGTATTATTTCCAAGGCAATAAAAAATATACTTGCTCAATTGTACATATCGTACTGTGTGCCGATAAAAGCTTTGACTTCTTCAATTCTTGCAGTGCCGTCGTCATAGCCCATCTGCCACGTTTCGCGAAGCTTTTCCGTGCTTTTTTCAAGGCTGTCGAGCTTTATTTTCGGGCGGAAAATAAGCGCTTTTCCGCGGCGTTCAAGCTCTCTGCAGAATTCCGTCTGACGGTTGTATATTCTGTGACGGTCGAGCAGAAGCATTTCGATCTCGGGAAATTTTTTGCGGATAAGCTGGCTCATTATGATGTTGCCCTTGCCGCATTTTTTGACGAAACCTTCTGGCTGTGTGAGGATAATGACGTTTTTTGTGCAGCCGTCTTTTATTGCAGGCTTTATCGGTATCGGGCAGGAAAGTCCGCCGTCATAGTAGAAATTTCCGTCAAGCTCGGCAGGAGGGAAAAGTCCCGGAATAGAGCAGGACGCGCGGAGATATTTGAAGTCCGTACCGTTTTCCAGTCCGTTTTTGCATTCGAATTTTCCCGTAGCGGCGTTGGTAACGCCTACTTTGAGTTCGCCTTTGTATTTATAAAAAGTATCATAATCAAACGGGATGAGTTTATTCGGAATTTCGCCGAAAACAAAGTCAAGTCCGAAACAGCTTTTGCATACGCGGAAATTTCTTGCGCCGATATAGCGTTTGTCGCTGCGGTATTTATCCATAATTTCGCGGTTTCGTGCGAACTGCTTTGAAACATAGGAAACGCCGTTCGATATGCCTGCCGAAACCCCGATAATATATGGAAATTCAATGCCGTTTTCAAGGAAAGCGTCCATAACGCCTGCCGAATAAACGCCGCGGAATGTTCCGCCCTCAAGTACAAGTCCAACTTTGTTTGTCACATTTTCGCTCATATTTTCACGCTCCGTTTATGTTATATCGTTGTTGTTTTCATCGAGAAAAAGATACTCGCTCGGGATTTCTTCATTATACCATACAAAAGGATATTCGTTTACCTCAATATTGTGAACGCCGCCCGAATCGGTGATCTTCAGCGTTTTGCAGTTCTGATTATTGATGATAAAAGCATAGCCGTGCCACTGGAGTGCGGCGATATCTTTTCCGCAGTCGATAGGCTTGAAAGTTTGCTTGAATTCGTAGCCGTCGTTGGCTTCAAGGCATTCCATAGGAAGATAATAGTGCAATTGATATTCGTTCCCAGAGATGAACCAGAGCAGGGAATAGCTGTCGTTTTGGCATTTTCCTGCAAAGCTTATATCGGTATTTTCGGCATCGGAGATAGGGATTTCTTTTCGTGCTTTTTTGATAAGGTCATCTGTGGTTTTCATTTTTCCGCAGGCGGATAATAAAAGGACAGACGCAAGTATCGCAAAGAGAAGCTTTTTCATTGTGTTCCTCCCAAATCAAGGCATTTGTAAAAAATAAGACCTATTCATAGGAATAAGTCTTATCGTATTTTAACCGTGTGATTTCATCTTTTCAAGTCCGAAGAGGACTTCATTTATAGCAAAGTTATCCTTGAGGTCACGGACATCATTTTCGATAACAACAAGACGGCCCGAATTCTGTACCTGCATTTCAGTAAGTGTTCTGATAGCGGGTGAAACCTCATTTTCAAGGGTGATCTTGATGCTCTTGACATCTTTTTCGAGGGTATCCTGTTTCGCTTCAATATTATCCAGCTTTTTATCAAACTTATCCTGCCTGCTTTCAAATCCGGTCATTCTTGCATCAAACTTATCCTGCCTGTCAAGCATTTCACGCTGATTGTTTTGCAGTTCCGTAATATCAGAACGCATATCGTTCATATCGGAACGCATTTCGTTGATTTCGGAACGCATTTCGTTGATTTCGGAACGCATTTCATTGATTTCCGAGTGGATACCATTGATATCCGTGCGCATTTCGTTGATATCCGTGCGTATATCATTTATGTCTGCGCGAGTTTTTTTCTGTTCTTCAAGTATTTGCAGTAAAATTTCTTCCGTATTCATTCCGTTCAGCCTCCAGTAGAAATATTATACACCAAGGCTTGTTCGTTTGTCAAGGGTCGGGAAAATATTCGGCATATTGCCAAGTCTTGAAATCTGAGCGGAAATATGATATAATATGTTAAAGTTTTTTGAAAGGACGGGAAAATGCGGTACAAGGCTATTATTGCTGCGCTGACGGTCGGACTTGCGGCGGCTGCGGTCTGCGCGGATTATTTTATCACAAATGAAAAATTCAGCGAACGCATCGCCGAGAATGACAAGTACACGCTTCTCGGTGCTGACCCTCACGCGCTTTACGGCGGTTTCACTGTGGAGGTGCTTGGTGAGAATTATGATAAGCCGTCCGCACTTTTGGGGAAGGTATCGATCGATGTGCCGCTGATAGATCAATACCCCGAACTGCCCGTTGGCTGTGAGCCGTCCTGCGCGGCGGCGGTTTTGCAGATGCTTGGATTTGAAACGGACAAGCTTGATTTTACCGATAATTACCTCGGCTGGGACGATAATTTTTACTATGACAAGCACAAGCAGTCGCACGGACCTGACCCGAGAAAAGTTTTTGCGGGAGATCCTTACAAGTGGGGTTATGGCTGCACAAGCGAGGTGCTTGCCGAGTCGATGAACCGCTTTTTTGATGAAAAAGCACCGTCCTCTGTGGAATACCGTGCTATGGCGCTTGAAGAAGACCTTAACTCGGCGGATATAGAAAAGCTGCTTGATGAGGGTGTTCCTATAATAGTATGGGCGACGATCGATATGAAGCCGCTCAATTACCGCAAGCCGTCCGAGTGGTACATAGACGGTACGGCGGAGAAATACACTTGGTATGGCAACTCGCACACGCTCGTTCTGTGCGGATATGACACGAACTGCTACTACTTTATGGACCCGAACGGAAAAAAGGACATCACGGCATATATGAAGACCTCGTTCCTCAACCGATTTGAGGACAACGGTTTTCAGGCGGTTGTGGTGAAGATCACTAAATTTAATGCGCAATGATTAAATTCGGAATTCGGAATGCGGAATTATATTTGCTCCTGATCTTGGTCATGAAACACCTGAATTCCTTAGGCGGATTCTATACGAAAAATCAAGCAAAGCTCGCATATATGGGTTTTGCGCCGATTTTTTGTCTACACATTCATTAGAGATTAGTATTAGAGGACGGTTCACTCGTCCTGCGCTTTGATGTATTTACACAATAAACGAATAACCCTGTTTTCAATGGTTTTATCCAAAGAAAACAGGGCTTTTTTGTTTGTAAAAACATTAATATTTATATGCCCAAAATTGCTGATGCGATTCAAGACGGGTGCTACGTTCTATACGGTTTTTACAGCAATTTTCAGTGCGAAATAATTCCGAATTCCGCATTCCGAATTTAACATTACGCATTGATCAATAGTTTCAGCCATACCACTGCAAGGGTTATATAGAGGGCATCGGAGGCGAGTGCGTAGATCACTGCTGTTATTACCTTGACTTTGGTGCTGACGGGCGGCTTTTCCTTTACTCTTTTTACGTTTGGCTCGGGGTTCGGTTTTGAGATGAGGAACAGCAGGACGGTCACGAGGATATGCACGGCTGCGGTAATTATCCAGAGGTAAGGCATACTGTAACGGAATGCTGCGAAAAGAAAGAACATTCCTATCTGGAATACTGCATTGCTGATAAGGGTGAGGAGTGCGGAGATATTCTGTCGTGTTACAAGGCTGAACAGCCAGCCGAATGCACAGTTCAAAATTACAGAGATAAGTGTGAGGGCAACATAGCTGCCTGCGGTGGAATCGACAAGGAGTGAGAACACTTCCATTGGGTAGGCGAATCCTGCGGCTGTGAGCAGGGCGGCGATGATGACTGCGCCGAGGGCGATGAAGCCTTTTTTTCTTACGGTGAATTTGCTGTCTATATTTTCGATGAATTTTAACATAGTTCCTCCGATTATTGCTGATCTTATTTTAAACGGCTGCCGATTTTTTATGCTCGGCAGCCGTTTGGGTTTTATATTTTTAAGGGGTAAAGCTGCGGTGCTGCGGCAAGTAATTGTTTTTCTGGAAATTGCAGGGAACGGTCACTGCTTTGTTTTAAAAACAGCATCGGTGACTGCGGGACGGGAAACCCGTCCTCTACGGTAAGATGTGGTGATATTAAATTTTGCAAAAAACACGCCTGTGCAGTTTTATCAATACAATTCTTTGAGCGAATCACGGACGCGTTTGACTTCTTCGAGAAAGGCTTTATCGAGGTCGGTCTGCTTATAGTGCTTCGGCATAACGAGGAGATCTTTGCCCCTTGAATGGTCGTCCGAGCAGCATCGCTGGACAAGGCGGAAATGGTGGAGCTGGCTGTCGGTGAACGGTGACACCCACATATACGAACGTGGGACGTTATCGAGCAGGTCGAACTGGCTTCCGCGGTCGTACACGAAGATACGGCTATGCTCGGCTTCGTTATTCTTTTTGAGGTAGCTGGACGAGAGGTAGGGGACGGTGGAGTCGCCCTGAACTATTTCGATATAGCCGTTGAGGTCGGCAGTGCTGAAGTTTTCAGCTTTTGCAAGTTCGTCCTTTTCGGCGAGGAGAGCGACATACGGGAAATTCCATATTTCCTCATAGTAGAGGTCTTTATCGCGGAGAAGTGAGAGGAAAAAGTCCTCGAATTCTTCCCTGAATCGGATAACGGCATAGGAATACTCGCCGTCGGCAAGACCGTTGAGGGCGCTGATAGCGTTCGTTTCGCGGAAATTCATTGCGAGCTTTTCACTGCGGTCGAGCGAATTTATGAAATTTGAAAAGGCGTGTGCGATATACGATGCTCGGGGGATAGCTATTTTAAAGGTCGTAAGCTCGGAGTCCTCGGGTTTGAGGATAGTTTCCATTTTTTCAAGCTGTGAGATGATAGTTTTCGCACACTCGAGGAAAGCCATACCCTTTTCGGTGGGTTCTACGCCCTTTGAGATACGCTTGAAAATGGGAGAACCGAATTCCGTTTCGACCTCCTTTATTGCTTTGCTGAGGTTCGGCTGCCCCATAAAAAGGTTGGAGGCGGCTTTTGTGATAGAGCCCGTTTTTTCGACTTCTACCAGATATTTCAGGTGCATAAGATTCATATTTTTACACTCATTCCCCAATATTTTTTACGAAAGTGATATTCCTTTTTCGCTCATAAGTACACACAAATTATACATATCATATTATAGCATTTAGCAAAGTAAAATTAATTAAGAATATATAAATATAATATTAATAAATTATGTTACACTGCGGCAAAAAGGGGTGATTTTAGGCGTTTTTGTTGCAATTGGACAAAAAAGTCGTTTTTTAAGGGAAAAAAGGGGTCTGTTCTTGTGCAAAATGCAATAAAAAGATGTGATTGTATGTTAGTATGGGTTTGTGCTATGATTTAGTCACGGAAAGGGGGTGAGAAGAAAATGAAGAGCAAAAGTTATCCGATATTCCGAAATGCGGAGGAGATTAATGTGAAGATAGAGCGTTATTTTCGCTCGTGTGAGCCTGTGCAGGCGGTCGATGATGAGTGTGCGCCGATGTTTGACAAGAACGGTGCGCCCGTTTACGCTGTGCAGGAAGTTCCGCTGACAGTTTCGGGGTTGGCTATTGCGCTTGGGTTCGGGTCGAGGGAGGAGCTTTTGTCCTATCGCGGCAAGCCTTTTGCGGAAAATGCGATACGTTCGGCTTTGCTTCGCATAGAAAATTATGCGGAGGAGAGGCTGTTCGACAAGGGGCAGTCCTCGGGGGCGAAGTATTTTCTCGAGGGGAATTTCAAGGCTTGGAGCGAGGACGGGGACGGCGAAAAAGACACGATACGCCGTCTGGACGAGGTGCTTGAAACGCTCGACAAGACGATGAGGGGAGGTTAGCGTTATTTTTACGGAAAAGCAGCGTTATGTATGGAAACACACGGTCGGCGAATTCCACCGCTGGAACATTTCCTACGGGGCGACGAGATCGGGAAAGACGTATCTTGACTACTACCGCATACCGTATCGGATACGCCGCGCGCCCGAGGGGCTGATACTTCTTATAGGCAACACGCAGGGGACGCTTGAACGAAACATTATTGAGCCGATGCGGAATATCTGGGGCAATAGTTTAGTCGGAAATTTATCCGCTTCGGGGAAGATAACTTTATTCGGGCGTGAATGTTATGCGATAGGTGCTGACAAGGTGGGGCAGGTATCGAAGCTCCAGGGTGCTGGTGCGGCTTACTGTTACGGTGACGAGATAACGACTTGGGCAGAACCCGTATTCCAGATGTTGAAATCGCGTTTGGACAAGCCTAACGCCTGCTTTGACGGGACGTGCAATCCTGATTCGCCGTCGCACTGGTTTCACAAATTTTTGGAGAGTGACGCTGACATTTTCAGTATGCGATTTACCATTGACGACAACAAGTTTCTGACGGAAAGCTTTGTGGAAAACTTAAAGCGTGAATACTCGGGAACGGTTTACTACGACCGATTTATCCTTGGGTTATGGCGTGCTTCGCAGGGAGTTATATACCGCAGCTTTGCGGATTCGCCCGAGAGGTTCATCATCGATGAAGAGCCGAGCGACATTATGTACTGTGTGGCAGGACTTGATTTCGGGGGGAACGGGTCGGCACACGCGCTCAATCTGACGGGTATAACGAAAGGCTTGGGGAGGGTCGTGACGCTCGGCGAATGGTACTCGAAGTCGGAGCTTACGCCTAATGAGCTTGAAAAGTGCGTATGTGATTTTCTTGAAAAGGCTTTGCAAAAGTATCGGATAACGGAGCTTTTCTGCGACAGTGCGGAGCAGGTACTTATCCGAGGGATCGCAAGGGAATGTGCGCATAGGCATCTGCCGATAGCGGTGCGGAATGCGAAAAAGGGCAGGATAACCGACCGTATCCGTTTTTACTGCGGATTAATGGGGACGGGGCGATACGCTGTGATGCACTCCTGCGTTCACACGATCGAAGCTTTCTCCGAGGCGGTATGGTCGGAGGAGGGGAGCGGTATCCGTCTTGACAACGGGAGTGTCAACATTGACAGTCTTGACGCGCAGGAATACTCGACGGAGACGCTTATGAAAAGTATTATTGACAATGGGGGGATTTGATGAATGGATCGGAAGATGTGAGCAAGGTTTTTCACAAGGGCGGAAATGCGGAGCTTCGGCGTTACTATGCTTCGGCGGAGAGCTGGCGGCGCATTTACAGCGGTGAGCCCGAATGGAAGACGGTAAAAAAGTCGGGCTTATACCGAGGCGGAACACGGCGAATGAATATGCTCGGGACGGCAAAGGTGCTTTGCGACCGTTTTGCATCGGGGGTAATGGCTGAGAAGCCGAGCCTTGTATTCGCTGACGAAAAAGTCGGCGAGTATGTTGGGAAAGTGCTTGAGGAGAGCGGTTTCTGGGCGAAGCTTACGGAGCGTTTGCCTTATGCATTTGCAATGGGAGGCTGTGTATTTCGCCCGTACATAAACTCGGGGAAGATAGGCATTGACGTTGTTATCGGAAGCAGTTTCGTTCCGCTCGAATGGGACGATAATGGAGTGACGGCGGCTTGCTTCCGCAGTTCGCTGGTGAGAAGCGGTTCGCGCTACACTTTGCTTGAAAAGCGTGGAAATGAAAATGGTATGGCTGTTTCGGAGCACAGGCTTTTCTGCGCAAAGGACGGGGCGGCATACGAGGCTTCGGCGGAATGTTCGCTTTCGGAGGTTTATCCCGAGCTTAAAGCGAGGGTGGAATATGACGGCGTTGACGGGAAGTTATTCTCGATGTTCAGGGTATTTGGGGCGAATAATTTTTACCCCGAGATTCCGCTCGGCATCTCTGTATTTGCAAATGCGGCAGACACGCTTCGGGCGCTTGATGTGGCTTTTGACAGCTTTGCGAGGGAATTCATTCTCGGCAAGAAGAGGATAATCGTACCGAGCAGTTGTGTTCAGACGGTGGTGGACATTGCGACGGGCGAACAGCGGCAGTATTTTGATGCTGATGATGAGGCTTATGTTGCGCTCAAATGCGATGAGGAGAGTGAACTGAAAATTACCGACAACACGGTGGAGCTTCGTGTGGACGAGCATATCAAGGCGATAAATGCGCTGTTGAACATACTCTGTTTTCAGACGGGGTTATCGTCGGGGACGTTCTCCTTTGATGCGAATGAGGGGGTAAAAACTGCGACGGAGATAATCTCCCGTGACAGCAGGACGGCGGAAACTGTTCGTGTTCAGCAGAGTGCGCTCGGCGGTGCGATAGCGGAGCTTGTGTGTGAAATCATATCACTTGGGGTATATCTTGGGGAGTTTGACAAGGCTGACACGGCGGTGCAGGTGCTTTGGCAGGACGGCATCATCACGGACGAGAACACGCTCATCGAGAACAGCGTGAAGCTTGTACAGAGCGGTTTAAAGTCGAGGGTGACGGCGATAATGGAACTGCAGAGATGCAGTTACGAGGACGCAGTGAAAGAGTATGAGCGCATTATAAAAGAGGAAAGGGGCAATTAAAAATGGAAGAAAACGATCTTGAAAAGACAGAGGGGAATGTTCCCGAAAATGCGGAGGAAAGTGCTTCGTCCGAAACGGTTTTGAATGGGGAAAATATTCCGAATGGGGACGTTCCGAGCGAGCGTGAGCAGGCGTTGGAGGACAAGCTTTTCTGCATACAGAGCGGCGTTCCCGAGGAGAACTGCGATGTTGTTATTGCGGCGGCTTCGGCTATGGGGAAGTCGGACAGAAAGGCGGCAATTGCGGAAGTTCTGGAGAAGTTCCCGTTTTTCAAGCCTATGCGTGAGGAACGCAGCGGCATTACCACAGGTGTACACATTGAGGGTGTACAGAGTTCGGTGCTTTCGGGAGTGGAAGAGGCGTTTTTTGCGGCTAATCCCGATTGCAGATAAGGATATAAACAAACATTATTTTTTAAATTTACGGAGGAAAAAATTATGGCAGAACTTATTACAAATCGTTATTCACAGCTTGTTGATGCGAAGCTTCGTGCTACGCTCGTTACGCAGGACAACTACATTTTCAACACGGTTCACGAGGGCAACGGTGTTGGCGGTGCGGTGATAATCCCTGTTCGTGACACTGAGGTCGAGGTGAAGGCTTACGACAAGGCGAACGGTGCGGCGCTTTCTTCGGGAGCGACAAGCTATCACACTCTGCTCATGTCGAACGATGAGGCTGTGAACGAGCTTATTGACGGTTACGATGCGGCGGCTCTCCCCGATGATGTTGTTGCGGAGCGACTTGCATCGGCAGGCTACACGCTCGGACTTTCGATGGACAGAAAGTCTGTCAAGGCACTTGAAACTACCGAGGGTGTAAAGGTATGCGATGTCAAGGCAGCCTGCACAAGCTCAAACGCTTACAGCACAGTTGCAAAGGCGAGAACATATCTTTCGAGAAAGGGTGTTCCTGCGGCGAACCGCTGGCTCATCGCTTCGCCCGAATTTATGGAGGTCATTATGCAGGACGAGAAGTTCATTCGCAGCGGTGATCTTTCGCAGGAGCTTGTAAAGGCAGGCTGTGTTGGCAGGATCGCAGGCTTCAACGTATTTGAATCGAACAATCTTATGTTTGAGGATACAAAGGCTGTGGCAGGCAAAAAGACGACTACCGAATTTATCTGCGGTCACCCGAACTGGTGTCATCGTGTGTGCGAATGGGCAGTTCCGGTTGCGGTAAATCCGATAGCGGACGGTGTTCACATCGGTGCGGCGGCTGTTCAGGGCAGAAAGGTTTACGCTGTTCATATTTCTAAGCCTGAAACGGTTTATGTAAAGAGAACTGAGGCTTGATAAAGGCGGAATTTTGTACGAAAGGAGGTGATCCATACGGCTTATGCTGACGTAAAAAAATATAAGGAGCGGCAGACGGAGATAGGCGAAGATGAAGCTTTGAAGCTCATAGAAAAAGCGGAAGAAGCGGTCGGTCTTATGACTGGGTTCGCTGCGGAGAAGCGAGGTTTGGAGAGCTTTTCAGCATTTGAAAAGGATATGCTTGAAAAGGCGGTCTTTGCGCAGGCGGACTATGTTCTTGAAAATGGGGGAAGTGTTGAGGACAGTTCGGGTGAGCCCGTTTCGGTGACTATCGGGAGCTTTTCATACAGCTATGGGACGACTTCGGCGGCTAAGGCTTCATCGCAGAGCGGTTTTTCAAAGGCGGCTTTGGGGTATCTTGAAGCGGCAGGATTTTTATCGAGAAGAATTGGGGTGAAATAAAAATGAGGAGGATTCCGAGATATCTGCTTATTCACAGGGCGAAGCTTTACGAGGGTAAAAGCGGCGGATTTTTTGCGGCGGAGCAGGCTGAACCGACGGAGCTCAGCTTTATACGCATCGATTATGCGGCGAAGATGAACCGTGACGGTGTAAAAGGGTTCAACGACAAGGCATCGGGGGACGCAAAGCTGTTTTATGACTGCGGAAACAGCTTGCCGTTGGGTGTGGGATTCCGCATCGGGCAGAGGGTCGTTTTTTCGGGAAAAAGCTTTTCGGTGAGCGGTGTGAGTGTGCTTTACGGGAGAAATTCTCCGCATCACATTGAGGTGACATTGGAGGAGATAGGTATATGAGGAGCATTGCGGAGGAGATCGTTTGCAGGATAGGTGAAAAGTGCGGAAAAGAGCCGTCGGTGCGGCTTTCGGCATCGGGCGGAACTGCGTTTTATCCCGTTTCGGACAAGCTTAAGGCGGCTTTTCTTGACGGTGGTGAGCTTCGTGAAATGGAAGTGAGGGTGAAGCTGAAAGGTGAAGTTCCGAGTATGCTTTTTTCTGCGGCGGAGAAGTTTTGCGGTGACATTTGCGGTATTGGGGACATAGTTGGGGGAACGTACCGTGTTGTAAGGCTTGCGCCGTCTGAGCGTCCTTCAATGGAAAGCTGTGCGGAGAACGGAATGAGCATTGTTTCATTCGTGCTGGCGGCTGAATACATACTTGAAAAGGGGGCGGCGGAATGAGGATAGTTTACACGGCGGCTTCGGGGGAGAGCTTTGATCTTTCGAGGGGGCTTATCCGTGCGGTTTCGGTGAGCGGGATTTTCCCCGAGAGGAGCATTGAAGTTGAGGAAAACGGCACGGTCGGCGGAAGTGTCATTTCCGAGCGGAGAGGGGTAAGGAAGATAAAGCTTCGCGCTGTGATATGCGGTGATATCGGGAATTCGCATACGGTCATATCGGAGATATTCGGCTTTTCGGGAATGGGAAAGCTGACGTTTTCGGACGGAGAAAAAAGCGTTGGCATTGGCTGTTATGCTGAGGGTATTTCGGCGGAAAGCACGGACGGGACTAACTATGCGGAGATAAGCTTTTTATGCCCGAATCCGTTCTTTGAAAGAAGCGGCGGCTCGGGTGTCTATGTTCAGATTTGCGGTTCATCGGGGGTATGGGAATTCGATGACTGGGAACTCAGCGAAGAAAATGAAACGGAGCTTTCGGTGATACTTTCGGGAAACTCGGCTTTCGTACCGAATGACGGCGGTTTTGAGGCAGGGTGCATCATCACGGCGGAGGTACTCAGTCCTGTTTCGGAAATTCGTGCTGTCAATGCAGGGACAAAGGAATTCATCGGTGTTAAAGGAAACTTTGCGGCAGGAGATGTTGTGATATTTCGATGCATTGACGGTGAAAAGGGTATTTTTCTTTCGGACGTTCGGGACAATGCAAAGACAGAGGATATCACTCACCGAATTATATGGGGTTCAAGCTTTTTCAAGATAGCGCCGAACGGTACGAGGGTATATATTTCGACCGATGCTGTTGGAATGAATCTTACGGCGCACATCAACTTAAAGGAATATTCGGAGGGGTTCTGATTGGACGTTTATATTTATGAAGTCAGCGAGGGGGAATATCTTCGTTTGCTCGGGGTGACGGACAGGTTGGCGAAGTTCGGCATCGAAAGGCTTTTATGCGGCGGTGACAGGCTCGAAGCGGTATTCGTTTCGGGCGGAAGCTGTGAAAGGCTGATAAGACCCGAGAGGATAATTGAGATACCAGAGGTTTTTTCGGGACTTATCACGGGAATAAAAAAATCTGCAGGCGGCGGAAAGGCAGAGGTGAGTGCAGTTTCATTCGCAGGACTGCTTTCACGGCGTGTTCTTTCGGAATACGCAAGGGGTGACAGTTTTATGACTATCATTGAGAAGAACTGCGGAGCTTTGGCAGGTGAAAAGAGGGCGTTCCCGAACACTTTTATTGACAAGTCGGCAGATTGTTTATTCGTGCCGTCGAGTGCATATCAAAAGCGAAGTCTTTCACGTTCGGTGACGGCTGTTATCGAAAAGAATTTTCGGATATGCTCGGGGATAGTTCACGATGAAAATGGAGCAAAGATACGTTTATATGGGCGTTATACTGTTGACAGGAGTGTTGGTTCGGGCGCGGAGCTTCCTATAATTCTTTCGTCCGAATATGACACTCTTGGTCAGCGAAGCTATTCCTACAGCGAAACGGGGACGGTCAGCGGAGCATACATTTATTCCGATGCGAGGTACAGCAGTAAGGGCACTGTAAGCATTGAACCATGGTCGGGATATTTCGGCGAAGCTTCGGGTTTTGAACGCTGTGAGGAGTCTTATCAGATCGAGCCTGTGATATATTACAGCAATTCGGTCATTGACGGTGAGATCATTTATCGGGCGGAGCTTGATCATTCCGAAACCAGAGCTTCGGCGGCGGATATGTTCGCTTCGAGATATTCACCGCCGAGCGAGGTCATCTCGGCTTCGCTCGGGAAAGGCTTGTTAGAGGCGGTACATTCGGGGGCGTTCGGGGTCGGCGACAAAGTAACGCTTTATCCAGATGAAAAAGGAAAGGATTCCGCAAGGCGGATAACGAAGATAGCCGAGCATTACGAAAATGGTGGTTTCACGATGTCGGTCTATCTGGACAGAGATCAGGGGGAGAATAATAATGTCAAACGAATACGGATTTTTCGCGTCAAAGGACCATGACAGAAGATATTCG
>ERZ1026854.336-NODE-336-length-33789-cov-15.318670_pt1 | contig 33789 bp, 40 predicted proteins | sample MGYA00380157_ERZ1026854 | MGnify/ENA primary metagenome ERZ1026854 (study PRJEB33269, sample SAMEA4719793) | human gut metagenome | biome: human-associated habitat; feature: organic feature; material: feces | place: Cameroon | collected 2013-10 ... | reverse complement strand
TATCTGATGTATTGAAAATTTGTGCTATTTACGTTATTATTGAAATAGTAACTATTTGTGAGTGTAACGTATAACATATAAAGGAGGAGAAATGTCGTTGGTTGCACTAATTGTTTCGAGCATTATAGTAATTTCAGGCGCAGGGTGTCTTATATCACAATATGAGCTGATAAAACAGCAACGCATACAAACAGATTCTGAAAAACAGTCGTCGCAAGCTATAACAGAATTAGGGGCAGACGCTGAAATAACACAGCGTCAAAATAAAAATAGTAAAAACATGACACCTTTTAATATACTACGCATAGTATGTATAGGTATTCTAATAGCGACGGTTTTAACATGTATAATGCATAAGGTATATTTGTTTTTAAAACAAAAAGAGCCAACGGTTTCAGTATTTAGCGAATCTGCCACTGTAAGCATATATTTGAGTGTATTTACAGCAGTAACAGCTATTATGATATACAAAAAACAAACAGAAAGTACAGAATTGGCAGCACAGGAAGTAAAAACACGTGATAAAATTTACAAAAACACATTACAGCAATTTTATGGTGCGTGTTTGACGATGGAAATAAATACAAAGATTGGTGTAGCTTTACAGCAAACAGTAAATACATGGCAGACGGACAGCATACAACAATTGCGTTTGGAGAAAAATGAAGATAATTCCGTATATAATTTACATTTAATGCTATCTGATGCATTACGATCACAAAATGTACTAAATATAGATAGTGCAACGTGTACCGTGCAGAGTATATCTGGAACGAAACTGTTTAAAATAACGGTAAACTGTAAAAATGTTGTTGAAAATACTGTAGATAGTATAGGTTATAATTTAGTAATACCATTGAATAATACCTCTGTAACTACACCGGAAATAACACAGAAAACTGTGAAAAATGCACAGATGTATGTTCCAAAAGTTTTATATGAAACGCTTTGTAGAAGCGTACATAAGCATGAGTCTGTAGAAATGCAAATATGCTTCAAACATTTACAACACCGATATTTACGTATACCACAAGTAAAAGCTGCTGGAGATGTTGAAGATGTTGAAGATGGTGCAAATAAAAAATTAACTGCTTTGGTTGCAAATATAGAAAATGTTATGTTGCATTATGATACAGACATCCGCATAACATTAGATGATGGTGCACTTGGCACAAATGCAGTACAATTTAATGTATGCAAAACTTGGCGAGCATATACAGCACTATCTGAGGATGGCAGTGATGCATAAAGTCCTCTATATGAATAAATAATTTACATAGTATGCCGATTGTTACTACGAGAGTGCGTAAAGCCCACTCCTTTAAGGATGGGATATAAGCACTAAAATACACTCTGTAGAAATCTAAGGTTTAGACACGAGCCTAAAGCTATCGCTAATGTATTCAAAGGAATACTTGATAGTAAAAGTCTTAACGAAATAAAACAGTCTTGTATGCTTTCGAGTGTACTTGAAATTTTAAGTAAGTAGTTAAGAACCCCACGTGCTTTAGCCGTGGGAGTGTCAGGTATATAACATAGAGTGTGACACATAATAAGGTAACAATAATGAGCATAGATACAATTGAATAGGTGATTAATAATGGAAAACACAATAGAGACGGCGAACACAGATTTACAGGGCATTTACGTAGAAAACATATTTAGCGTAAATGATCCGAATGAAAAAGCAAAATACTCTGAAATGTGTAAGCATTACAGTAGCTATATGCGTAAGCGTGCTAAAGAATTTCTGGGGTTTGCTGACTATACCGTTGTGTATGATTTTTTTAAGAAGAATTTTTTACGTGAATCACAGTATGACTATATTATTGTGAAAGCACGTAGAGCATATATGCTTGCACGCATATTTGGTATGATTTTGCTTTACGCTGAAGAAGAGCAGTCAAATGCCGACAGCTATAAGGCAGCGTTGACAAAAATGCATAGTGATGTGTATATTTACACAAAAACATTTAAGAAACAGCAGCAAAAGAAACTGCTTATACTGGATGATATAATCATCCACGGCAGAGCATTGAATGAATTGGTGGCTTATTTAACAAATAATGCTGTTTACACTGTAAAAGAAATAAATGTGGACAGTATAGTAATGAGTGCAACAGCAGAGTGCGTGCAGCCCGATTTAAATGTAGCTTTAAATCCGAAAATAAAAAAAGTTGACGTTGTTGAATGGAAACGCTTATCAAACGAAATCGTTACGTTGATACAGGTATCGGGTCAGAGTTACGCAGCATTTACAGATTCGTATCTGTGTGAAGATGATTACGTAGTGCCAGATAGCGTGTATACACAGTCTGCGGTTACGAATAATGCAAGACGTATAGCAGGCGTAACGATGGACGTATCGTATGATGATATAAAAAATGATTACGGATACGTTTGGGGCTGTACACGTCTATATACAAACACTGATAACAATGCAGTAATTAAGAAAATAGCTGTGCCATTTGTAAGCTTACCTTTAATGACTATAGATGTATGGAAGTCTTATGTTAATAAATTCGCACCATGTGCATATGGTTTAGACCGTGCTGTCATAAAGAATGAAACCAAAGCAACACAAGATGATTATAAGATACTTGTGCGTGCATACAAGTATGTAAGTAATATAGCAACAACACTTTATGCACATACAAAACATTTAAAGTTACTGACTACTGATAATCTGTATGGTAGTTTTGGTGTTACAGCGTTATCTGAAAAAGTTACTAAAGGGATATCTAATATGTTATACACAATGAAACAGGAATATGCATGTCAAAATCCTGTTAAATGGTTGGTATCCGAAAAGAATAAATATGTACCTGAAACCGAGATTATAGATAAAACGAGTATTGCACTTGAAACAGAGTATATGTATACACTTAAATCTGTAAGCTTATGGGATGAAGTATTGCAGAGTTGTAATAGTAAAGTTACAAGTATGCACGAAAGCGTTTCTGATGATATGCTGCAGAGTGCAATGGACACCTTTTTGGATAAACTGCATAGCATAAACGAGAAGAATGCTAAGGCAAATTTACCGCGTCAGCAGGGAATACCTATATACGCACTATATACAGTTTTAAAATGTGCCGATATGCAATATAACTGGAATTTGAAACTCCGTAGTTATAACGACTTTTTTGCATATGTGTTATCTTTGTGGGATGTAGGTATAGCATCATACAATGTAGATGTATTCACGTTTAACAAGTGCAAATATATCGGTGGTTGTATTACCGATGGAGAACAGGCGTATCATGCTTGTCTGGAAAAAAACTGCGCACTTGAGGTGTATGCTTTACATTTACTGAAATATAACTCAATAAGTCCAAGCGATTTTCGTAAGAAAATCACAGAACTGTTAGAAATGACAAAATATAATACAGGTGATGATGTAATTAACAAAGAACGTCTGAAAAAAGTTGCAGAATACTATGACGTAAATCAATCATTACAGGAACTTTACAGTATGTATCCTGCAACGGAAGAACAGCAAAAAATGGTGCAGAGTTATGTTAGAGATCTGTACTGATAGAATAAACGAAAAGGTCGGGGTTGAATTTGTACGATGCAAAAGAAGATGCTTTATGTGATGTGATGCGTATAGCATATTATGCATACAATAGTTGCAGAACGACCGATGGCGTAGAAGAATGCTTCTTTGAGGATTGTAGGAATGGATTGACTGTTTGTAATTGCTTAACGGTAGATGCATGCTGCAAATTACACAGATTAGTGTGTAAGAAAACGAAACATGAGATAGATGTAGCCGGCATTGCTCAAACTGTATGTGCTGTAGCACACAGCGACGCTTATATACGACAAGTTTATGCCAATAAGTTGGTTTGTTGTCACAAGCATGAAAATAAATGCAGAGGAAAAGCTGTGCGTGATGTAGAAAAAATAGCCTACTTTGAATTGTATGGCGAAAACGCCATAAGTGCGATGTTGAATTTGGCGATATACAACGGTAAGTGGTTGGAACATGAAGCTTTAGGATTGATATGCCTGTTGCATTGTTATATAGATATCTATACACAGGTCTACCTTTATGGCTTTACGTTAAATAGGGCAAAATTTGCAACTAAAGAAAGTACGTTTAAAGAGCTGTGCGATTGTTTAATGGCAATGTTCGTTGATACTAACTCACAGAATGCTTTGTACGGGTGCATTACGGATATACGCACAAATAGGGTATATGCAAATTTATTTACATATACAGATACAATCAACAAGTTACGTTATAGAAATAACGAAAAAACAGTAGCTGCAACGTGGGCGTGTATACAACGAGTCATAGCATATCTTACGAAAAACAGCAAGGCATACGTAAACCAATCAGCTTACACATGGTTTAATGCATTGTATGATTTTTGGCAACGTTAATACAATTTTTACGCGAGCGTGTTTGTCAAGCACTTTGTATAATATGCATAAAATATTCTCGTCAACTTTGGTAACTTTGCAGCTTGTAAATAGTAAGGGTACCTGTTATAGTATAAACAACATCAGGAAGATACATATATTGACAGTAAAATTTATAAAGGGGATATATTATGAAAACCACTATTATTAAAAAGGTACTCACAGCCACCCTCGCAGCCACCCTCGCAGCCACCCTTACATTTACAACCCTTGCTATATCTGCATCAGCAGTATGGAATACAACTGATTCAGGAAAGCAGTGGGTAGAAACAGACGGAACTGTAGCAAAATCCAAGTGGCTTACAATGAAGTCAGGCGATAGATACTATATCAAGTCTAATGGAAACGCAGCTACTGGACTTCTTACCTTAACAGAAACAGTAAATGGTAAGAAAACAAAGTCTATCTATTACTTTGCTAAAGACGGCAAGATGCAGACAGGTTGGCAGTATGTAAATAAGAATTATTACTATTTCAATACTAAGACAGGAAAAGCTTATACAGGTACAAAGACAATCGGTAACTACAAGTTTAAGTTTGATAACAAAGGTATCTGGAATGGTAAGGTCTATAACAGTAAGGGTAAAGATGTAACATCTAATACCGATATTGCAAAGATTACAGGTATTAAAACCAAAACAACAACTACTACAAGTAAAAACCCAGAAACGGTAGTAATTGCAGGACAGGAATACAAGACAGATATAAAGGAAATCCTTATAAACAAGGAAGGTGTAACAGATGAGGATCTTGTAAACCTCAAGTATCTGACAAAACTTAAAGCACTGTACATAGTGCCGGGTGCGACAGCTATGGGTATGCATGCCAAAGCATATAATTATTCAAATGTTCGTTTGGTTGAAACATATTCAGGACGCTGGGATCCAGATAAGCTGTTTTATAAATATGCTTACACTGCAACAATACGTGATGCAAAGGCATCACTCACAAATCTTGATTTTTGTGCAAATATGCCGAACCTTGAAAAAGTTTATATTGCTTTTGCAGATAAACTAACAGATATTACGGGACTTAGTAAGTTATCAAGACTGTTGTATGTTGGTTTTACTAATTGCACAGCTTTAAAAGATGTAAAGGCATTGTCAACAGAGAATTTTCAGAAATATATGCCATATTTGGATGTGCAGTTTACAGAAAATGTGAAATTTGCTTTTAATGATTTTCACTTTGGTAAGCGTATTAAGGTGTTTGGTGCTTCGGTAATAGTTTCTTCTAATGTCGAGAATGGAACATTTTCAAAGGATACACAGTTACTGTTGGATGGCAGTGAGGATTATTCCGACATAATACCTATAACGAACACAGCAATTAAAACTATACAGTATCATAACGGTAAGCTTGAAACTAATACATTTGGGGTATAAACTTTAATTAAAGTAAGCAACTGGCGATTGTAACAAATAATCGCCAGTTGCTTATATTAATGTATAGACGTATATATTAACGTTATTGTGGAAATAAATTGATAAGGAGATCTATAAATGAAAACAAATATAACCCAAAAAGTACTCACAGCTACCCTCGCAGCCACCCTTACATTTACAACCCTTGCTATACCTGCATCTGCAGTTTGGAATACAACAGATACAGGAAAGCAGTGGGTAGAAACAGACGGAACTGTAGCAAAATCCAAGTGGCTTACAATGAAGTCAGGCGATAGATACTATATCAAGTCTAATGGAAACGCAGCTACTGGACTTCTTACCTTAACAGAAACAGTAAATGGTAAGAAAACAAAGTCTATCTATTACTTTGCTAAAGACGGCAAGATGCAGACAGGTTGGCAGTATGTAAATAAGAATTATTACTATTTCAATACTAAGACAGGAAAAGCTTATACAGGTACAAAGACAATCGGTAACTACAAGTTTAAGTTTGATAACAAAGGTATCTGGAATGGTAAGGTCTATAACAGTAAGGGTAAAGATGTAACATCTAATACCGATATTGCAAAGATTACAGGTATTAAAACCAAAACAACAACTACTACAAGTAAAAACCCAGAAACGGTAGTAATTGCAGGACAGGAATACAAGACAGATATAAAAGAAATCCTTATAAATAAGGAAGGAGTAACAGATGAGGATCTTGTAAACCTCAAGTATCTGACAAAACTTACACATTTATCAATAGTACCCGGTGCAGTGTACACAGGTAGTGATAGTATGTTTTATAATATTACAGATGTTACATGTACAGGTACTACGTTGGGTGGTTGGGATAAGAAGAAAACACTGTATAATTATGAATTTACAGCAACAGTGCGTAAAACAGAAAATTTGATAACTAATATAGATTTTTGTAAATACATGCCAAAGTTAGAGCGTATAGAAGTAGCATTTGCAACAAAATTGACGGATATTACAGGCTTGAGTAGTGCAACAAAGTTGCAGAATGTGATGTTTTTCAATTGCACAGCGTTAAAAGATGTAAAGGCATTAACAACAGATAATTTCCAGAAGAATGGAGCAAATTTGAATGTTTGGTTTACTGATGATGTAATATATGCGTTTACTGATATGCATTTTGGAAAGCGTATAAAGGTGTTTGCTGCCACAATGGTACTAAACCCAGCACAGACACGGTATACATACGCAACTTCTGAAAAAATTGTAGACGGTGACACAGATGCTTATGCTAAAAAGTTGCTTTTGTGGGAATATGCACCTAATACTACTGCTAAATCTAAAGCAATTTGGTACACCAACGGTAAATTAAGTAGCAGTTCTAATTGGACATAATTTAATGTACAGAAACAACACAGATTGTATACCCTCTATACTATTGCATAGTATAGAGGGTGTTTTTGTTATAGTAAAACCCCGCGTTAGACGCGGGGTTCGGTAGAGCTTTAGCGAAGAGTCTTTAACAAAAAACCTCCATGTGATAAAATAAAACTACGGTCTGGCAACTGTAGAAATAAAAATCAATGGAGGTAAATCAAATGAGCAATAACTCAAGTGATATACATAGTTTATCACATACGAAATGGAATTGCAAGTATCATATAGTATTTGCACCGAAATATAGAAGAAAGGTGTTTTTTGAAGAAAAGCGACTTGAAGTAGGAGCAATGTTGAGGGAACTCTGTAACTGGAAAGGAGTGCACATAATAGCAGCAGAAGTATGTCCTGATCATGTTCATATGTTTGTTGAGATACCACCGAAAATGAGTATATCAAGTTTTATGGGCTTTCTAAAAGGAAAGAGCAGTATGCTGATATATGAAAGGTGGGGAAATCTGAAACTAAAGTATCGAAATCGAGAATTTTGGTGCAGAGGATATTATGTTGATACAGTAGGAAAAAATGCAAAAGCAATAGAAGAGTATATAAAACACCAACTTGATGAAGATCGATTGAGTGATCAAATGACATTTGGAGATTATGACCCGTTAACGGGTAGCAAGTAACAGTCCCTTGCATGGGCCAGATCGTAATTACGCCTTTAGGCGTAGCCAGTAGAATAGGGCTATGCCCGTTAGAGAAAAACCCCCGGCTACGCCGGGGGATATTTATTATGTCGTACATAGCATGTGTAATTAAACCACCATTAAAAATTTGTAGTTGACTTAATGGTGTTACAGCAAAAATAATTAAACACACAAGTTTATTTACAGACACAAGTATTAAACAAGTAGTTACAGGCGATATATGTGTACACGGAAAATGTGTATATGTATGTATGTATGTACTTTAAGCAACTCGGAAGGAGTGTATACTTGTGGATACAAGAATAAAACGTATAACAGCAGGTTTACTGGCATTATCTATGTGTGCAACGGCAATACCGTTGACAACATTTGCAGACAGCACAGGAAATACGTCAACAGTGCAGTCAGCACAAACAATGACTTATACGGATATGCTTGAACAACTGTCAATTATTGAGGATTGCTTTAATGCACCGTATTTCATGGTGTCGGAGGGTGACTCGGTATACATAGACGGTGAAAAAGTTGCGACAACCACAGTAGAGGTTGATCGTGAGATGGCATTTTCGGACAGTAAGAAGAAGTATTGGCTGGATGCCACTGCATTTGGCAGTTATGAAGCATTGGAGCAGGCTGCTGCAAAAATAAATGCTTATCTTGATGCAAATAAACCCACAGTTGACACAGCAGAGAGTAATTTAAAAACAGCAATAAAAGCTGTACGTGATTATTGCGTCAGCAAGAAACTTTACGAACATATAGGGAAAGATACAACTGCGTATAAAAACCTGACGCAACACAGTGTGAATATACCTTATAATGTAAAGCTTGTAGTTCCGGATGATCTAATCAAGACTGATGACGCCGAAACGTCAAGCAGTGTCGAAGAAAGCATACCTACGTATACTGACTTAAAGGCAACGGTGGGTAGTAATACAGAGACAGAATACGCATTGATTGGGAAACTGCTTAAAGCACATATCAATGCAGATTACGATAATTATATAGCTATTGACGCAGCATTACCAAGTGCAGACATATATGATGAAAATGGTAATATAGACCAGAGTAAACTTACCTATGATAGTCTTCCCGGACATACAGCATCAAAGTATGTTAACGCAATGATGCAGGCAATAACAGCACAAGCGTCAGGATTTGATGCAACTTTAAAAACGCTGTTCGGAGATGCAACGCAGAGTTCTGAAGAATGGTTGAATGAACGACTTGAGACATTAACAACCGAGGAATTGGCGTATGCATGTTCGGTAATTAGTTCAAATCTCAAAATAATTAATACCTATGAGTATCAGCTTACGAATAAAGTTTGGGATTTTTATAATTATGACGGTACAGTTGTAGCACGCATGACGTTACCGCAGTATTTTGAAATTCTTGCTGCGTATGACTATACTGTGCCTGAAATGACCGAAGACGAAAAGAAGACGGCAGAAGAAAAGGCTGCCGAAGAAGCAGCCAAGGCTATGTTGGAAAATACTATAGCAAATCGTTTATTGGAAGAGTTAGGTCTGGAATCTGAACAAGATACAGATACCACAACGACACCTACGGTGGAAGACGCATCTTATGCGGATGCCGCACGTACTTTAAGTGTTGTAGGGGATTTGCAGCTTTCTGATGATATTTATAAGCAGTTAGATGTACTGGTAGCACAACTTGGTACAATAACGTATGGTAAATATGTAAATGTAACGGATAATGTGTATTCATATAATCGCATTGAATACGTACGAAGCACCGCTAACTATGTAGATGCAGAAATAGAACCTGCTGGTGTGCTGAAAATACGTAACGATGCCCGCGACAAGGTAATATTAAATATGCCTACCGAGCTTGTTCCGGCGTGGTATACATTTTTTGATGTATCTATGGGCTATGATGCATTTACAGAACCTGCCGATCCCATACCCTATAAAGATGCTTTCAATGAACGTAAGGCAACCGTTGACGGTGAGTGGGACTTTGGAGCAACCAGGTATGATGCTATAAAGTACACAACCGAGATAGAAGAACACGAGGGTGTACCGACAGAAAAGAAAGTTGCTATAACCGATGAAACAGGTACGCCGAAACATTATGCACGCCAGAGTGAAGTAACACCGTGGATAAACTGGCAGTATCTTATACAGTGTGCACCGAGCAGCGTAGAAGAGGGCACGAAAGACGCAAAAAACAATGCCGATTCACGTGTATATGAGGAATATGCAACATGGGCTACACACGAAACATTACGTAATCTTGATCGTAACAATCCGGAAAATACTGAGGAGTGGTATTGTCCGCAGCATCCAGAGAAATATACGGTAAAAGAGTCGCCGGATATGACAGCAATGTTACGTGAAAAGGGTTATGACGCAAATGGTACAGAGTCGTTTAATTGTACAGGTGTACGTATAAATATATCGCGTTATGCTATGGATAATTATGGGACAGATGAACAGGATATTTATACATGTAACTTGAGTTTTGCTGACTATCCACAGTATCGATATTCATTTGATGTAACTGCATGGCTTGAAGCACTATTTTATGAAGATGCTTCAGCAATATCAAGCGAAACATTGCAGAACTTTGCAACTTATCTTGCGTATATCAAACCTGAATTGACCGAAGCAGAAATAGGTATGTATAAAAATGCTTATTTACGTTACCTCACAGGTTTTAACGTACACAACGGATATGTGGTAACTCTGGATTATATTTATGAGTGCGATGATATTGCCGCAATAGCTGATAGCGATCTTGCACAGCTTAAAGGCGTAAATAAGGTTTTGCTGACAGAAATACCGGAGTACAGTATATCGGAATACTACGAAGATAAGACGAACTTATTGAAATTGACAGATGTGCAATCAAGCGTTTTGAAACCAACGGACCGTATGTATAAGTTGTTGAATGAAAACGCAGGTAAATTGTACAACGCGGATTCTGATTTGTATACATTTGCATCAGGCGGTTCGGTAGATTGGTCAAAAATGCTCGATAAGTACGCTGTAAACCGTAGTTTAGGCTATCAGGGTACAAGTTTCACAGTTCCGGTTGGTGTTAGTTTGCGGTTACCTGCTTATATACCTGTACGTGGAAGAACAGTAGACACGCGCTTTTTTGTTAAGTATTTGCCGGACCTTGGTACAACACCAACTGCAAACAATACAGTATATTACGCTGTAGATATGACTAATACTATTGGTACAGGTATAGAAAGTTTTGCATCACGCACAACGCAAGGTTCCACGGCATATAAAACGTTAAATCTTGCACAGGATAGAACAGGTTATTATACTACATTTTATGCGCTTGACCGCGGTGTAAAAACCGTATCTGCCTTGCAGCGTGTGATGTCGCCTATAACACAATTTACTGTCATAGGTAATGGTGCTGAAAATCTTAATAATGGTCTTACTGTAGGTACTACGCCATCCGGAGAGAATGGTTATCAGGATGCAACGCTTGGTGTTGCGGTTGCAGAACAAGGGTTGCCAACGTTGGTTTGGGATACAGTGACCGGCGGTATCATAAATCAAGATACACTGAGTGAGGAATACAGTGGCGATGTACATTTATGGGTAAGTAAGAGTACGTCTAAGGATGGCATTATAGTTGCCGATTGGGTAAATGCTACACCGGATTTGTTTAAAGACACACTAAGTTCGACAAACACACAAACAGGCGTATATAACGAGCAATCTACAGTTACATCTGTCGAGAAGCCGTCAACAGCAACCGCAGGAAAAGCTATACATATAAAAAGTGGTCTGACAAAAGGAACCTTTGCAGACTGGGCATTCAAGCGTACGCTCACTAAAGTAAATATGCCATATTGCATAGGCTGCGGAAAGTTTGTTGCAGATACCACACACCACCGTGCATTGAATTACACTTATTGTAGGGAATCACAAACAGTTTCACAAACAGTAGAGTGGGTGCTTGTGCGTACCGAAACAGTTAAAAAGGGTTCGAGTAGTGGAAGTAGTGCAAACAAACGAAGCAACGGTAGTATTACAGTCCCATCTAAATATCTTGACTCTGAAGGCAATGAGCAGACGCAATCTTCTAATAAGCCGCATAAAGATTACTCAGATCATCCATTTGATTTAAAAGGGTTTAATGGCGATGGCGAGAAAATACGTTTTGAATCTGGCGATGCTTTGTATGACGCATTAGCCAATGGTGCAATCGGCAAGCTCGCAGACGGCTTTTACATCATAGGTGGATTTGAAGTACATGACGGCTGGAATCAGGACGTACAGGATAGAGTACAAACTATGCTTGAAAGCGGCGACTTGCACGAGGGTGATCGTGTTTCGGCACTTGCAAAAGACCCTGTAACCGGTGAAATATTTAAGTACACTGTTGATGTAGTAGCAAAACCGAGTACAAGCGTAAGCGAAGGTGACGATACCGTTACAATAAACGTATATGAGCCACGTATAGTTACGACAGTAGGTACCATATATACACTTATACCAAACGTGCAGATGATTTGTACGAGTGACTGGGTTTATGTAGACGTGTGGGCTTTAAATACAGGTAGTTCACCATATAAATCTGATGCTATGGTATTAGAAGGTGCAGGTGCGATACCGACAGTGTTAAAAACGCCGGGAACATACGGTAATATACTATATAGTTTTACCGCACCGAGTGGTTGCGAGGACGTGTTTAATCAAGTAGTAGACGTACACAGTTCGCATAAACCACATACTACAACAGATCGTGATAACGTGCTTGGTACAAATGATAACGCAAGTGGTACAGCTAATGAGCCACAGAAAAAATTGTCGTCACAAACGCAGTTGGCACAGATAAATGCATCAGCGTTTGGCGTACTTAATGTAGATGGTGCAAATATAGCAGCCGTGTTTGAGGTTGAATCCCTTGATGCCTTGTATGCACGTGCAACGCGGGACAGCCCTGATGCAGCAACGTTATCAACAGCACATAAGCGTCCTATAAATACGTACCGCGACGCAATGATAACGCACATACCAAACTGGTATAGGTATGTTAATGAGTTGTTCAGCAACACGAAAGAAGAAACTACTGACGAACGTACAGAAGTAAACGAAACAACTGCAGGAACGTTTGCACCGACAGCACAAGAAAGACTTGAAAAAGCTGTACGTGTATTTAACATATCAAATACAGGTTTAGCATCGGTAAATGCTATAGTATGTCCAACTATGGGAATCAACACAAAAGTAAACGAAACATTTGCAGATGTGACGGAAAAGAGCAGTAATGGTGACAAGGGAACTGTTACTGTAAAATTGCCCGATATCACGTATGTACCGTACATAATAACAAACAACATATCCGGGGTAACAAAGACAGGTGATGCACTGGATTATACAATAAAGGGTACAACGAAGATACCGAGAAAAGACATTTTTGGTGTTTTGTTGGACGCACACGAATATCGTACAGAGCAATATACAAAGCAGTATAAGACAACGCTTATACCGGAAGTCTTGATGACATATAAGGACAGTTATCTTGATGAGAGCGGTAATTTGATGTCTTATGAAAACAGAGGTGCGTTAAATAGTCTTTATATAGCAGGTTACAACAAGTATGCACTTGATTTGCCTATGTATAACAAAGCAACGTTGATGTATGATGTAGATGCAGACGTATTTGAAACAGTAGGTGCAGCAACAGCAAAGAACAAAGCAGCGAATGCACTTTCGAGTACACTTGATGTTCTTTATACGGGTACAGAGGTAAGTACAATAGTTGATACCGAAGAAACGCCGTCAATAGATTTCAAGTCGTATGTACTTGATTTTGCAAACCCCAATATAGGGACAGCATGGGATACGGATTACACAGCAACAACAGCATTTGACCAAGCACAGGCATGGTTGAACACGTACAAAGGCAACAATGCAGGAAATGCAGACAGTTTTGCGTATACTGCAAATCTCAATGTAACGTACAGTACATCACAGATGTATGCACAGACAAGTAATGCCGCAAACAGCACCGCAACAAGTACAGTAACCGTAGATGGGGTACAGCAGAAGCCTATAGAGGTGTCGCAGGAGTACACGTTTGATTTAAAGAATAAGGATGACGTGGAAAATACGTATGCACTTATAGCAAAGTATCCAGTAACGATTAGAAACGGCAGATTAGCGACAATAACTGTTGATGGACACACATATGTAATGTACGGTGATGGCAATATAACAACGACGGCACAGCTTATGGAAAACCAAAATTTCAAAAAGCTCCGTGAAGAGCATCTGGATGTAGCAGAAGCTGTGGCTAACATGCAGTTGCCGGAGTTTGCGAAGACCTTGACGCATAATGGCGGTAGCCAAACTTGGAATACCTATAAAGACACAAGTATGTACACAGATAACACGAAAAAGACTGTGCCTGACGAGGTAGGCGAAGAACGAGCAGCCTATGATGCTAACTATGCTAACGCAGATGGTTGGTATAGTGAGGACACAACGGTGCTTGAAATAAAACTTTATGGTATTAGTGGTGATATAGATAATCACTATGCATTTAGTTATAAAGTGCCGCTTGATTACGGCTACAAGTCGCCGAGAAACAAGTCTGACTTGTTTAAAGCCGGAACAGCACTGTATGCGTACAATGAAATGTATTTCCGTTTTGAAAATACGGCAAAAACGACAACCGATGACGCAACAGTTGTAAGTGGTACTTATGACATAGTAGGTGAAGAAGGTGCAAACAATCTTGTAAATACACCTAAAGCAGCCTATATAATCAGTAATGCAACTGTAAATGATATGACACGTTAAGCGTGCCGTACACGTACAAGTGCTAATATGATAAAAAAGGGACGTACTACAAACGAGTACGTCCCTTTATGTATAATTGTGTTAAGGGTGAGTTAAATTGGCATATTATATACAAAAACATTTGTATACGTGTACAACGCCTAATTGTAAGGTAGAACAGACGTATAATAAAAAGTATAAAACAAAGCACTGTCCTTATTGCAAAGCAAAATTAATGTATGTTAAGGATATTTCGTATAAGATCAATAGTGTAGATTATACTGTGTTGAAATGAGTGCAAAGAAAGGCGTACAGTATTTGTGTACGCCTTTTTAAGTGAATATTTGTTGTTTAATAGCAGATGCAACTTCGGCGATCATAGGCACACATACAGAGTTGCCAACTTGACGATATTGTGCAGTTTTAGCACTTGTGCACTTGAACCATGCGGGAAAACCCATAATACGCCAACATTCGTCTAAGGATAGCTTACGTACAAGGTTGTCCGTAGTTAGTATATAATAGCGCCCGGAAGTTTCTTGCGATGATAGTGCAGGGTGTGTGCCTAAAACCGAATATATGCGATAAGGTTGCTTATGCGAGCGTGATAGGTGTTCAGTACCTGCACGAATACCTGTTTTGCGTAGGTTTTTGTTAAGATAACCCGCAAAAATCAAACCGGAATGTGTTTGTTGCTTGGGATTGTCAAGCAATGTGTATGTATCGGAGGGCAAGTATTGCGTTTCTGGAAGTTTATCAAGAAAGTCGTTTATACAAACACGTTGTTGTTTTTGTAGTTGCCCGAAATCGAATGCTTGTCCGTGCACGCCTATAAGGATAAAGCGTTCACGGTTTTGTGGAACGCCGAAATCAACGGCATTGAGCAAAGTCCAAGTTACAGTATAGTCAAGTTCTTTGAGACAGTTTAGAATAACTTCGAGTGTATGTCCGTGGTCATGATACACTAAGTTTTTGACGTTTTCGAGCAGGACAACTTTAGGCTTTTTCTCGGCAAGTATACGACAAACATCAAAGAATAATGTACCACGCGTATCCTCAAAACCACGTTGCAAGCCGGAAATGCTGAATGGCTGACACGGAAACCCTGCACACAGTATTTCGTGATCAGGTATGTCTTTGGCGTTTATTTTTGTTATGTCGCCAAAAACAGTGTCGCCGAAATTTTCGGTATATACACGTTGACATTCAGTATTAATATCAGCAGAGAACACACATTTAAAATCAGCAGACTGCATACCTAACCGTATACCGCCAACACCGCAAAACAAGTCTATAAATCTTATAACAGACAAAAACCACACCCTATTTTAATTTTTGTAAAATAAAGTGTGTTGTTTGCGATTATAAACGTTATGTCTGTATTTATGTGTATCACAGAAACGATGCGTTTATAACTGCTTTTGTGCATTTTTAATGATAGTACTGTTATATGTTTGGTTGTTTTGTCAATTGAATTATATAGCGGTGTCTGTTATGTATAATAGTGTTGCAGAATATAAAATTTGTAACAATAAAATAGAAAGTGATGTGTATTATGACTAACGAAGAATTTGTAAAACTGTACAATATGAAATTACAGGAACTTAAAGAGGAATGTGATGCACAGGTAAAAACAGGTGAATTAAGTAAAGAGGACGCATATTATCGTTTTGAGATGGTAAAAGACGAAATACTGTTTGAGATGCCTGATCCCGTTGAATAAACCGCTTTTTCTTAATTAGGTGTAATAAGTGCAGTCTATGTAGTGTAAACAACCGATACAACCTGTTAAAATTTTCTGTAACACATATCAATAATTTCACAAAAAGAAAGGAATATTTTATGGAAAAATCTATTGAAATGAAAACAAGCACTGGTACGCTCATTTTGTCGGCAGATGAAATTCATCGATGCGCACGTATATCGTTTGTGCCTAAAAACGCAAAGATTCTTGAAGAAAACCATTTTTGCGACATTAATGTTGCATACATCACATTCCGCAACAAGAATGACGAAACCACTGATGATTATGAAAAGCTGACAGATATGCACGTATATGCTTATGGTAAGCCTGTTGGCAGTAGCGACAACTGCCAGCATACCGTAATCGAAACAGTTGTATCAAATTCAATAATTGATGATATGACTGACGAAGAACGCCAAAAACTGAAGCAGGATATTGAAGCAGTTATGAGCAAGAACATAGCAAATGAATATCTTGATAAGATCCTTTTATCGACAGGTGAAAAGCATACAGCTACATTGATGGACGATATCTGCGAATACCGTACAGTGGTAGCAGCATGGGATGAAAATCACAGGTACAGCGAATCCGATATTCGTGAGGCTTTCAATAACGCTCTGTTATACAGACTCAATGGCAGACCATAAAGCAGACATTTTTTATGAAAAATAATGAAACGAAAATGTGCACGGGAGAGCTTATAACAAACGTCAAATGCTGCAACATAGACGCAGAGCCTTTTCCGACGCTTAATGCGTATCTGAAAAAGAACAGACAAAAAGCAAGCGTAATAACGGAGGAGCTGATGAAAGAAGACCCTGTTTATGGCAGTTCTCTGATTAATGCTATGGATTGCATATCTGAAATGTGTCAGGTTCCCGACGATTTTCCTGATGATATGTTTTAAGAAAGGATATTATATGACAACAATTGATATGTACAGCAGCGAACGACAACTCAATGCGGCGAAATATTTTGCACAGCTTTGTGCGTCTACGTGCTACAGCTGTGAGGCTGATAAACTGTCAGCGCTTGTACTGCTCGCTCATCTTGCCTGTCTCATAGACGATAAAACAGGGTTGGTCAATGAGGAATATATTTGTGCAAATGCAACAGGCTTGCACATCGCTTCTTTCAGTACAAGTCTATCTCTGCCGAGATTTTATAATCCGAACGATAAAATTCAGCAGATAAAAGACTTCCGCAAGATACCGAACGTTTCATTTAAATTTTGCTATCAATACGACGAAACAAAGATAAATGACGTAAAAGACGTATTGTACCGAATATTTCTGTCATTCGGTGCTTACCCGCGTGAAACGCTTAACGAAATAACGTCGCACATGTCTATGTATCCCAAAATCGACTTCTGGAAATTTCCGGGCGGTAGTCTACTGCTACCACATCATGCTGTCAGCGCGTATGTCCGCAGGCTTACGCAGGCATATGACAAATGCACAGACGGTGTAGATGTTATACAGTCCTTAGTCTCGGATATAATGTCAGAAATCAATGACAAGAAAGGATAAAGATATGAACTATGGTCTTACTTTTGCATATATTATCGGCATCGTTCTGAAAGAGAGCCTTGAAATATCAGCTCTTATCTTGTTACCTGTCATGCTGATTTTTGCTCTGCTGTATATGTGTGACAAACTGACAACACGTCTCCAGAAAAACATAGGAAAGGATGAAACAAATGACCAGCACTGACCTTTTTTCCAAACTCAAAAAAATCGAATATAACGACAGAATACTTCTGCTGACTCATACCAATGCCGACGGCGCAGGTGTCGCAATAGCACTCAAATCTGCTGAAATATCCATTGACCGCGGATACCATACAATACGTTATTTAAACAACGGCATCATGAGCAAAGAGATACGCAACGCTGTCTGCGGCGAAACAGCCGATAATTATGATATTATCATTGCCTGTGATATCTCTTGCTCAAAAGAAGACGCTGATATCATAGCGGCTTCGCCGAATGCGTCAAAGCTTGTCATTCTTGACCATCATCTTACAAGCAAACATCTGAACGATTATCCGTTTGGTGTGAGCCAGTCTGAAATGGTCGCGGATTCATTCAGAGCTCCGCTGTTCAAGAACACGCCAAGCAAAGGTTTATCCTCGGGCGCATCTCTTATGTACGACTATCTACATTATTGCGGTCTTGTTGATATAAACCGATGCGACGACTATGAATTTGATAACTCAGATGTCGTTCTTCGCAAGATAATTCATCTTATAGCAACTTATGATACATGGGATTGGGTGAACTGTTTCGACAGCAACACGATATATCTCGATTTCAACAGACTTTTCGAGTCTTATGGCATCGATTATTTCGTTTCAGAGATGCACACCCGTGCTTGGTGCAGTCGCAGAGATAATGTCGATGAACTGGACGAATATCACACGCGCCACAAGCCTGATGATATAACAGAACTTAATCTTGAAAGCGTGTTTGATGACGATGATGAGACTATGCTCTCTATTAGCAAATGGAAAGAAGAGCGTCATCTTGTACAAATCCAAAATTCAATTCACACAGGTACGCTTGAACTGGACAACCGTGAATACACAGTTGCTTATGTCGATAACAGCAAGCACACAGCTGCGGTATTTGAACACATGAAGAAACTGTATCCTGATGTTGACTTATACATCGTAAATTATGGAACAGGTGTGTTTGTACGAAGCATCAAGCCTGAAATAAACGTCAGCGAGATAACCAAACGTTGCAACGGCGGCGGACACGCAGGTGCAGGTGGTTTCAAGATACCTATGGAACATATCATTGATGCTTTCAACAAAACAATAAACGGCAACATCACGCTCGACAGAAAGGAGTAATACGATGAACGGAGATTTACTGCTTATTGTACTTGTGGTCGGAACCATAATCGTCAGCACCATATTGCTTGTCATATTGTCAGGAATACAGCTTATAACACATAAATCCTCTCGGACTGAAAAAAGCAACGACAAAATCACCCACATCAACACAAGGGTGACTTGCCCCTATTGCCATATCAAAAACGATACAGGTGAAATTATAAACAATGCCGGAGACGATTTTACAATTATGAAACACGACGACGAGGAGTACTTTTCTCTTGTGACGGGTACGCGTGAGTGTCATATACTCACGATAAACTATTGCCCTGTGTGTGGTCGTGACCTTACTATTAGTTGTAGCAGTAAGGTCAGTGACCCGACAGAGATGGGTACATAAGTATGTTAACGCAAGTATGTTAACGCAAGTATGTTAACGCAAGTAGCTTGAAGATAGACGATACGTCTTTTACACACATATACGCGTAATGCCTAAAAAAGAAACAACTGTTGTTGCGGGTATCAACGTCATTAAAACATTTTTTCTTAATTAGGTGTAATAAGTGCAGTTTATGTAGTGTAAATAACAGACACAATGGAAAGGATAAATGTATATGTGGAAATATGAGTATGCGAAGACAGAGTTAAAGGCTTATTGTAATGAAAGCGAATGGCAGTATGTTAAGGCGGTACAACGGCAGTTAGCTGATACCATTATAGCGGAGTATATACCACAAAGGTATAATGCCATAAGTGTGCCATTCCCAGCAGATGGATTTTGGTTTTTTCCGTTGCCGTACAAACGTGAAAAACCAACTGGTTATCGCTCACGTCTAATGGCTTGGTGTTATCTTTATATTGCACGTAATTTAACTGTGCGTTTCAATGACGATGATGCAGACATTTGCGGTATCATCTTTCCGGAAGACATACCGGGATTTGGGTTAGTTGGTGCGTACAAAAACAATTGAAACAGTGATAGTTAGCGAAAGGATGTTATTATATGCGGACACTTATAAACTATATTAGGTCGTGTTTTTGCATACACGATTGGGAACTTATTTACAACGTGGAATTGTGTGATGATGGACATCCAACAAAACGTGTAAAGACGTATCGGTGCAAAAAGTGTGGCTATGCCAAAAAGTATCGTAGTAACTAAGAAGTAAAGGTGCATTGTATTATGGCAAAAAGTAAATATTTTACAATTATTGACAACATGGGGTTTAAAATCACATTTGGAGACGTGGTTGTAGCAGTATGTGCAGATGATGTAACAGACAAGTCAAAAGATAAGCTGTTGTATACATATAATGATGCTGTAGTATGCATCTATAATCGGCGTACGCATGAATTGCTTAATAAATTTTTCATAGGTCCGCACGCTGATGATTATAGGGTGCCTGTTAATCCGGAAAATTTGGTAGACATTTTGATAAAGGTAAAGGCGTACACATCGCAACAGTTTGCGTGTAAGTCGTAAATATAAAGAATGTCGGGGTGTTAATAGTGTTTCAGTTAAACACAAAGAACGGTATAGTGAACGTTTATGCAAAGACAGTTGAGCAGAGTGCTATAGAGCAAATTACTCAGATGGCGAATACACCACTTGGTGAGAACGCCCATATTTGTATAATGCCGGATGTGCATACAGGTAAAGGCTGTACAATAGGAACGACTATGTATGTGACAGATAAAATTTGTCCGAATTTGGTCGGTGTAGACATTGGTTGTGGGATGTATGTAGCCAAACTTGAAATGACAGATGCGATTAAAGCCGACTTTCCATTATTTTTGCTTTCGTTGGATATGACTATCAATAGATTTGTACCGACAGGTAGATCGGTAAATGAGCAGTCACATCACAATGCAGTACAGTTTGCACCGTATTTAACACAGTTATTTTGTACTGCATACATAAATCATACGTATGTGTTAAATTCTGTTGGCACGTTAGGCGGTGGTAATCATTTTATCGAGCTTGATGTGGACAGCAAGGGTGATTATTATATCGTAGTACATTCGGGTTCACGGCATCTTGGTACAGAGGTTGCAAGATACTACCAGAAAAAAGCTGAAGATAACATGAGTAAAAGTGCGTATAAAAAGGCAAGTAGTGCATTGATAGCAAAATACAAAGCAGAAGGACGGCAACTGGAGATTGCAAAAGCACTTGCAGTATTACAAGTAACAACACAGGACGTGCCGAAAGAATTAGCTTATTGTACAGGTACTTTAGTTGATAGTTATATGCATGACATAGATATTGTGCAGGACTACGCACAGCTAAATCGTGCAACTATTGTACAGGAAATTTCGGAACGCTGGTGCGGAACTATGGAGCAGCGTCCAAAATTCACGCCATGTTTTACAACGAAACATAACTATATAGATGTGAACAGTCGTATTTTGCGTAAAGGTGCTGTATCGGCAAAACAAAATGAGCTGTTGTTAATTCCTATGAATATGCGTGATGGCACGCTGTTATGTTGTGGTAAAGGTAATCCGGAGTGGAACTATTCCGCACCGCACGGAGCAGGTCGGTTGTATTCGCGTAAACAGGCAACTGAGTGTTTGTCGTTGCAAAGCTTTAAGAGAACAATGCGTGATGTGTATACAACGTCTGTATGTAAGGAAACACTTGACGAAGCACCGGCAGCCTATAAACCTATGCAGGAAATCATTGATTGTATTGCTGATACAGTAACTGTTCTTGATATACTGAAACCAGTCTACAACTATAAAGCACATTAATTGCTGTATGTTTCTGTAACGAGTTGTAAGAATACACAGAATGCCCAAGCAAACTTTGTACAAAGTGCAACTGGACAAATTGTTATGGTGTATGTTATGTATATGTCAACAACAGTAAAACTGGAGATACAAATAATTCAATAAAATGTAGACAACATAGCTAATATAGACAGAAGGTGATAAATTGTTAAAGAGTTATAAAGTTGAAATAAAACCCACACCTGCACAGAAACAGGTTATAAACTGTACTATAGGTACGTGCAGATATGTATATAACTTTTATCTTGCATACAACAAAGAGATGTATGAAACCAATAAAAGTTTTGTATCAGGTATGGAGTTTTCTAAATGGCTCAATAATGATTTTATCCCAAATAATCCTGAGTATCACTGGATAAAAGAAGTTAGCAGTAAATCTGTAAAACAAAGTATTATGAATGCTGAAAGAGCTTACAAGAATTTCTTTAAGGGAAGAGCAAGATATCCTAAATATAAGAAGAAAGCTAATTCAGATGTGAAGATGTATTTTGTAAGGACAGATGCTAACACAGTTATACCTTGTGAAAGACACAGAATAAAAATATCTACTCTTGGGTGGGTAAGGTTAAAGGAAAAAGGTTATATCCCTACAAACCCAAATACACACATAATAAAAAGCGGAGCTGTTTCATATAAAGCAGGCAGATATTATGTATCGGTTTTAGTAGAGGAGCAAGAGATACCAAAACCAGTATTAAATGACTTTGGGATAGGTATTGACTTAGGCTTAAAAGATTTTGCTGTTTGCTCAAACAGTAAAACTTATAAGAATATAAATAAGTGTTCTCAAATAAGTAAACTTGAAAAGAAACTTAGACGAGAGCAGCGTAGCTTAACAAGAAAATATGAAAGCTATAAGAAACTTAATAAAAATTTGAAAGGAGTAGCTGCTCGGCAAAATATACTTAAACAAAAGCTAAAGGTACAAAAAATTTATCAGAAACTTGATAACATAAGAACAGATTATATCAATAAAGTAATATCTGAATTGGTGAAAACCAAGCCAATGTGGATATCTATTGAAAATCTGAATGTATCAGGGATGGCGAAGAACAGACATTTATCTAAAGCAATATCACAGCAGAAGTTTTATGAATTTAGAGTAAAGCTTACTGCTAAGTGTAAGGCTAATGGGATTGAATTAAGAGTTGTAGACCGTTTCTATCCTTCAAGTAAAATGTGTCATAGCTGTGGCAGTATAAAATCTGGTTTAAAGCTATCAGATAGAATATATCACTGCGATGCATGTGGATATATAGAGGATAGAGATTATAATGCAAGTCTGAATTTAAGGGATAGTCTTACATATGCTTTAGCATAAGTACATAAATGGAGTACCGTAGGCTATACGGGAATTAACGCCTGTGGACTATAGAAAGAAGCAAGTAGTATTAGAAATACCAAAGCATATAGGAAGAAGCAGGAAATTTCTTAATATGGGTATATTTGTCCATAATTTAAGTAGCAGAACACTTCTATTAGGAATGTAGAAAATGAACGTGCGATTAAGCTTGCATAGCAGTACTCTAAGTTTAGTATAACTGCTTTTATATTATTGCGGTAGAAAACACACGATATACACGCATATGTTATGCAAGGTATATAGCACGATAATATGTTGTAATATACGCACACGGTACGCATAAACGATAGTAGTGTATCGTGTGCTATATGTGATAAATTGTTAAAGCACGAACTAAATATGTGCAGAAAGGACGTATACAATGTATAACACATTAATTGAAAATCTCGATTTAGCCTATAATGATATTAATAGTCGTATAGGTAATTATGTCCTGTATTATAAACAGGCAATTGACGCCTTTATCAAGGAGCATAATCTTGATAAGGATGTTGCAGTAATCGCAAACGGTAAAGAAATACGCGGCGTTCTGCGTGTAAACGCAAACAACGCCACAAATGTACGAATGCCGTATAGCGTAGATTTTTATCCGTATAATAAAAATGGAACAGTAAGTTTGCAGCGTAGAGTATTGCCGGTATTTTATGCAACGTGTGCACCCAGCGAGTATTTTACAAAGCTTCTTGAGAATTATAAGCCTGTTGAATAAGGGTGCGCTGCTTAAAGGTAGCCAAACTATATGCATAAACAGCATAAACTCAAAATTTGGGAGGTGTAGCTTAGATGGATACGGTAGCTTATAGAAAGTTTTGTAAAGATGTAAGATCCTTGCAAGGGTTTTGGGATACTGATGTAGTACGTTTTCGCTATGCCCCCAATGAGTTTATAGCTGTACACATGCAAGGTATGTCCGATGCAGCGTATATCACATATGACGGCAAAGAATATACTTATCAGATGCGTAAAGTGTTTGAGAAATTTGAGGATATCAAGGCATTGCGTGCATATATGTTTAAGGCGTATGCACGCTATGCCGCGCATGAAGTCGCCGAGCAGCATAAAGAATTGTCTGATATAGAGTATAATGCATTGTGTTTATGGCTGATAGACCGTTATTATAACATTTGTGTCAGCAATGGGTTTGCCGCTATGCGGCAACAGGTAGAGCAGGATTCAAACAGAAACTAATGGAGTGTAATTGAAATGAATTATGAAGATGCTTGTTGCACCAGACTGCTTGAAGTTTATGGCAACGTTGAAAAGAAGTTGAATGCTGTTGGTTGTAAGCTGGGTTATTATGAAGAGGACGCTTATTTGTGGATTGAGTTTGCAGATGGTTCGTTAGAGATAACGGAAAAGGATTTGTTAAAGCTAAATAAGTACGCGTCAGAAGACGCTTTGCGTATTGAATTATTAATGATGCGCCAGTCAAGACCGAAGGATTTTCGGTTCAAAAATAAGTGATACAGTATATTGTGAGGTGTGAATGTATTGAACATACATTTTGATAATGAATTTCATTGTTTAGATTTTCTTATAGCAAATTTTTATACGTGTAATTTTGCTGAAAAATATACACGTAAAGAATTGGCGTATATGTTAAGTTTTCTCGAACCGCAGGCATACAAAACGTCAGCCACTCCATTTAGTTCTATGTGTAAGAAGCGAATGTGTGCACACATTGACTTCTATTTAAAAGTACATACGGCGGATCGTTTGCGAATGCGGAATTTTGTGCACGGAACATTTATCCTTGATGCAGAAAGTTGAGTAAACTATGCGATGGTATGATGTTAAATCATTGGCAAAATACATAACAATGAAGTGCTATGCAGATGGACATCCAATAACACCGGCAGAGCTGCAGCAGGTGTTGTATATTGTACAAGAAGCTTTTGTATTAAATGGTTCTATTGCTTTTTTAGAACCAATTATAGCTGTAAACATAGGTCCGCAGGTGCAATCAATACATCTAATGTATTGTAGCTCTTATGGTGTACGGCGTATATTTCCAGTAGGCTATTTTCAAAATGTGCGGGATTTCAAATTTCCAGATCAAGCGTTTGTAAACGAGGTAGTTGATACTGCAATACAGTATGATTTTTTCACAATGAAAAATTTGTTGTGTAGTGAAACAGAAGCGTGGCATAGAGTTTGGTGTAACGAACGAGGTGTCAGTGCAGTAATACCGCTGAAATATATTGCTGGAGCAAAGCAACCTGTGTGGGAATGTATTAGGAAGAAATGAGCGGAGGTTATAACATGGATGATAAACTGATTACTTTAATTTTGTTATGTGCTGTATGTTTAATAATATATACTGTGGTGTATGTTAATAAACCAGATATGCGTACAAGTAGTGCAGATACGAAAATATTATATAAATTAGTGCAAATTTTCGTAGGTCTTTTGTTGCTGTGCGTCTTAGTGCTTGGTATAGTGTTTTCTACAGTTGCTATAAAAAATGAAGCATCTGTAACAGGTGGTTGCGTAACTGATAAAACTACGGTGTATCGACCGGCTACTTATTTTCGTACAGGACAGACCGAATACGTATTATATGTAGATGGCGAATATATAGACAATCTTGGAAAAACAAAAACATACGCCAAAAAGTATTTTGTTGACAGAGAAACCTATGATGAGTACGCTATTGGTGACTACTATGATACAAAGGCTACTGTAACAGTGTCTAATGAGTATCAAAATGCACAGAAATGAAAAAAATAAACACAGGTGTATAAAATTGAATGCTTTTTAAAGATCTTCAAGACACAAAGAAATTATTTGGTGTAATTCAATTGTGTTTTTTGGAGGTCTTGTTATGCATTTTCGTATTGTAGAAATAAAAAATAATGACTTGTACGTTATTTATGATGCCGACAATGGCGGTGTTTGCTGTTGCAGCAAGTACACAGTGAATCAGTTGCTGAATGATTATAAGCAACAGATTGACGGTGTAACGCTGACTGCGAAAGGCATAAACATACAGGAAGTCAGTCTTGATGGAGTAATAAGGGCGAAGAAAGCACCTATAATCTGTGAGGATACAACAAAACGCAGTGCGGTAACAATAATGAAAGGACTTAGTGAGAAACACTATCCGCGCGTAAAACAGGAACGTAGGTCTACAGGAAGCTATGTAAAAGTAGCAATAGCCTGTACAACTGATTCTAAATATGCAGAAGAACTACCTGCATTGCAAGTATCAGGTAATACTTTTCTGGCACTGAATGGTTGCGTCTATAAGAGTGAACCTGCAAAAAATATGTCAGCACAAGAACAGCGTAAAAAAGTAACCGATTATTTTGTGAGGACTGTGCAGAACTATACACCTACAGATGCAGAGAAACAGTTGTTGATAGAGTTGTATGCATTATTAGAACAGCAATATGCAATAAATAATAAAACGCTGGTTGCTACTAATGAAATAGATAAGCAGATTGCAAAACTTGAATCAGAAAAAGAAAAGCTTTTATTGAAAAAACAACAGTTAAATAACACAAGAGATGCTGAGAATAAGACACATATAAAAGAAATGCAAAGCATTGCAAATAGGTATAAATATAAAGATATCAAAGGCAATGAACTTGTAGAGTACAGTTTTATGGGTGGTAGTACAAATTCTGCAAAACGTGTGTCGCGTGAATGTATGCGTTATGTGGTTGAACGAAGTAAGCGAAAGTTGTTATACACGCATGGTTTAGCTTACAGACATCCAACAACGTACAAGCAGCCAATAAGCAAAGTACGTGCTATGCAAATAATAGATAGCGCAGATTTTTTGGATGTAGATGCAACGCATAGTGATACTATATATTTGAATACATATAGCGAAAATGATATGTGGTAATACGCTAAAGATGAACAGCAATGTAGTGTACATTGCTGTTTTTTCTAAATAGTTGCTACATTTTTTGTATAAATATACAAATTTTGCAAAAATGCTTGACTTTAGCAACGGTGCCTGTTATGTATGTAGTTTAAGCAGAACAAGTGAGGTGGCTACAATGAAGAAAGCTGTTGAATAAAAGAACTGGTTTTATACGCACTTCAAAGTATTGTTGGTATACTGCAGATGTGCAGAAACTTGAAGCACTCGGTTATGTAATTGTTGAAGAAAAGTGAGGTTTTTATTATGTTTGACTGGTGTGAAATAAAGAAAGAATACGAAACGGCAGTGAATATGTCAGTAACTCCTGAAAATCTACGTAAGTATCGTGAAGGCGAGATCATAGATGAAGAAATGAGTGTACGTTGGAATCGTGAGGAAGTGAAACGCCGTAACGAAAAATATGCTGCAAAGAAACAAGAATTAGTTGCTAAACGCAGACAGCGTATAGACAAAATAACAGATGAGGTAGTAAAGTATATAGCATCTGAAGTGCCGTGTAGCGAAAAGAAAGCACGACTTATTTGGAATAAGGCGTATGATGATGGACACTCATGGGGTATGAACGAAATAGAAACGTATGTTGAGAGGTATATAGCATTTGCACAGGCTATACTTACATAAATAGAAAGGCGATGTACGTTTATGACACTGATGGAATTACGCAAAACATGTGCACGCAATACTGAAATTTTTGTACGCAGTGTGGAAGACAAGGTTAATATGTATCCGGTTAGTAATATTTTGATAGGTACAGTTGCGTTTAGTTCAATGGAAATTTTGCCGGGAATGGTTGCATTAGCCGCTAATCAGATTTTAGTAACACTTGATATACCGCTTAATGTATTGGAAGCATGGATTAAATACTCCAATACGCAATATGCTGAAACCGATAAAGTGTAAGTTGCACATAATTAAAGAAAGGGTGCTTGAAACGATGTTAGTATGGCACAGGTATATAAAAATATTAAATGGTTTGGACTATAAGGTTTATATGTGGTTGCTATTGTTTGGTTTTATTCCTGTGTTTGTTACAATAAGCAAATACATAAAAGCGTAATAAATGTTAAAGGCAAACTGATATAATGGCGTAATATGCTGTAATAAAGTTTTTATGTTGAAAGGATACGTGATTTTATGAAAGTAAAAGCAATGACCGTACCAGTAGAAGTTGAAGTAACACTCGACCCTATAAACGCTATAGAGGGACTGGAGAAAGAGTTTGGTTTTTATGCAAGCGGGTCATTTGAAGAAGTCAAGCTGGACAACAATGGCTGTCTTATGAAATATACCGAGGTAAGAGAACACTATGATGTAGAGGAGTGTATAAGTGTTGATCCAAAGGTTATTAGGTTGTATAAAGCATTATGTGAGCTAAAAGCAGCTTATAGAGAGTATAGCACGCGTACAGACGAAAATTAACATAAACGCCTCCTAAATTTTAGTATATAAGTGTTGTACAAACCAAAGACGTATTATTGGAAGAGGTTTCTATGAATAATAAAGTTGAAACAAAAAAAGGTTTTGCACTTGATTTTTTCTTTTGAAGAAAATGATGTCAGGACACTTTGTGAAAAACATTTTGTTGCAAATACAACTGATGCTTGTGCACTGCTTATGTTGCTTGTAGATTTTAATAACAACAGTATATCTGCGTTATATAAGATATCTACAAAAATGTCGGAAACCGTGATTTGCGAGAATGAGAGATGACGTAATGATAGATAAAAACACACCTTGGAGCAAACGTGCTCCATTTGATCCAGAGTCAATAACTTGTGGACGCTGTGACAGCGATATTTCAGATAACGCCTTTCAGTATTGTCCGTATTGCGGACAAAAGCTTGACTGGACCTGTCTAAATGACTCTGAAACTTCTTTTGAGTTGGATGGGAAGACCTACAACGTTTTATTTGACGATGACTATTTTGACGATTAAACATATTAGCTATGTAGGCTAACAACAAAACAATAAATACACAGGTAAATGCAATAGCGCTATTATTGCGTTTACATTATGTACGCATTAAATATGACGAGAAAAATACCTCGAAACCAGTGAGCTTTTTACGGGAGAATGTAACTAAAAAGAAATTTAATGAGGTGGTAAAAATGAATATAAAAGAATGGGCAAAAAGAGAAATTGAAATCGCTTGTGCGCGGGAACGCGGCAATAAAAATACAACCGAGTGTGATTACGCATGTGCCTGCTACAAAAGCGCTTTCAAGGCATTTGAGAGTCTTATGACCGACGGCCATAGTGGTTTAAGCATTAGCATCACAAAACATATTTTAAATCGATTGATCGATGGTAAACCTTTAACACCAATTGAAGACGTTTCAAGTGTTTGGAACATGATTGTCGGAGATAAGCCGACAAAAGGTTGTAACACATATCAGTGCAGCCGTATGCGTTCATTATTTAAAGATATTTATTTTGATGGTACTGTGAAATATAGTGACGTTGATCGTTTCCGTTGTGTCAATAAAGACACTCAAAATGGTGCAAGTTGCTTAAACGAGTTTATAATTAATCTTCTTAATGCTCAATTTCCAATAACAATGCCGTATTACCCTGATAGTTGTTCTTGGGTTGTGTATTGTACGGAAGGTCGTACAGACACGGCAAATGGTGACTTTGATACTATTGGTGTTTTATATATAAAGAAACCGGATGGTGAACAAATTACAATAGACCGTTTCTTTAAAACCGACAAAAATACTATGATTGAAATTACACGTGAAGAATATGAAAAGCGTATGAACATAAGTAAGTTAAAGGAGATACAATGTGAATAAATTTGAACGATATACAACAAGAACAAGTACAAAATTTAAAGAAAACGTACTGTTGCGTGGAGGTTGTACGATTGGTGCTGCGATATGTCAGCTTGCTGATTATGAAGAATCCGGTTATACACCCAAGTGTGTAAAATTAGCCCACGAGGATATGTATACATGGCAACTTTCAAGTTATGGTTTTGTTGATACCGGTTTAAGGATGGGTGTAACAGAGAGCGACGCAATACACAGGCTTGCTGAATATGAAGATACTTATATGACACCTGATGATTTTAAACGTATGGTTTCTGAAAAATATAGTAAGAAAAGTTGCGTATGAAAGCAGGTGTGTTATATGAATACAGAAATGTGCAAAGGATGTTTTTGTGGTAACCCGTTTTGTACGTTAACAAAAGCACAGGTTTTAGAATACGGACCTATTTTACAACGTAGTGCTTATATTATAATGCGTACAGCTACAAAAAAATTTCCACGTACATATGCATTTAAAAGGATACCGTTATTTAGAAGTTTTAGTGCCTTAATTCCAGATTCTACAGTTGCGCACCCACATATTTATAAGCGTTTGATATATGATGAAGATGCGAATTGCATTGTTGTGTGGGAAGAATTTGAAGTGTTAACACCGTTAGCTTATGATACGAAATCAAAAGTGGTTAGTAAAGGTTTGTCAAAAGGAAATGTGCGATAAAGTTAAACGGTAACGTGTTAAATACAGTAGTAGAAAACTACTGTAAAACAATAGAAGAAAACTACTGTAAAACAATGGGAGAAACTGTAAATCAAAGGAACGCAACGTTATACATACTGTGCAGAAACAGATATGCTTTTATAGTATAATAGACATGTCTTTATATTGATAAAATGTAAAAAGGACGTGTAAACTATGTCAGAATATGTAAAAGTAAAAGATTTAGTACCCGGTAATGTATATTTTGCAGGCTCAGGTTGGCGTAATATTTATCTGTATTGTGGCAGAAACAAACAGAAACAGTTTGTATGGTATTTTATAGGTAATATTGACGCATTTGCAGCAACACCAACGTTCGATTATGTATTGGATAGTATGCACTATTTGGGAGCAAGACAGATATGTGTAACAACGACTAATAAGAAGGTACGTGCATTGACAATAGCAAATCTTAAGTATTTCTATGCTAATAATGCTGCTGTAATACAAGGATTGTGTGGTAAAACAATAGATATGCACAAGTGTACACAGGAAACTCTTGAATACATGTCTACAGCTTTTTATACCCGTAAGCACTATTGATGCCGAGGTGAGGCGTATGTATTATAACGAGGAAATCTTAAAGCGATATCCTACTATACGTAAGGCGTTTGCGAATAAACCGCTTAAACGTTTGAATGTTAACGGTACAAGTACTATCTGTGAAACTGATTCAAGTGATCCTGTTTTTGACGGCGGTTTCTATGCAATGCACTGTAAGGAACGTTTTGACCTTGATACGTATGAAAAATTGCAATCTGACACGCATACATAATGTAGCTGTATGCGTGTCAGAATTTTGTATATACATACAAAATTTTAATTGAATTTTTGTGAAAAGTACCACTTGTAATTATTAACGATACCTGTTATGTATATGTATGGTTGAAAGAGGGGTGACAGATGTAAACAGCAATTGATGTAATTGCGGACGAAATAACGAGTGGGCAGTGGCAACAAGAGTTGCCGATAGAAACGTTATGTTCGATGACGGGTGAATATGAGGCTATGTATTTTTCTAATCTGCGTAAATATCTGCAATCTGATCTTGTAGATTTAGTGCTATACACAAATCAATGTTTAGATGACATAGTTGTACTTAAGCAAATAGGACACGGACAATCAAAGTAAACGTAAAGGATTAAAATAAATGAACGTAAATGCTATTATGAATACTATATATAATTATACAGATAATGATTTATTGATTTTGGCTAAACAGGTACTTAAGTTGTTTGTCACAGGTGTATCAGATGAGTATCCGTTGCGTGAGTTGATAGATAACTACCCAATGGGTGCTGTTATGGGAACAATTGCAGTACCACAATACATAATGCAAGAGTGTACAAACCGCTGGATAGCTAAAATTGAAAGTGAGGAAAATAATTATGAAGTATAGAGAATTTTTATCATTAACAGATGCAGAAATCAGCTTTATTCTCATGGATATTTTTAATCCAACAAAGATTGAAAATATCCGGAGAGATGAAAAATACAATGAAATTACCGTAGATATCACTACGGGCGGTTGGGACGATGGCGAGGGCGGTACGTTTCAGGTCACGGATGAAATGTGTTTGCAGATGGATACTATTGAGGTAGATTTTTCACTTGATAAGACAGATCTTAAAAAATGGAGACAGTTTTTGCTTGCCAAAGGCTGTGATGTGCGATTGAAAGACAATCCTTATTTAGTTTCATAAAGTTGAGAAAAGCACTTATGAAACCCGAAAATTAAAAAGTGGAGTAATGTAATACCGTATGCTGAAAACCAGTTGATAGTAATAAGTTGCTGAAATTAATAAAAGACTTGACTTAAAGACTGTATATATATATAGTATGATAGTGACACCAAAGTACGCATGACATTGAATATATTAAAGGATAATCAAATAAAATTATCAATTTAATTGTATTGAAAGCAGGAATTAAAATGGCAAATAGTAAAGATTTTAAAAGAATGTGCGAATCAATGGAAAGTTGTGAGACGTGCATATTGTTAAAAAACGGCTATTGTTATCAAGATAATCAGCGATACACAGCTAAGGAAAAAGAAATAGTTGATAATTGGGTAAAAATAATCCCGTTAAAAGTTATATTGTGGATTATCTTGAAAAATATCCGAATGTAATCAGACACGCAAATGGGATACCATGCGTTTGTGTAAATCATGCGTATCCGTATGGGTCAAAATGCCGTGGTCTCACCTGTTATGACTGCTGGCATCAAAAGATGAAAGATTATAGTATTAGAAACAGTTATGTAGGAGAGCAACTATAAAAAATATAATGTAGAAGTCAATATTAAATTGACAATTTCCGATGGAAGAATAAATACTGTTTGTCTTGATAATTCGAGGCAACAAATCATTTATAACATTAAAGACTATGAAGAGCAATCTGCATGGTATGTAGAAGATTTAGCAGAAATTATTGGAGAGTATTTGGAAAATTGTTGTGCTAATAAACAAGTTGAGTAAAGTAGGTTGTGTTAAAGGGATAGGTTCTATGATAAGCGAATGGATAAGCGTAAAAGAGAAGTTGCCAGAAAAGGGCGATCATACAGAGTATTTGCTAACTGACGGGAAACATTGTTACGTAGGGCATTATCGTCACAAGGCAAAAGTTTGGGATCATGCAAAATTAGGCTGGGTGCAAGGTACCTGTGCTGATACAGGTGAGCCGTATGACATTGCTATCACGCATTGGATGCCGTTGCCTGAATTGCCAACGCACGAATAAACCGCTAAAGGGGGCTTTAAAGTATGTTATATAAAAATACATGGAAGTATTTTTCTAATAAAGATATTGAGCAACTAAAATTTCAAGATGCTTTTTGTACATGTTATCGTTTTCCAGTTAGTGTACTTTATTCAATCGTAGAAAATGCAATAACGGATGCTACTATAGTTACTACGATCGTGCGTAAAGCCCACTCCTTTAGGGGTGAGATATAAGCACTT
>ERZ1026854.335-NODE-335-length-33804-cov-8.073573_pt1 | contig 33804 bp, 27 predicted proteins | sample MGYA00380157_ERZ1026854 | MGnify/ENA primary metagenome ERZ1026854 (study PRJEB33269, sample SAMEA4719793) | human gut metagenome | biome: human-associated habitat; feature: organic feature; material: feces | place: Cameroon | collected 2013-10 ... | reverse complement strand
CTTGCCGCCCGGCAAGGGAGCTTGACGAAGAATGGACTTATTTCAGCCGAGGATTTGTCTGTAGGTTGATTGAAGATTAGTATTATCATAATTATTATATTTTCCCATATGCTGCCTTATAATCGCAGAAATGGGGATATGCGGTGACAAAATTTTTTTGACATTGTTGTGCATTATGCAGTTTGTATAAATTTGCTATTGCCAAAACGACGATTGTGTGATATAATGTATAAGAATGAGAAAGGGGACGGGCTGTCTCCTTTCAAGCCTATATTTGAAAGGACTGATTTTATCATGTCAAATTCTCCCGAATGGATCAAAAAGTCTGCTATTTATCACATCTACCCTCTGGGCTTCTGCGGCTGCGAGCGCACCCGTGACGAGTTCTCGGGCGAGGTACACAGGATAAAGAAGATAATAGAGTGGATACCCCACCTCAAGGCAATGAGCATAAATGCCGTTTATCTCGGCCCTGTTTTCGAGTCTGCGGCTCATGGCTATGATACCTCCGACTACACCAAGATAGATGCACGTCTGGGCACCAACGAGGATTTCACAGAAGTCTGCAAGGCTCTCCACGAAAACGGCATAAAGATAATCCTTGACGGCGTTTTCAATCACGTTGGAAGAGAGCATTTTGCTTTTAAGGACGTTAAGCTCAACCGTGAACGTTCAAAATACTGCGGCTGGTTCTGCAACCTTAATTTCGGCGGCAACACCGCTTATAACGACGGCTTCTGGTACGAGGGCTGGAACAACTGCTATGACCTGGTAAAGCTCAACCTGAGAAACAACGAGGTAGTTGAATATCTGCTGAACGCTGTCAAGATGTGGATAGAAACTTGGGATATCGACGGTATCCGTTTTGACGCTGCCGACTGCCTTGACAATGACTTTATCAAGCGCATACATAGCTTTACAAGAAGCATGAAGCCCGATTTCTGGCTCATGGGCGAGATAATCCACGGCGACTACCGCCGCTGGGCAAATCCCGAAATGTTTGACTGCGTTACCAATTACCAGTGCTACAAGGGAATTTATTCCTCCCACAACGACCGCAACTACTTTGAGATAGCACATTCTATCGAATATCAGCTTGGTCAGTACGGCAATATCTATATGTACAACTTTGTGGATAATCACGACGTTGCCCGTCTGGCAAGCAATCTGAGGGATTATGACAGGATATACTGCTGCTATACTCTGCTTTACACCATGTACGGCGTGCCCTCCGTTTATTACGGCAGTGAGTTCGGCATAAAGGGCGCAAAGGGAAATGGCGCAGATGCGGATATGGCTATCCGTCCCTGCCTGGAGCTGGACGATATCCCCGGCAGAGATGATACCCTTTTCGAGCATATCTGCGAGCTGGGAGCTATCAGGAGCCAGTTCCCCGCACTCCAGTCAGGCTCTTACAAGAAGCTGGAGCTGAAAAACCAGACCTTCCTTTATCAGCGTGAGCTGAACGGTCAGGTGGTCTATATCGGACTTAACATCAGCGACGGCGACTATACCTTTAACGTTGGCACCAACTATGCCCGTCTGGCAGACCGCCTTACAGGCAAGCACTACGATGTAAGCGGCGGCTGCGCAAGGGTAACTGTTCCCAAGAACCACTCCGTTATCCTTGTTGATGCAAATACTACCGCTCCCGTAAAGGAAGAAGCTGCAAAAAAGCCAGCACCTGTTGAGATCCAGGCTACCAAGGCTGAGGAAAAGCCTGCTGAACAGGTAAAGGCTGAGGCTGCGCCTGTAAAGGAGGAAGCACCCAAGGGCACACCCTCCGCAGGAATACCCGAGGGCAGGAAGATCGTTATCGGCGGCCATTACAAGCACTTCAAGGGCGGCGACTATGTTGTTCTGAACGTGGCTCATGACCACGAGACCTATGAAGAGCAGGTAGTGTATATGCAGATATACGACAAGCCCAAGGTCTGGGTACGTCCCCTTAAAATGTTCCTTGAGGACGTAAACGACCACGGCAACATTAAGCCCAGATTTGAATTTATTGATAAGATGGAATAATACAAACAGGTGATACTGCATTTATGCAGTATCACTGCTTTTTAAAGGAGGCGCAGTCAATATGCAGGTAAAGAAAATTGCCGTGCTTGCGGCTGCGCTTCTTTTATGCTCATGCGGTGAGGCCGGTAACAGCGATGTTTTATCGGAAGCCGCTTTAACTTCCACTGGAACATCTGCCACGGAGATAATAGACGAAACTACTGCCCGTGAGATACTTACGGAGGAATATCCCGTTTCGGAAGAAAGCATATCGGAAAGTGAAGTCATGTCGGAAATATCCGCTGAGATATCCGCAGAAATTTCCGCAGAAATTTCCGCAGAAATTTCTGAAGAGACTTCCGAAACATCAGAAACCACATTTCCGCCCGAAACGCAAACCACTGCCGAAAGCAGCGAAACAGCGGCATATGATATCCGCAGCGAGACTGTCACCTTTTCCTCCGCCAAGACAAGCAGCGCAGAGGAGAAGCCTGTAAAAGTGACCGTTCCCCAAATTGCCACAGGCAACTTCACTGGGGCAAAAACTCTTGAAAATGACATTGCTTCCGTTGATATATCCGATGCCGCCAGCGGAGTTGTGCAGGTGCGCTACAAAGGCTCGTGCAGCAACGTTAAGGTAAGGATAACCATGGGGGACAATGTTTATGACTACGGGCTTTCGGGCAGCGCAGTATATCCCTTGCAGTCGGGGAGCGGCGAATATAACGTAAAGGTGCTGGAAAATATATCGGGCAAGACCTATGCCATTGCCCTTGATGAAAGCTTTTCGGCAGAGGTTTCCGATTTCAGCCCATATCTTCTGCCCACCCAGTACATCAGCTTCAGCCAGTCGGATAACTGCGTTAAAAAGGCTGCGGAGCTTTGCGCAGGCTGTGACAGCGATGCGGAAAAGATAGCTGCCATATTTGAATATGTCACCGACAACATCTCGTATGATAAGCAGCTGGCGGCATCGGTAAAGAGCGGATATATCCCCGACCCCGACAGCACTCTTGCCAAGGGCACGGGCATCTGCTTTGACTATGCGTCCCTTTTTGCGGCGATGTGCCGCTCGCAGTCCATACCCACAAAGCTGGTCATGGGCTACATTCAGGGAAATATGTACCACGCATGGAACGAGGTCTATACAAAGGAAACAGGCTGGGTCACGCTTGACTTGTTCATCGAGAAAAACAAGTGGAATCTGCTTGATCCCACATTCTACGCCAGCGCCGACAATAAGAGCGATGCGGCTGAATATATGTCCGATAAGGATGGCTATTCCGCTGTTTACTATTACTGATATGTGAAAGGGGGAATAATATGTCAAAAAAAATACGTCCGCTGACTGCCGATGAGGTGTCATACTTTTGCTATCAGGCGGCGGTGATACTGGATTCGGGCGTTCCAATATATGACGGGCTTACCGTCATCACATCGGAAATGAAGGACAGCTCTCCCGAGGCAATAGAGCTGCTCAAGGCGGTGACAAATTCCCTTTCGATGGAAAAGCCCTTTTATGCCGCTCTGGAGGAGACGGGGGCGTTCCCACGCTACTGCATAAAGGCGGTCATGGCAGGGGAAATGTCGGGCAAGCTAGACGAAGCACTGAAAGAGCTGTCCGAATATTACGAGCGTGAAGCTCAGCTGGGGGAGAAAATGCGCAGCGCAGTGGTCTCACCCATTATAATGCTGGCGGTGACGGCGGTGGTCATTGCGGTGCTTACCCTTAAAGTGCTGCCCATGTTTGCGCAGATATTTTCCGACTTTGACCCTGAGATATACCGTGTTATCGGCAGGAGCGTAAGGATATCATCGGCGGCGGGCACAGTGATGCTCATTATATGTGCGGTGCTTTTGCTTGCGGCGGGAGTGATGTTCATTATCTGGAAAGCTAAAAAGGAAAGCTTTTCATCGGGCTTTATCTCAATGATGCCGTTTACTAAAACAGCCTCACGCACCATAGCATCGGCGCAGTTCGCAAACGCCGTCAGCATGATGATAAACAGCGGCATTGCACCTGCGGAGGCGCTTTGCAGCGTAAAGGGGATATCATCGGACAAGTGGGTGAACGAGCAGATTGAAAAATGCGCAGAGCTGGTAATGAACGACGTGCCGTTTTCGGACGCATTGGAGCAGACGGAGCTGCTGCCTGTATTTTATTCACGGACACTGCGGATATCATACGGCTCAGGCTCTTTTGACTCAGCGTGGCAAAAAATAAGCGCCCGACTTACGGAAGAAGCGGACGCACGAATCAATATGATCATCAACTCGGCAGAGCCTATATTGACGGTGATACTTACCGCAGCGGCAGGTATCATGATGCTTACGGTGCTGATACCGATGATGAATATAATGACGAATATATAATACTAAGAACCAATTAAAAACTATACAAAAAGTCGAGCATAATCTTGCGTATATGGATTATGCGATGACTTTTTGTCTATAGTTTTATTGGTGATTAGTATAAAAATCGCTCTCTGGATTTATGTTTCAGGGAGCGATTTTTGTTTTGTGAGCCTTTCCTATAAGAAAAACGCCCTATGGATTTCATAGAGCGCTTATTCCAATACAAATATGATTATCCGATAAGCCTTGTAATAGTCAATATAACTTATCTGCCCCTTGAAATTAAGGGAGCGGACTATTCTGTCAATGTCCGTCACGCCCTCGCTGTCGGGCTTTATCAGGTCGGAGGTGGTTTGCAGATACAGATTTGAGGAGTCAAGCTTTATCATGAAATAATTTTCTCCCGAATCTATGCAGCGGCGGCAGGACTGTTCTATTATCTCCAGCGCCTGATCGTAGGTCTCGGCATACTTGTTTTCCACGTTGAAATAGTACATATCGGAGCTGTCCGCCACAGGCGGGTCGCAGAGCATATTGCTTATGATGCGGTTATTTTCCATTACCGAGTCTTCCGAGAGGAAATACTGGTACAGCACCATATCGGGATATCTTTCCGACAGCGCCGCCGATGGCTTGTCCCAGCCCACGTCTATGTGATACCACTTGCCCTCCAGCTTCACCATGTTCCACATATGGTCAACGTCCGTATAGCCTGTGACTATCATATTTTCTATCCCTGCCAGATTGCACAGGTAGGAAAAAGCCTTTGCATAGCCCTCGCAGAGGGCTTTTTTGTTTACAAGAGCGCCGTAGATAGAATCGGCAGTGGGGTCATCGGTGGAGCTTTCCACGTTGAGCACAAGGTAATCGTGGAAAATTTTCAGCTTTTCATAATCGGACATGGACGGGTCGGTAAGGGTCATTATCTCCTTTGCCGCCTTTTCCGTTTCCATAAGCATGATGTTTACTTCTTTTATGCTGTACTTATACGAGAAGTTCATCTCATAGGTCTGCACCGAGCTGTCAAAATCCCCTGCGTAGCGGTTCTGGAGATAGAAGAGCATCAGCTGCTCGCAGCGGACTGTTTCCAGCACCTTAACGTAGTCCTCGGTGCTTATGGTCAGGGGGACGTAGGATTTGGTGCGGAAATTCTGCATGGTATCTACCACGTCGTCGTAAACGTCCTGCATACGCTTGTCATAATCGAGGGAAGCGTATTTTGTGACCATGTGGTCGGGGATATACAGCTCCGTATCGGAAACATCGGCGTAGATATCCTCGGTCTCGGCGGGAGCCTCTGTGGTCACAGCGGTTCCGCCCGAGATGATAGTGTAGCTCACGTCATCTGTGTCGGGAACTTCTTCTCGGGAGCAGGCAGACAGAACAATGGCAATGCCCGCTGCCAATATCAGCTTTATTCTGTTGTAGATACCGCTGCTTTGCATCTCGGGAGCCTCCGTGGTCAATCAAGGTAATCAAGGAATATTTTTACGGTGAGGGTGTTTTCGTTGCTGTTGTGGTAAACGGATTCGGTGTTGAAGAGCCTTGCAGCCTGCTTCTTTGCCGTTTCCAGAACGGTTATGACATTGCCCTGTGCATTGCTGAAAAGGGCTGAGGTTATCTCGTCGAAGGCTTCGCTGTCTGCGCACATGAACTGAACTGTGGAGTTGCCGTTTTCTGCGGCTTTGAGGGCTTCACGGGTGATTATCGCCTTGGCTTCCTCAGTATCGGCGGCAACAAGGTCATTGTAGCTGTAATACTGATATTTTGTGCCGTTTGCGGCGGGAACTTCATACTCATAGTCATCTACCTGACGAAGCTCTCTTATGCGCTCGTCGGTAAGTCCGAAATAATCATAGCGCACCGAGTCGGGATTGCGTGATCTGTCGGGGTCGTCCCAGGTAAGGTCGATGTGATAATAATCGCCGCCCATTTCCACGATGTTCCACATATGCGGCTCGTTGGCAACGCCCAGCACCACCAGCGTTTTTATGCCTGCACGGTGGCACAGATAGGTAAATGTCTGGGAATACGCCTGGCAAAGGGCTTCCTTATCCACAAGGCAGCCATAAATGGTGTTGGGATTTTCAGCCTCGCCCGAGTATTTGCAGGAGATTATAACGGAGTCGTGGAAAAGCTTGACTATCTCATAATCGCTCATATCGGGGTTTATTTGGGAAAGTATCTTTTCAGCTTCCTCCTCGACCTCAGCTTTCATGTCGGCGATAACATCGGTGTCGTAATTGTAGAGCAGGCGCATCTGGGACACAAAGCCTGTGGTCTTGTCCTGGGTGTATTCGATGGTGGGAGAGATGTAGAAAAGCCTGTATTCATCGTTGTAGATAAGCTGATAAATGCTGAAAAGGTCATCGAAAGTGACTTCATCGTAATAGCTGAACTTTATGCTGCTTTCGCAGTCAAGCATGGCTGTTACAAGCTCGTCATATATTTTCTGATGCCTGTCGTTCAGGGTGTAATAGCTGTAGGGGTGGTCGATGGTCTTTCTGCCTGTGTAGGGACTTTTTTCGCCGTTTGCGGGGAAATATACGGGATTGCCCGCAGCGGAAAAGGCTATGGCAGAGCTTGACCAGTCAATGTCTTTGTCCGCTGCTTCTTCCGAAACGGTTTCCGATTCAACGGCGATGCTTACAGAGGTAGTTTCAGATGTTTCTTCCTGAGCTTCGCTTTCCGAAACTGTTGTTTCGGGCATTTCGTTGGCGGCAGTGCTTTCTGGCACGGAGGTCTCTTCCACAGTCTCGGTGCTTTCGGAAACAGCGGTCTCCTGCGGCTTTTCGCTGACTGTAGTTGTTGTTACAGATGTCACCGCCTGAGTTTCGGTCACGGTATCGGTGGGAAGCGGAGTGCTATCGTTTGTGTCGCAGCCGCTCAGCGTCATTGCCGCCATAAGTGCAGCGGCTATGACAGCGGCATTTCTTTTTCTTTTTATCATTGCATTTACCTTGTATCTTCGCAGATCATCGTTATATGGATTATCAGCAGGCTGTCATTGCAGTAGCGGACGTACTTGTTGGTCATCACCGTTTTGTCGGCAGGCTTATCTGCCCAGCGGTCCGCATATTTCAGCACCTGCCGTATCTTTTTTCTGTCAAAAAGTGCTGCTTTGGCGGAATAATACGCCTTTTCATCGGCAAATCTTATTTCCGCATCGGTAAGCCCCGCCGAAATTGCATCTGCCGCAGCTGATGACAGCAGTGCTGTGCCGCTGTCGGCGGAATCTGCATACAGTCCCTCACGCCTGAAATAGTTGTTGTCGGAGCTGCATTCGGGATATGAAAAGTACGTATTGTCGGGAAAATGGGTAACGCCCTCGATATCCCTGTCGCTTACCAGAAAATAGTAGTGACGGATAAAATTTTCATCGGGCGGGTCGAGTATGGGGTCGTCCCATGTGCAGTCAACGTTGTACCACTCGCCCTCCAGCATTACCTTGTTCCATGCGTGGGAAGCGCCGTCCGAGCCTGTTCCCGTTACGGTGACGCAGGGGATATCCGCCTTTTGGCAAAGGAGACCAAATGCTGCTGCATAGCCCTCGCACATTGAATATCCGCCGCAGAGAGCGCCGTACAGGGTGGTATCCGTATTTTCATCATCGGAAAAGGTGCAGTTCAGGACAATGTAGTCGTGAAAGGCTTTCAGCTTTTCGTAGTCAGAGGTGCTTTCATCAAAGGCTGAGGAAATTTCCCACGATGTTTTGCCGATATCCGCCTGCATCTGATGGGTGGTCTCCTGGTCATACCGATAGGTGAGCCGCAGAGTGTCGCTGTCACTGTCGGGGCGGTAGAACTTGCTTGTGAGCCAGAAGATATTCTCCTGATAATACACTGCCAGAAACAGCTTTTTCAGCGTTTCGGGCGGGAGCTTTTCGGGGAATACTGCCTGAGACTGAAAATTCTCCGCTGCATTTTGCAGGATATCATACATCTGCTGTTCCTTTGGTGAAAGTGAGCTGTAGATATACCGTCGGTCATCGCCCGTAATAGCAGACAGGCTGCCCGCAGAAGTAACGGTCTCGGACAATGAATAGTCCTCGTTAATTCTTGAGCAGCCTGACAGATTCGGGAGCGTCAGCACAAACAGCAGTGCGCCGATAACAATTCGCTGGTGTGTTTTCATGCCGTCTCCGTAATTTTCAGCTATCAGAAGCTCAGGTCAAGCTCGATCACCAGTGTGTTGGGGTCGCAGTTGGAGGAAACGGATGTTACCGCAGAGTTTTCGCTCTTTATCCATGAAGCGTAATCCTTTAGGTTCTTGGTAACAGCGTCATATACAGCCTGGCTTGTGACTCTTATCTCAACGGCTCTTGTGTTGCTTGCAGCGCATTCCTTGAGCTTTGCTCTGAGAGCGGTATCTGCGGAAGCTTCATCCGAATAGAGCTGCTTTGTTACCTTAAAGTAGTTCATATCGTCAGATGTGCAGGCAGGAGGAATGAAATAAGTCACCTGAGTTCCTGTGGTCTTCTTGTTTACATTGAAGTGGGACTTGTTGTGTATCCACTCGTCGGGAACGAGGAAGTATCTGTATCTGATATTGGTCTTGACAACGTTGGAGAGAATGGGGTCGTCCCAAGTGGTGTCAAGGTTGTACCACTTGCCGTCAACCTTTACAACGTTCCATGCGTGGGAGTCGCCTGACTCGTTTGTGCCTACAACAACGGTGCTCTCGATGCCTGTAAGGTCGCAGAGATACTGAATGCTCTTTGCGTAGCCTTCACACTGTATCTCGCCGTTTACAAATCCGCCGTAGATGGTCTGGTTGTAGCCCGACTCCTTGACGAAGTTGTTGTTGAGTGCGATGTAATCGTGGAATACCTTGAGCTTTTCGTAATCGGACTTGCCGTCAGCCTCTGCAAGTATCTTGCCGACTGTGGCGTCGATCTCCTTCTGCATGGATGCGATAAGCTCGGGGTCTATCTCCCAGTACCAGAGCTTGCCCTTTGATACCTTCTTGGAGGAGAGCCAGAAGAGCTGAGGCTCCTGCATATATACGCAGCCGTAAACCTTTATCCACATTTCATCGGTAACGCTGTCGTCAACTCTCAGGCTTGTTCTGATGGAGTTTGCAGCTTCAAGTATCTGCTTGTAAAGCTCCTTTTCGGCATCGTTCAGCTGATTATAGCCGTAGCGGGTGGTGCAGTCAACGTTGTACTCCTTGAGAATGGGAGCCTTGGTGGTGACTGGTCCGCCGCCGTTTTCGATCATGTTGATGATCTCTTCATGGTTGGGGGGGAGTGTGGTCTCCTGATTTTCAGCGTCCTCGGGAGGAACATCGCCGGGCTGTGTCTCAACGCCCAGCTGAGCTGCGGGGTCGGAGAAATCGCCCTCGGCTGTGGTCACTTCCTCGCCGCTGGGAGCGGTGGTGCCGTTTTCGATAACGTTGACGGAGGTCTGCGCCTGAGCATCGTCCTCAGTCTTGCTGCCGCAGCCTGTGAACACGGAAGCTGCCATGAGCACAGCTGCTGCAAATGCCATTATTCTTTTAGTCATTCTGAAATTACCTTCCTTTTTATTGTTCTTTTTCTCTTTTAATATACCAGGTCATAGTGTACAACGTAAACGCCGCCTGTGAAGGAGCTCTGTCTCATAAGCTTTGTAACGTTGGAGTGGTTTTTCTTTGCGTACTTCTGGAATGTTCTGAAGTAATCGTCGCTCATAAGTGAGTCATAGATGGACTTGTCGGTAACTCTTATTTCGGCAACGTTCTTGCCGTTGGCTGCTGCATCGTCAATAGCTGCGTACATTGCGGACTCAGCCTCGGACTTGGTGCTGTAGAGCTTGTTGTAAGCTGCAAAGTAGTTGCATGCTTCCTTGGTGCAGGCAGGAGGGTCAAAGAGGTGGATCTTGTTGCCGTTTCCTCTTACCATGGTATTTACATTGTAGTGGGTGATGTTATGTATCCAAGCATCGGGAACGAGGAAGAACTCATACTGAACGTAGCTGGAATCAAAGTGGTTGATGGGGTCGCCCCATGTAGCATCGAGATTGTAGTAGCCGTTCTCGCAGTAAACAACGTTCCATGCGTGGGAGTTGTCGTTTTTGTCGGTTCCTACTACAACAGTGCTCTCAATGCCTGCCAGGTCGCAGAGGTACTGTATGCTCTTTGCATAGCCTGCGCACTGAAGAGCGCCGTTGCCTGTAAGACCATTGTAGATGGAGCAGTTGTAGCCCGAATCGGACTTGCTGAACTCATTCTTGAGTACGATTGAATCATAGAATACCTTGAGCTTGGAAACTGTGCCGCTGTAGTTGTTTGCCTTGGAGATGATGCTTGCAGCTGCGGAGTCGATCTCCTTCTGCATTGCCTTTATCTCGTTCCTGTCGGAGGTCTTGAAGGAGATGATTGCGCTTGATGTGCCTGCGGAAAGGCTTCCGCCCATCCAGAAGAGCTGAGGCTCATTGTTGTAAACGATGGTATATACTCTTACAACATCATCGGTGGTAAGACCGGAGGGAACGTCAACGACGCTGCTTAGGCTCTTTACGGAAGAAACGATGTTGTTATAAAGCTTCTGCTCGGTTGCGTTGAGCTGCTTATAAGCGTATCTGGAGGAGGACTTTACCTTGTAGTTTGCATCATCAAGGTCGCCGCCGGTATTGAAGTTCTCGGAAGAGCCGCTTTCAGAAGAGCTGTCGGAACCGGAGTTTCCGCTGTCGGACTTTGTGGTCTCTGCGGGAGCCTCGGTGGTGGTAGCTGCTGTGGTAACAACAGGCTTTGTATCGGAAAGATAGTCGGAGTGGATAAATCCGCCCTCGGCAAGCTTGTAGTATTCGGTGTCGGTGATGGCTACGACTTCAACGGTGTCGCCTGCGTAATGCTGGGAGATAGGTGTGGAGCCGATTATCGCCTTTTCTCTGGAGTAGCAGTTCTCGGTAACGTACATTGTGGCGGACATCTCAGTCTCGCTCCAAGTCTGAGCACTGGTCTCGGAGGTCTCTGCTGCGGAGGTCTCGGCGGGAGTGGTCTCAGTGGGAGCGGTGGTCTCCTCAGTTTCCTCTGTGGTAACTTCTGTGGTAGTAGTGGCTTCGGTAGTAGTCTCGGTGGGAACGGTTGTTACCTCGGGAACATCGGTTTCCTCGGTCTCGGCGGTGGTTATGCTTACCTCATCGAGAGAGGGGAGCTTGCCTGTGTCCTCACTGGTTTTCTGGCAGCCTGTAGCCAGCACGGAAAGAGACATTACGAATGCCATTACCGCACTAATCTTTCTGCTCTTTGCTGATCTCATCATTTTTTTCGATCTCCTTTTCTTCTTTATTTATTACCGCTTTTATTCTGACGATTCTCATATCTTCCGCCAGAAGCACTGTAAAGGTGATGTTTTTGTAGATGACAGAGGGGGTCTCGCCGTCCTCGGGGATACGACCCAGCAGGTCGGTGATAAATCCGCTCATTGTGTCGTATTCGCTGTCCTCGGGCAGGGGAGCACCCAGGGTTTCCATAACGTCGGCAGCGTCAGCGGTGCCGCTTATGGTGTAGGTATTGTCGGATATTTGGGTTATCTCCTCAGCCTCATTGTCGTACTCGTCCTGGATATTGCCCACGATTGATTCAACTAAGTCCTCCATGGTGACAAGACCTGCGGTGCCGCCGTATTCGTCAACGGCAACAGCCATCTGGAGCTTTTTTGCGGTGAAGCGCTTGAACAGCTCGCCGCACATACAGCTTTCGGGAACGAAAGCCGCATCTCTCAGAAAGCTTTTCAGGGTCATGCTTTCAGATGAATGAGTACCTATAAGGCACAAGAGATCCTTGACGTATATCACGCCTTCTATGTGATCTATATTGTCTCTATAGACGGGAATGCGTGAAAAGCCGCTGTTTATGGCTGTATATACCGCTTCCGATATCTCGGCATCTATATCCACCGCAACGATATCCGTTCTGTGGGTCATAACATCGCTGACCGACAGCTCATGAAACTCAAAAACGTTGTTTATCATCTCACGCTCGGAGGACTCGATAGAGCCTGTTTCATTGCCTGCGTCCACCATAAGGCGTATCTCTTCCTCGGTAACTGCGTCAGCGTCCTCGGAGGGATTGCCCGATGCGGCAGCTGCTATTCTGGCTGCAAGGCTGCTTATCAGGGTAAAGGGCTTCATCAGCACATATATGAGCTTCACGGCAGGAGTGCAGCGGACTGCAAAGCTGTCGGGATCCTTGATAAGCTTCTTCGGAATGCTTCCGCCAAGGACTTCGGCGGCAAGCACCGTGCAGAAGATTATAAGCAGCTCGGCGATGATGAATGCGGGGAGAGACATTCCCTCAGCGGGGAAAAGGCCTGCAAAGCAGCTGTAAAACGGCGCAAAGAGCGTCCATTCGGCAGCTATGGTGAGAACTGTCACATTAAGTATGCGGTGTGCGGAGAAAGCGGAGATAAGCTCGCCGGGGTGAGAAAGGAGCCTGTAAAGCAGACCCTTGCCGCCCTTTTCGTTTTCAAAGCTTTTTACCTTTCCGTCGCTTATCTCGGTGCAGGCGGTTTCACAGCAGGTGAAGAACGCCCTCAGAAGAATAAGCACAATGCAGATGATGATACCTGCGGTAAGACTGCTGCCATTGGCAGTGCTGTTCACAACAGCGGATATAATATTACACCCGTCAGAATCCATAACCGACTTCCTTTCAGAACACGGCTGTACACCAGCCGATGATAATACACTGTAAATTATACAACAAAACTTTTCCCCTGTCAACGTGACAATAAGATAATCTCTGTAAATTATAAAAGCACCGATATGGTGAAAATGCCCGAAAATACGTGGTTTTGCAGACAGACGTTATAAGTGTAACTATTTGTAATCAAATTTTGTCCGAATTGAAACAGAAAATCCCGACAGCAAACCTGTCGGGATTTGGCAAATATCACATTTATATAGTATATTATTTCAGCAGACCCTTGTTATGCGCATCGTCAAAAAGATCGTCCATATGCTTCCAAAGCTTTTCGGAGCCGCCCTTTATGCACTTTCCACGCTCCTTGACCTGCTCATAGCTTACGTTGTGCTCACGCCAGCTTATGCCGTCCTTGAGATAGTTCAGCAGCATGGGCTGCATACGGTCAACGGAGGAGGCAAAGCGTGCTTCGGGAGTGCTGCCCGCTTCAAATTCTTCCCACAGGGTGCGGTATTCGTCACGCTGCTCATCGGGAAGCAGACCGAACAGACGGTCGGCGGCTCTTGTTTCACGGTCACGCTTGGTCTCATAGCCCTTGTCGTCAAAGAAATATGTATCCCCTGCGTCTATCTCCACAATGTCGTGGATAAGCACGGTTTTCACGGCTTTCAGCACGTCTATGGGCTCGTTTGCGTACTCGGCGAGCATTATCACGAACAGGGCAAGATGAAATGAATGCTCCGCATCATTCTCACGGCGTTTGTACTTCTGCTCCTCGCCCTCAAACTCACGCATTGAAGCGCCTCGGCTCTCGTTGCCTATGATATATGTCTGCCTGTAAAGGCTTTTCATCTTATCGGCTTCGATAAGAAAATCCAGCTGCTTTTTAAGTCTTTCGCTATCCATTTTTGTCTCCTTTTAAAACAAAAGCCGACAGATACTGTCGGCTTTTCGTATTTTAAGCTTTTATTACTTGGAGATAAGTGCCAGAGTATCTCTTGCAATGAGAAGCTCCTCGTTGGTGGGAACTACCCAAACCTCTACCTTGGAATCGGGAGCGGAGATCTTGCAGAGCTTGCCCTTGATCTCGTCGTTCTTAGCGTTGTCAAGCTTGATTCCGAAGAAGTCCATATTTGCGCAAACGTCTCTTCTTACCTCGGGAGCGTTCTCACCGATACCGCCTGTGAAGATGATAGCGTCAAGACCGTTCATAGCAGCAGCAAATCCGCCGATGTACTTCTTGATCTCGTAGCGGAGCATATCGCCTGCCAGCTGAGCTCTCTTATCGCCCTTAGCTGCGGCAGCGGCAATGTCTCTGTTATCGCTGGAGATACCGGAAATTCCGAGGAAGCCTGACTTCTTGTTGAGGTAATCGCTCATCTGGTCAGCGGTGAGACCAAGCTTCTTCTGAACGAACTCAACAGCGGAGGGGTCAACGGAGCCGCTTCTTGTGCCCATGAGCACGCCGTCAAGAGGAGTGAAGCCCATGGTGGTATCAATGGACTTGCCGCCCTGAACTGCTGTGATGGAGGAACCGTTGCCGAGGTGGCAGGAAACTATCTTAAGATCCTTCAGGTCCTTGCCCATAGCCTCAGCAAGAGCTGCTGTTACGAAGCGGTGGGAGGTACCGTGGAAGCCGTACTTTCTTACGTGGAGCTTTTCATAGCACTCGTAGGGGAGACCGAACATATAAGCCTTTTCGGGCATTGTCTGGTGGAATGCTGTATCGAATACAACTACCTGAGGACAGTCTGCGGGGATAACCTTCTTGCAGGCTCTCAGAGCAAGTGCGTGGGGGTGGTTGTGAACGGGAGCCAGCTCTGCCAGACCGTCGATCTTGTCGATTACCTCATCGGTAACGAGAGTTGTCTCGCTGAATACCTCAGCGCCCTGCACGATCCTATGACCTACTGCCTTGATCTCGCTCATGGAGTCGATGACCTTGCCCTCGCCTGAGGTAAGAACCTCTACCAGCTTTTCAAAAGCCTCTGTATGTGTGGGGAAGCTGCAGTCCTCGTCAACCTTTCTGCCGTCAGCAGTCTTGTGGGAGATGTGACCGTCGATACCGATCCTGTCACAGTTGCCCTTTGCAAGAACGCTTTCGTCGTCCATGTTCAGGAGCTGGTATTTAAGAGAGGAGCTGCCTGCGTTAACTACTAAAACTAACATAATAACACCTTACCTATATCAATTTTTACATCTAACGATGATACCGATAATATTTTAGCACCATTTGTGCCAAAAATCAAGAGGCAAAAGCCACAATTCGGCAGATTTTGTGTTAATTATTATAGTATCTGCGTAAAATATGCCTGATACTAATCTTCAATCAACCTACAGACAAATCCTCGGCTGAAATAAGCCCATTCTTCGTCAAGCTCCCTTGCCGGGCGGCAAGCCCGCCTGCGGTCACTTTCCTAGACTGGTCTTATTTCATCTGTCGGCTTTGTCTATAGAACGATTGAAGATTAGTATGAAAACTGGTTTGGGATTTGCGGCGGTTTATGTCCTACTATAAATATTCTCCAAATATCCGCCCTGTGAAATGTGTAAATTTGGGGAAAATTTGAATTATACTATTGTAATTCATAATTATGTGTGTTATAATATTGTTACAGGGAAGTTTTCAACAGTCAAAACTTCGTATAACTTTGTGAAAAAATAAGGAGCTGATATTTATGAAGGGTGCATTCGGTGTTGCTCTGCTTACTATGATCGCTGCCGCTGCAGGTGCTGCTGCCGCTGTTTACGCCGTTAAGAAGCGTGAGGAGCTGGAACAGTATGACTACAGCTTTGATGATGATGACGAGATCTATTTCGGTGATGATGACGGCTGTGACTGCTGCTCATGCTCCGAAAAGGACGATTGCGATGACGCTGACGATGTAAGCAGCGACGTTGAGGAGCTTGAGGCTCTTGACGGTGCTGATGATGCGGACGTTGCAGCTGCTTCCGAAGCTGCTGACGATACCGCTGAAGAAAAGACCGAGGAATAATTTTTCGGGTTAGACAAAAAAACAGCTGCCGTACTTTGTGTGCGGCAGCTGTTTTTTTATTCTTCCGTATCAGCCATGCTTATTTCAACTTCGTTGAGGGTAAAGCCCACATCTTCAAGTGTCTTGATGTAATCCTGTGCGGAACGGGGGTCGCCGTTTGTGATGGACACCGCTGCCCTGTTGTTGGGAACATCAATGAAAACTTCCTTTACGCCGAAATCGGGGTCAAGGACTTCCTTTGCCTTTTCGCCGATGGCGGTAAGCTCATTCATGGAGTGAGCCACTGTCTGGTAGCGGACGCAGGTGTATTCGGACAGCAGACTTGTGTAATACTCCGACGGCTCCTTTTCGGTGATTGCAACAAAAAGATTCTTGCCGTAGCTGTAAACTCCGCCGTAATCATCTGGATAAACAGTCTCGCCTGTGGATTGGAAGGACATGGTAAGGCGGGTGTAGGCGTTCTGGGGAGTGTCCTCAAATTCAAGCTGGGGCATTGTTGTGGTCTGCTCGGTGACTTCCTCCGTGACTGTGGTGGTTTCCGATGTCTGCACGGTATCGGAGGTGCCAAGAGTGACGGTTACTTCCTGAGAAACCGCACCTTCGGAAGTGCCGAGAGTATTATTGCCGCAGGAAGCCAGCAGCAGTGCCGCCATTACGGGCGGCAGTAATTTTTTCATATGCACGTATATCATTCCTTGGTAATTATCTTTTGGTATGATAATAATAGCATTTTATAATGTGATTGTCAATATTAAAGTATGTCATGGCGCACAAAAATGTTTTGCGATGATATTGCAAATTTGGGAAAAATATTGAAATTTTCGTCGGTTTGTGTTAAAATATAAAATAACATAACCATATCCGAAAGGTTTGATGTAAGATGTTTAAAGGGCGAAAAATAATTGCGTTGTGTCTTACCAGACTTAGCAATGACGAAACCACTGCCAAAGTGGCTGAACTTAATAAGGCTCTTGTTGCCAAGGATTATCGGCTTTTTATATATAACGCCTGTTCCGATTTTTATCGTAACACCAGGTTTGAAAGTGCTGAGAAAAAGGTCTATTCCCTGATAGATTATAATATTGTAGATGCTGTGGTGATATTCAGCGAGGCTTTCAGAGATACTTCCATTGTCGATGAACTGCGTATGGACGCTGAGGCTCACAGTGTGCCTGCTTTTATTCTGGGTAACAGGTCGGAAAAATGCACCGGTTTTATTTTTGACTATGAGGCGGGCTTTGAACAGGCAGTGCGCCATATCATCGAATATCACGGCATAACCGACACGGCGATGATAGCGGGGCTTAAAGGCGAGGAACATTCCGAGCAGCGCATTGCGGTATATAAAAAGGTGCTTGCCGAAAATGGCCTGCCCTTTACTGATGATATGCTGAGCTACGGCGATTACTGGTCAGGCCCTGCTCAGAAGGCTGTTGAGGATATGATAGCAAGAGGGCATGTTCCCAAGGCTATAATCTGCGCCAATGATATGATGGCGATAACTGTTTGTGCGGTACTGAGCCGGCATGGATATAAAGTCCCGAATGATGTGGCTGTGGTGGGCTTTGACGGCACTGAGGAAGCAAAGCAGTGCAATCCGCCCATAACCACCTGCAGGTGCAGCCATGCTGACACGGCAAAAGCCATTGCCGACGCTCTTGAAAAGGTGTTTGCAGGCGGGGAGGTTCCCCATGATAACTATGTGGATTTTGTCCTTGATGTATATAATTCCTGCGGCTGCCATCCCGACCGCCCTCCTTATAATATGGGCAACACTCTTAAAACTGTTCTGGACAGGTTCTGCAAGTATCAGGACGACAATGCTCTTCTGTGCGAACTGGCGCAGGAGATAGTTACGGGCGACAGTGCAGACTGCATTGTGGAAGAACTCAAGGGATATAATTTCTACAACATCTGTATTATGGTAAATCAGAGCTTCTGGAACGAGGCGCTTAATCCCCTGGAGGAGAAGTGGAACGGCTTTGACGAGGAGATGTGCATTCTCTACAAATCAGATGATGATTCAAAAAAATATCCCATGAACTTTATGCGCAAAGACGTTCTTATTGACATCGACTATGTTATGACGCTGGAAAATCCTGTTGTGTTCAACGTGCTCAGCTCATACGGCATTCCTATGGGATATATGTGTGTGGATTTCAAAGCCAATATTGACAGCTACTGCATGATACCACAGTATGTATATGCTCTCAACAACGCTCTCAGCGGATACCGCAATGCCATGCACCTGAAATACACGGCAAAGAGCATTGAAAAGATATCGGAGAATGATTATCTTACGGGGCTTTACAACAGGAACGGCTTCTATAAGCAGCTTTCGTGGCTCCAGATGAAAAATGAGGGCAGGTGCTTTACCGTTGCTTCCATCGACCTTGACGGACTTAAAAATATCAACGACCATTACGGTCATGATGAGGGTGACTTTGCCATAAGCTCCGTGGCGGATGCTATACGCAGTATCCCTATTGATAATAAGATATGCGGACGATTCGGCGGAGATGAGTTTGTGGTATGCGCCGTTACTTCTGCTGCCGAGAATATCGGCGACGGAGCGGAGGGCATTATAAGGCAGCACGTTGAGAACTTCCTTGCCTGTCTTAACAAGGATCATGTAAAACCTTACCCCATAACCGCCAGCATAGGAATGTGCAGCACACGCATTGATTTTGATTTCGATGCCATGCTGAAGCAGTCCGATGAAAGAATGTATGCCGAAAAGTGCCTGAAACCCAACAGGCGCAGAAACTGAGTATAATAATATAATAGTATCAAAATTCCCGTTCAGGTGTATATCTGAACGGGAATTTTTGTATCTGAACTTAATTGGGTGCTTTGAATAATATTGGATATAAAGGTTCGAATATCAATATCCGTTGGATTATATTTGTAAAATTCACATAATATTATTATTTATATTTTGTAAAAAGGCAGCTATGTAACTGTTTACTCTGTTTGCTACTGCTATCCTAACTGATAAATAGCTTTTTAAGTATCAGCAAAAAGCTTCCCATAAACCGCATGGATAAACGGTTTATGGTGAGCTTCTCTGTTTCTTTGCCAGCTCATTTACTGTTTTGTTATGGCGTAGTGGAATTTGTTCTGCACGGTGGCATAAAAGCGCTTTGTTACATCGGAGTCCCTGTCATAATCAATGCTGCACTCGGCAAAAATATCGGTTATCTGCTGCCATATTCTCCGCTCGCTTGCACGGATAGAGCGGACACGTTCAAGAAGCTCTCTGAAATAATCTTTGCCGAAAATGCTTTCGCCCTGCTTCATGCGCTCATCGTCAAGGACGAAGCCTTTTATCATATATTCTTTCAGAACACCTGTTGCCCATATCCTGAACTTTGTTGCCGATCTTGAATTGACACGGTAGCCGACGGATATTATTGCGTCAAGGTTGTAGAAATCGACCAGCCTTTTTACCTGCCTGCCGCCCTCATTCTGAACTATTTCCATTTTGGAAATAGTTGAACTTTCCTGTAATTCGCCCTCTGCATATATGTTTTTCAGGTGTTTGTTTATTGCAGGCGGATTGACTGCGAACAGCTCTGCCATGGACTTTTGTGTTGCCCATATGCTGTCATTCTGAATAACAACATTGACTTCCGTATCACTATCGTCTGCGTGATACAGCACCATTCGCATTTCCTTGTTCATATCGGACATTTCGGAGTGCACCTCTATAATAGCTATTATTTTGCTAATATAAAAGAGGCTGCTGCAGCGCTTTCTGCAACAGCCTCTTTTATTGGTCGAGGTGACGGGACTCGAACCCACGGCCTCTTCGTCCCGAACGAAGCGCTCTACCAAACTGAGCCACACCTCGGCAATATGAATATTATATCATATCGGGCAGGGTTTGTAAAGGCTTTTTTGAAAAAATTTGCAGAGGTGTGCTTTGCTTGTGAAAGCTCATGCGGAATGCTATGACACCTCTGCCGTAACATTTACCGCAAAGGTGATGTTTCCCTCGGAGGTGTGGCTTTGGGGGAGGATAACGGAAAGAAAGCCCTCGCTTAGCCCACGCCTGCATATCTCTTCCGAGGAAAGAGAGATTATCCTCTCGGCTTCATGGACGTATTCCTCGGCATTGGCGGAGCTGCCCGTTTCGTCTATGCGGCATTTAAGGGACATATCTATGACGTATTCACCGCCGTTTCCCTTGCTTTGATAATAGACGGAGCTTTCGGCTTCTCCAAGGGTCATGCTGCCGCCCAGCACGCTCAGGCGTATGCCCTTTGCGCTGCGCATAAGGTCAAGGGCGGCGGTCTCGGATATATTAAGCTCCGATGTGCTGTTTGGCATGATTATTGCCGAGCCGCATATTTTATCGTCCCACATTGGTATTATGGCAATGGTATTGTTTTTTGCGGCGGCGGTGACGGTTTTTAGGTCGGCTCTTTCCGCCAGACCTTCGCTTTGGTAATGGCTGACGATGCCTGCCAGCTCGTCGGCGCTTACGGCGGAAACGGCTTCCTTGGGGGTATGAGTGAAGAAAACGGGGCAGCCTGCGGATATGTGCTCGCCTGCCAGTGCTTTCAGCTTGCCGCTGTCACGGATTATGCTTTCATTTGCGTAGATGGCGGTGCAGTGACCGAAAAAAAGCTGTCTGCCGCTGTTTCGCATTATCATGTCCGCTGCCTCGCTTATGCTCCTGCCGCTGCCGCTCAGCGCCTTGTATTGGGGGTCTGAATCCTCGCTGTCGGTGCTGTTATATACCTGAACGGTCAGCTCATACAGTCCGTCCGTTTCCGATATGCCCATGAGCTGAACGAACATTCTTTCGTTTACCTGGACTGCGCTGCACGAGGTCATGGTCAGCGCCATGAACAGTGCTGCGGCTGCGCAAAATAGCTTTTTCACCTTGCTTTCCTCCTTTTTTCGGGTATGAATATAAGCGCTAAGGGAATTGCTCCCACAAGGATAAATGCGCAGACGGGAGAGCGGTATATGCTTCCCACGCTTATTCCCCACAGCTCCGCTTCGGCGCCGATGAGGGCGAGGGCTGCTGTCAGTATGCCCCACCACCTGAACTTTGGCACGGCGGCGGTGAGGGAATGGCCTGCGCAGGCGCACATAAGGGAGGATACCGCTGCGGCGATAATTGTCCAGAGCATGAAAAATGCTCCGTCGGGGCGGAAGCTCATTCGGCGTGAGGCGTAGATAACTGCGTCCGCCATGGGATAGTCTGAGGAAAAAACAAAGTCGTCCAGCACTGCCCACACGCCGATTATCACCAGCGAAAGGGCGATGAGCATTGCCGCTGCTCCGCCGAAAACGCCTGCCCGGGTACGTTTGCCAAGCCCTCCGCTGAGTATGCACAGGGCTGCCGCTCCTGCTGCGGCGACGGGGAATATGCCCCCAAGTCCTCCTGAGAGGGATATGGTTTCGGGGACTATCTTTGCATAGTCGTAGGAGACGATATCCCCGAAGCCGCTGATGACATATGCTGCGCCTGTCAATATGAGCATGAAGATAAGGACGGTGCTCATTCGGCTGACGGTTTCCGCCCCTGTGTGGGAGATATATCCGCATATTACGCCGAGAAAAACTGCGCACACTGCGGCACTTGCTTCAAAATATCTTTCGGAGACGAAAACGGAGTATTTTGCGATAAAATCCGCCGCTGCGGATATGAAAAATATGCTGTAGAGAACGGAAATGAGCCTGCCGATAAAGCCTGTACGCATTACAGCTATCTGCGGTACGCTTCCGCTGCCGTCCTTTATGAGTATCACCGGCGGGATAAGGGCAAGGGCGATAAGAATGACTGCCGAGACGGCGTTTGAGAGCATTGCTCCCGTGTCCGTAAAATCGGATATTATCAGTCCGAAAACGCCAAGGGCTGCCATTATCACCGCCGCCTGACCTGCTCCGATATATCTGTTATCCATTGTGTTTATCACCGCTTTCTTCACGTTCTGCGGCAGATCTTATATCCGCACCGTTCAGCTTTTCGACGGTAAAGCCACGCTTGCCCATTCGCCTGAAGCCAAGGCGCACTGCCACATCGCCCATTGCCTTTCGGGTAAAGGGGGAGACGGGTGCCATTACGGGCAGTCCGTAATTTTCGGCGGCGCAGATGTTTGCCAGCAAAAATGCTGACAGGAGAGCGATGCCGTACAGTCCCGCAAAGCCCCCCAGCACCACTGCCGCCAGTCTGAACACCGTGACCTGCTGGTCAAGGGAGGGGATAACGAAGGAGGCGGTCACAGAAATGGCGCACACCAGCAGCATTGGGTTGGAGATTATACCTGCGGATACCGCCGCATCGCCTATTATAAGTCCGCCGACTATGGAGACTGCTCCGCCCACGCTTTTGGGCAGGCGGACTCCCGCTTCACGTATTATTTCGTAAAATATCAGGGTTATAAGTGCTTCCCACATAAGGTTAAGGGGAGCGGCTTCCTCGGCGGCGGCAAGGTTCATCAGCAGTCGGCTGTTGAACATCTCAGGGTTGAAAAGCGCCGCTGCCACGTATATGCCGGGGAAGAACACCGCAAGAAAGAATGCAATATATCTGATATACCGCAGAAATGTGGCGTAATAGGGGCGGAAGTTATAGTCATCAAGGGTCTGGAAATTTTCGGTGAACATGGCGGGGATAACTATTGCAAAGGGCGTGCCCTCTATCATCACGCCCACACGTCCTTCCAGTATTTTTGCGCACATCACGTCGGGACGTTCGGTGGTGCTCAGCCCCGAAAAGACCGAGGGCGCACCGCTGTCAAGAAAGGGAGTGACATATCCGCTGCCAAGTATTGTTTCAAGGTCAAGGTCTTTGAGCTTATGACAGATGCTGTCCACAAGGGCTTTGGGTACTCGGTCTGCCATATAGCACACAACAACATCCGTTTTGCTGCGGGGGGAGATGGGGAAGAGCTTGAATTGCAGGACGGGGGATTTTATGCGCCTGCGCACCAGTGACATATTTGTTCTTACCGTTTCCACAAAGCCCTCGTGGGAGCCCATGATATTTCCTTCGGAGGAAGGCTCGTCTATCCCTCTGACCGAATAGCCCTGTATGCCGAAGCACATTGCCGAGGGGATATTGTCTATGAGCAGGATAACAAATCCGCTCATCACGGTGCGGATAACATCGCCGTATTTATCCGTTTCCGTGGTGTCAACGGAGAGTATCATATTCTCCTTTACATGGCTGTAAAGCTTTTCGGAGGTGCAGTCGGGGATATCTACCCTCATCAGGGGCTTTACCACTACCTGAGCCGTGTTGAAGCCTGAGACCATTCCCTCAAAGCATACGACCGCCGCCCTCACGCCCGAAACGGTTATGGGGCTTATGAGCAGGTCGGCGGTATTGCCGAGTATCCGCTTGATATTTTCAAGGTTAGCGTCAAGGCTTTTTTCTATGGGAACATTTTCAAATTCATAGGTATTGGGTATCTTCATTCTGCCGTCCTCCAAAGAGATTATATACCTATATTTTTCCTTGGAATTTTTGTCTTATTCATCTTAACAGATAATTAGTAATCAGGCAACAAATTTTGTTAAAATACGGCAGTGACAGGTGATATAATTAGTAAAAAGAATGATGAATATATGCTCGGATAATGGGAGGTAATTATGCCTGATATCGTTGGTATAGGAGAGCTGCTGGTGGATTTTACTTATGTCAGCGGCGAGAACGGTGACACTTTTTACAAGCAGAACGCAGGCGGTGCGCCTGCAAACGTTATGTGCATGGCTGCAAAGCTGGGCGCTAAGACAGGATTTATCGGAAAAATAGGTCGTGATATGTTCGGCTTTTACCTTAAAGAAGTGCTTACAAGGCATAGGGTGGATATAAGCGGACTTATCCTTGACCCGAATTACTCCACTACACTTGCATTTGTGCGCAACAGCGCCGACGGCGACCGTGATTTCGTTTTCTATCGCAGCAGCCAGACCAGCGCTGACCTTAATCTGCGGTACGGCGAGGTGAACAGGCAGCTTATCGACAGCTGCAAGATATTCCATTTCGGCTCCCTTTCACTTACAGATGAGCCTTCAAGGACGGCTACGGTAAACGCAGTGGAATATGCTAAGATGCAGGAAAAAATAGTTACCTATGACCCCAACTGGAGACCGCACCTCTGGGAAAATAAGGAAACTGCCATACGAACCATGCGCAGCGCAGCACAGTATGCGGATATAGTAAAGGTGTCGGAGCTGGAGCTTCAGCTGCTCAGCGACAGCGGAGCGCTTATCCCCGGAGTGGCAAAGCTTTTGCAGATGGGCGTAAAGATAATATGCGTAACACAGGGAGCAAAGGGCTGCATAATCGCAACACCAAAGGGGATAAACAGATTCCCCGCATATAAGACAAAGACGGTCGATACACTTGGCTCGGGAGACGGATTTTTCGGTGCGTTCCTTTATAAGTTCCTTGAAACGGGAAAGAGCATTGAAGAGCTTGACAGCGACGATATAAAGGAAATGGCGATGTTCTCCAACGCCTGCGGGGCGCTTTGCGCATCAAAGCAGGGAGCTATTCCGGCAATGCCTGAAAAGAGCGATATCGAGGCGCTCATCAAGGCTCAGCCTTTAAAAGATGAATGATATAAGCATTATAAAAGCCATTGCCCAAAAACGGACAAATCAACTTTTTAATTTTGATAAGCATATACAAACAAACCGCCCTTTTACTACATTTTTTCAGCCCATAATAAAACAAACACAAGCCATTGACGATTTTTCAGACAATGGCTTGTACCAATATAAATATCAAAAATGCACTTCATCGGCTGTATCAATGGTCTCGAAAGAATATCCTTCGCCTTTGATGTAGTCAATAACGTCCTGAAGATACTGAGGGGTCAGCTCCAGCGAATCGTGCATAAGAACGACCTCGTGGTCAGAACCAATGCTGTTTTGCAGATAATCCATGCAGCTGTCATAGGTGGCGGAGCTTGAAGCATCGGCAGTGGCTGCGTTCCAGTCATAATAGGCAAAGCCACGCTTCTGCATCTCGGCAATTATGCCGTCGGCAGTGTCACGGTTGTAGGAATTATAGCTGCCGCCCGGGAAGCGGAATGCCCACGGCTTCTGCCCCGTGACCGCATAGACCTTGCCGTAAACCTTGGCAAAATCGTCCAGCCAGGCACGCCTTGAGGCATATATCTTGTCGTAATCATGGGAATAGCTGTGGAGTGCGATGGTGTGGCCCTCATCTGCCACCTGCTTTAAGATATGCTCTTTGCCGTCAATGCACCAGCCCGTGATAAAAAATGTCGCCTTGATGTCATTTTCACGGAGAATATCAAGTATCTGCGGAGTGTATTTTGATGGGCCGTCATCAAAGGTGAGATATGCCACCTTGCCGTCAGTGACGGTGTATTCGGGGCGTGATGCGGTTATATCTTCGTATTTTCCGTCGCTGTCCGAGGTCATATCGCTGTAAAAACGGTCATGCTCAACAGCGTTCAGCATGGCGGAAACTCCCGCAGCGTTTATCTCTTCCGTGCCGTATTCGGGGGCGAGATATCCGTCCGAATTTTCGGCAGCATAGGAAAAATTGCGGTAGATAATATATTCATCGGGAGTGGAGCGTATGTACATATGGAGCATTTCGTTCAGCTCGTCCGACTTGCCGCCGTATTCTTCGGGCAAAGGGGGATAGCTCATGGCAAGCACCATGCTTTCGGGGCATACAGTGCGGATATTTTCCGCCAGCGCCAGAATGGCAGCGCCGTATTCATCGGGAGTTTTTTCATCGGCAACAGACTTGTCGCCGAACCACAGGTATATGTAGGGCTTAGGCGATGAGAGCTGTTCCGACAGATCGGGAAGCCCGTCCGCAAAGGTTCCGTCAAAGGATATCACCTGTTCTTCGGGAAGAAGTCCGCTTTCGGACATGATGCTGCAAACGCCGTCGCCGATAAAAAGGGTGTTTTGCAGATATGTGAAGCCGTTTTCGGGGGTCAGAGGAGTTATCTCAATCTCGGGAATGGTTTCGGAGACCTCGGAAGTTTCGGCAGGCTGAGTAGCTTCCTCATAGACCGCAATGTAATTTGCTGCGGGAACGGCTTCGTCCTTTGCACCGCAGGCGGTGAGCATGGCTGCTGCAAGCACAGCAGCTGTTATTTTTTTATTCAAGCATATCCTTCCTTCCGATAATAATTATAGGGGATTTTCCCAAAGCAGTCAATAGGCAGATGTTGGCAAAAATAGAAAAGTCATAAGACAAAATCAGACTAAAAACGACCACAAAGGATAAAATGGCAAAAAGGCAAAACAAAAAAGCAAGTGCTATTAAGAGCAAGGTAAAGGGTTTAGGAAGTCCACTGAGGGCAGAGCCATTTGGACGCTGTAGCCGCAGTGGTAAAAAATGTTTACCTGCAAAATCCCTTTGCGAGCCGACATTCCTCTGTGCCACTATGGCACATATTCTCCTTACTCCTCAATCAGTATCTCCCCATAAAAAGCGTCAGTGCCCTTGTAAGTGTAGGTATATACCGACGTATCATAGGACTGCGCCGCTACTATCTTCTGAAGCTTGTTGTCAAACACGGCAAAGTTTATGCCGCTGCCGTTGGGGGCATATTCCTTTCCGTCTGCGATTATCCTTGCCACAGGCTGACCTGTGACAGCTCCGCCGCTGGTTATGGTTACAGATATTTTTCCTCCGTAAAGGTTGAGATTTTCGGTAAGCTGTTCATCGCCTGTTTTCTCGAAAACTGCCTTTCCTCCGCTGACCACTCCGATGTAGCTCTTTCCGTCAAGGGTGCGGAAATCCGTCTCAAAGCCCAGCTTTTTCAGCAGATGCCTGTACTGAAATTCCAGCATATCGCCCGTATCGCCGTTGACGCTGGCAACTATTGTATAATTGCCCTTGTTTGCCAGACCCAAAAACTGCATAAAGTCGGCGTTATTGTAAAGCGCACGGTAATCGGTCTCCAGCATTTGGGCGGTAAGTCCGCTTACGGGCACAAAGATAGACCTGTAGGGGAAAACGCCGTGAACGCCCTCGCCCACGCAGAATTGGTTATAGGCAAGCGTGGATACTATCACCAGTGCCGCTGCAGCGGGAGTGATGCGCTTTCCGCCCTTGCTAAGCTTATAAATGGTGTTCTTTATGCCGCTCACTTGCTTATCGGGTGCAAGTCGGCAGCTCTTCCAGTAGTCCAGAATTTCGGGGATCGCCAGCAGGATAAAGATGTATATAGGCATTGTAAAGCGCTCGATGATGAAATGCTTCACGATAAAAAGCCAGATAAGGAAGTTATAGAAGCTGAAATTTGCAAGCATCTGCGCTTCGGGAGCCTTGTCCTTCCAGCCTGTGAAATATGCGGCAAGGGTGAGTATCATCATCAATGCCGGGATAAGCAGGAACACCCATGACAGACCCACTCTCAGGTAGATCGTGTCCATATATTTTGCATATCTGGGCAGGATATAGGTGGTGACAAAGGAAAGTATCTGCCTTGAAAAAATGAATGCCAGCACGCCCGCTCCGCCGATTATGCCGAGGCTTTTTGCAGAGGGCTTTATGAGCGACAGGAAATACACGGGGAGCAATATCAGCGCCGACACATGGAACATTGCCGCCGCAAGTATTATCAGCACAGCGGGAATATGCTTTCGGTCACGGAAGAACCGCCAGCCCAGGAATATGACCGCCACGGAAAGGCTTTGTCTGGTAAAATTCAGTGAGTTATAGAAGAATGTTACGGTCAGGTACAGCCATGCGGATATCCATGGCATTTTGCTGTATTTTATGATGATATATGCGGTCGGCACCAGTATGAGCAGGGCGGTAAGGGTGTTGAGGATAAGGTAGTCTCCGCCCAGCAGACCCGTAAGCTTCAGCAGCAGCACATACCCGGGTTCTATGCCTGTGGTTCGGACAGTATCAATTACGGAAAGCCCGTTATCCATAACGTTATGGAGATATGTGCGGTAGTTGAAGTAGTCATTTCCCAGTCCGTATCTCAGGGAGGACATAACGAACATATATCCGAAAACCACGGCAATGTAGATGATATTTTTCTTTTTTGACGGCTTTCTTATGCACATGGGATAAGCCAGTCCCAGTATAAGCGCCATCAGGATATAATAAACAGCCATTTTACTCTGTCCTTTCAATGTTCAGTGCTTTGATTATAACATATTGTTGGCATTACGTCAATGATTTATGAGGGGGAGAAGGGCTGTTTGATTTTATATGGATATGTTAAAATGAAAAAGTTGATTTGTCCGTATCTGCACCTTTTTGGCTCTGCTTTTTTTCCCTTAGCTCATGCTTCCGAAATTCCGTGAGAAAATTGTCCGAATGTGTTGTACTTATCCGAAAAATGTGATATAATACCTTTATGTTATTATCGCTTATTTAGTAAAGGATGCTTTTATAATGGATCACAACACACACGGCAGGCTTATCGTTATCGACGGGCTGGACGGCAGCGGCAAATCTACTCAGTTTGACCGCCTGCTGGGGATACTTTCCCCCAAGCTCAGCGTTAAGGGTATCAGCTTCCCCGATTATGATATGCCCTCCGCCACCCTTGTTAAAATGTACCTGAGAGGTGATTTTTCCAAGGACGCTGCGGACGTTAATGCTTATGCCGCTTCTACTTTCTACGCTGCCGACAGATATGCCAGCTACAAGCTTTGCTGGGAAAAGAATTATCTGAACGGCGACCTTATCCTTGCCAGCAGATATGTCTGCTCAAATGCTATCCACCAGATGTCAAAGCTGCCCGAAAATGAATGGGACGGCTTTCTTGAATGGCTGGAGGACTATGAGTATGACAAGCTGGGGCTTCCCCGTCCCGACAGGACCATTATCCTTGATATCCCCGTGGAGCTTTCTCAGAAGCGCCTTTCGGAGCGTTATCACGGCGATGAGTCAAAGAAGGATATCCACGAGAGCAACATTGCTTACATGACTGCCTGCCGCAAAAGCGCTCTTTATGCTGCAAAAAAATGCGGCTGGGACGTTATAAGCTGCTGCGGTGAGGACGGACACATTTATTCTCAGGAGGAAGTCACTCAGATGCTCCTCAATATTATTGGCGAGGTTATCGGTTCAGATGCTTGAATTTAAGGTTATTGAGCTTTCCGACAAGCCGTGGATAGACAGTTTGCTGAAAATATCCGACTTTCGTGGCTGCGAATACTGCTTTGCAAACAACATGGCGTGGCGGAGAATGCATGACACAAGGATAACAAGATTTAAGGACTTTTACATTTCATGCTCATTTGACGGCGGCATATATTTCACATTCCCTGCGGGCGGCGGCGATCATGCCGAGGTGCTGGGGGAGATGAAGAGGTTTGCGGAGGCAAACGGTTCTCCTCTTGTGATAGGTTCGGTAACTCCCGACCTGTTCCCTGTGTTCAAAGAAAATTTCCCCGAGGGCAGTTATGAGATAACCTGCGACGAGGGCGACTGGGATTATGTTTACAATGCTTCCGACCTTGCGGAGCTTAAAGGAAAGAAATATCACGGCAAGCGAAATCATCTGAAAAAGCTGCTGGACGGTGAATATTCCTACGAGCCGCTGACGGAAAAGGACTTTGACGACTGCATCACCTATGCTGTGGGCACATACAACCGCAGCGACGCTTACGATGACAGGTCGAAGGTCTGCGAGCAGTTTGCCATAAACACCTATTTTGAGAATTTCCATGCGCTGGGGCTTTCGGGCGGCGTGCTGAGGGTCGGCGGAAATGTGGCTGCCTTTACCATCGGCGAGCGGATAAACTCGGACACTCTGGGCGTTCACATCGAAAAGGCGGAGGCTTCCGTTGAGGGAGCATATCCCGCAATAAACTATTTGTTTGCCCGTTCCGCATCGGAGGGATTTTCCTACATCAACCGTGAGGAAGATCTGGGCATCGAGGGGCTGAGAAAGGCGAAGCGCTCCTATCACCCTGCGTTTATGATCGAAAAACACACTGTTATATTCAAATAAATCTTTAAATGAAAGGATAATGGATCATGATATATGTATTTCTTGCTGAAGGATTTGAAGAGACAGAAGCTATAACCCCTATTGATATGCTCAGGCGCTGCGGTAAGGAGGTGCTTACTGTAGGCGTTACGGGCAAGGTGGTAAGAGGTTCCCACAACATTCCCGTTGAGTGCGATATCACCATTGACGAGGCTGATGTGGGCGGTCTGGAGATGATAGTTCTCCCGGGCGGAATGCCGGGCACAAAGAACCTTGCTGCCAGCAAAAAGCTTGCTCAGATCATCGCATACTGCACCAACAACAAGATATTTATGGGCGCTATCTGCGCTGCGCCCTCGGTGCTTGGCTCCATAGGTGTTCTTAACGGTAAAAAGGTTGTTTGCTACCCCGGCTTTGAGAGCGCTCTTACAGGTGCGAAGGTGCTCAGAGTTCCCGCTGTAAGGGACGGCAACATCATCACCGCAAGAGGTGCGGGCGCTGCTCTGGAATTTTCCTATGAGCTTATCAGCGCACTTATCGGCGTGAATGCCGCAGAAAAACTGGCGGGGGATATCATATGGAAAAAGTAACGGCTCCTGTGGGGGACATACGTGAATACAAAAACGAACTGCGCAGCAAATGCAAGCAGCTGAGGACAGGAATGTCCGCCGAGGTCAAGGCGGACAAGGACAGAAAGATATTTGAGCGTGTATTATCATCGGGAGCGTACAGGGACACGGACATTGTGCTTACCTACGTTTCCACCGCCATTGAGGTAGATACTATGGCAATCATAGAACAGGCGTTTGCTGACAAAAAGCGTGTGGCTGTTCCCCGCTGTATTGACGGCACAAGGGACATGGAATTTTACTTCATCAAAAGCATGGACGACCTTGAAAAAGGCACCTTCGGCGTGCTGGAGCCTGCTCACGAAAAGTGCGTAAAGGCATATGCCTTTGAAAAGGCGCTGTGCATTGTCCCGGGGCTTTCCTTTGATATGAAAGGCTACAGGCTTGGCTACGGCAAGGGTTATTATGACAGGTTCCTTTCCGCTCACCCGAGGCTTGTCAAAATGGGGCTGTGCTACTGCTCATGCACCTGCAACGAGCTTATCCACGGCAGGTTCGATGTCTGTGCGGATATGCTGGCTACTGAAAAATATCTGAGAAAGTGCTCCGATCAGAGCAAAACCGAACAGGGCAGGACTGATAAAACAGACGGGAAGAAAGGAAGATGATAAATGGACGAAAAAAAGGACAATGTTATAGAATTTGCCGATACTCCCGAGGAAGATAACGAAAATAAGGAGACTTCCGAAGCTGCTGACAGGTCAAGTGCTGATAAATCAGCTGCCGATAAATCAGCTGACAATAAATCTGCCGCTGACAATGAGACAGACGACAGCGCAGCGGAAGATGACGGGGATATATATGACGACGAAGAGGGAGCCGATGAAGACGAAGAAGAAGCTGAGGCTGAGCGCCTTGAAATAAAGGAAAAGCGCAGAAAGGACAAGCGAAAGAAAAAGACCCACGGCAGGCTTATCTTTGCACTTATCATGGTAACGCTGGTAATTTCACTGGCGGTACTGGGTGCGGTGGCGGTCATCACCGTTTCCTCCGAGATACTGGGAATGGGTCGCTCCGACACGGAATTTTCTGTTGAGATACCCGAAAACTCGGGCACAGAAGCCATTGCGAACATTCTGCAGAGCGAGGGCATCATCGAAAGGCCTGTTATCTTCCGCATATATTCCAAGCTCAAGGGTGCGGACGGCACTTACATAGCGGGCAGCCACAAGCTCAACCCCAACATGACCTACGGAGACATCATAGAGGCGCTGCAGAAGGACGCTATCAACCCCAGAGAGTTTGTGAACATCACGTTCCCCGAGGGCATAAGGCTCATTGACGCTGCCCAAAAGCTGGAGGACGCAGGCGTTTGCGATGCGGACGAATTTATCCGTGTGTTCAACTCCACCACCTTTGGCTTTGACTTTGAAAAGCAGGTAAAATCCAGCTCCAAGAAGTTTTACAAGATGGAGGGCTATTTCTTTCCCGACACCTACCAGTTCTATCTTGAAGAGGATCCCAAGAACGTGGCGAAAAAGGTCTGCAAGAACTTTGAATACAAGGTAACTCCCGATATGTACGGACGTATGGAGGATCTGGGCATGACTCTGGACGAGACCATCACCCTTGCTTCCATAGTTCAGGCGGAGGCTTCCAGCTCTATTGACATGAAGCTTGTTTCCTCTGTTTTCCACAACAGACTTAATAATCCCGACCAGTTCCCGCTGCTCCAGTCCGACCCAACCACAAACTATGTGGAGGAGGTCATCAAGCCCAATCTGGAGATATATTCCCAGTCCATGTGTGACGCTTATGACACCTACAAGGGCGGCGGACTGCCACCAGGAGCTATCTGCAACCCGGGCATTGAGGCTATCCAGGCTGTGCTTTATCCCAGAGAGACGGACTACTACTATTTCTGCTCCGACCTTGACACAGGCGAGTTCTTCTTTGCCACCACTCTTGAAGAGCACGAGGCAAATCTTGTAAAGGCTCATCTTGTGGCAGGCTCCGATGAATAACTTGAAAGGTTGAAATTATGTCTTTGTTCATTCCCGAAGTTCTTGCGCCTGCGGGCGATATGGAACGGCTTGAAGCCGCTGTTGATTTCGGCGCCGACGCTGTTTATCTGGGCGGCACCTCCTTCGGCATGAGGGCAGGCCCGAAAAACTTTGACGAAGCGGCGCTGAAAAGTGCCGTTGAAAAGTGCCATGCACGGGGCGTTAAGGTCTATCTTACCTGCAACACTCTGCCGAGAAATGATGAGATTCCTTATTTTGAGGGATTCATCAAGTACGCATATGAGGTTGGCGTTGACGCTGCCATTGTTGCGGATCTGGGACTTTTATCCCTGATAAAGAAATACACTCCCGATATGGAGATCCATATGTCCACTCAGACGGGCATTGTGAATTATGTCACTGCCAATGAGCTTTACAATATGGGCGCAAAGCGTGTGGTGCTTGCCCGTGAGCTGAGCCTTGACGAAGTGGCGGAGATACGTGCAAAATCCCCTGCGGATATGGAGATAGAGGTATTCGTTCACGGAGCTATGTGCGTGTCATTCTCTGGCAGATGTTTGCTTTCCTCTTACCTTGTGAACCGTGACGCAAACAGGGGTCAGTGCGCTCAGCCGTGCAGATGGGGATATCATCTCATGGAAGAAAAGCGGGAGGGACAGTATTTCCCCATTTTTGAGGACAAAAAGGGCACTTACATTCTCAATTCCAAGGATATGTGCATGATCGACCACATCGACAAGCTGGTAAAGGCGGGAGTTACCTCCCTGAAAATAGAGGGACGTGCAAAGTCCGCCTACTATGTTTCGGTGATAACAAACGCTTACAGAATGGCGGTTGACCGGTACAAGGAGCACCCCGATGACTACAAGCTCCCCGATTACATCAGGGACGAGGTATTCAAGGTGAGCCACCGCGACTACTGCACAGGATTTTTCTTCGGACACCCCTCGGAGTGCAGGCAGTATTATGAGGACAGCGGATATATCCGCTCCTATGATGTGTGCGCTGTGGTGGATAAGTGCGAAAACGGCCGCATATATGCGGAGCAGAGGAACAAGTTCCTGCTGGGCGACAAGCTGGAGATACTCGCTCCCTCGTGCAGACCTGTGGAATACACGGTAACGGAGATAACCGACGCTGAGGGCAATCAGGTAGAAAACACCTGCCATGCGGCGATGAAGTTTTCCATGCCCAACACAACGGGAATTGATTTTCCCTGCCACACCATTATCAGGAAGAGAAGTTAATACTAATTACCAATAAAACTATAGACAAAAAATCATCGCATAATCCATATACGCAAGATTAT
>ERZ1026854.330-NODE-330-length-33938-cov-6.189387_pt1 | contig 33938 bp, 24 predicted proteins | sample MGYA00380157_ERZ1026854 | MGnify/ENA primary metagenome ERZ1026854 (study PRJEB33269, sample SAMEA4719793) | human gut metagenome | biome: human-associated habitat; feature: organic feature; material: feces | place: Cameroon | collected 2013-10 ... | reverse complement strand
GTTAGAGCAATCTAATCAAAACGGAATGGTTTAATAATTCTAACAGATGCCGCGCGACGATGAGTAAGGAAGGCTACGGGCTGCTGCTCGCCACCATCGCGATCAGCATGTTCCTGGACGGATTGGACGGAACTATCGTCAATGTCGCATTGCCGGATATCGCCACGTCCTTCGGGATAGGCACAGGGGATACATCATGGGTGGTCACCGTCTATTTTCTGATGATGGCCGGACTGATCCTCGTCTTCGGCAGGATCTGCGACAAGGGCGCCATAAAGAAGGTCCTGATCTGCGGGATGGCCGTCTTCACGTTGGGATCGCTGTTCTGCGGCCTGTCGCCCACCTTCCCTCTGCTCCTTGCCAGCCGCGCCTTCCAAGGCATCGGGGCCGCGATGCTCGCCTCGTCGGCGGTGATGCTCGGAGTGAAGTTCCTTCCGAGGGAGCACCTCGGACTGGCGATGTCCCTTGTCGTTCTCGGGACGTCGATCGGAGTCGCTGTGGGACCCACGATGGGTGCGCTCCTGACCGAGTTCATCTCGTGGCATTGGATCTTCTTCATCAACGTTCCGATAGGGGTCATCGCGATCCTGATGGCCAGCAGGGCCGTCCCGAAGGACGGCGGTCTTCAGGAGGGGGACCTGGATGCCGTCGGTTCGATCCTCCTGTTCGCATCCATCATCCTCGGATTGTTCGCCATCGAGAGGGTCCCGTCCGTCGGATTCAACGCCGCCGGCATCGCCGCTCTTGCGGGATGTCTGATTCTCTTCGTCGTGTTCATGATGTACGAGCGGGGGAGGGCCAGCCCGGTGCTGGAGCTCAGGCTGTTCCGCAACAGGGATTTCGACATGGCCGTCGTGGCCTACATGCTGGTGAACATGGCCATCATGGGCATCATCTACCTCGTGCCGTTCTTCCTGAGGAAGATCATGGAGTTCGAGACCCTGGAGAGCGGGCTCTTCCTCTCGCTCCAGGCGGTCTCGATGATAGCCTGCTGCCTGATATCGGGGAGGAAATCCGACAAGCTGGGGGACCGCCCCTTCGCCATCATCGCATGCGCTCTCCTGGTGACGTTCATGCTCCTGCTCTTCCTGTGGAACGAGGATTCCCCGTTGATCGTCATCGCAATCTCCCTTCTCGTCTGCGGAACCGTCTGGGGTGTCGGAGGGGGACCGATGGGCGCCAGGATAGTCGACGCCCTCGACGAGGAGGACAAGGGCTCCGGTTCGTCGATGATCTCCTTCATCATGTACTTCAGCTCCGCCCTCGGCACCGCATTGGTAGCGGGCCTCTTCGGATTCGGTTCCGGAGCCGGCTCCGGCTCCATAGCCGATGTCGGAATGGACGTGTTCATGGACGGATTCGTGTTCTGCGCCGCCGTGTTCGCCGCTATCTCCTTCGCCGCACTGGTCTTCTCCTACGTCCTCAGGACGGACAGGAGGTCGGAATGAACACCGACGGAGGCAGGAAGCTGGCGAGGCTCCTATCGGTCGGATCCATGATGGAGCTGAGGATCATCAACGGCTCCTGCATTGGAACCGTGGATCCGTCGATATCCTACAAGGACGCCCTCTTCCTCGATACGATCTCGGAGATGGAGGGCTGCACCCTGTCCAGGCTCGCCGAGGCCGCGTGCGTCACCAAGCCCACCGCCACGGTGAGGGTCAACAGGCTTGTGGACCGCGGCATGGTACGCAGGATAAGGGACCAGGAGGACGGCCGCAGGGCGTATCTCGAACTGACCGACGATGTACGCGACGTGTACCGTTTCGAGGAGGATGTCCTCCAGAGGATCGTCTCCTCCCTTGAGGAGATCCACGGTCCCGAGAGGACGAGGGAGTTCATCGACATGGTCTCGGAGGCCACCGCCCTGATGATGGACATCTCCCCCGACGGCTCCTCCGGCGGGAAGGATATTGAAGGATCGGCGCGATCGCCCTCCCATGAAGATCTACGAGGCCTACGAGCTGGCGATCAAGCTGGGGATGTCCAAGGACCCCCGTCCCGACGACGAGGTCCGCCGCGTCCTGGACGAGGCCAGGAAGGAGTACGACTCCTCCGACGACTCCGAGAGGGAGCTGTTCGACGCCGAGCGCCTCTGGAACCCGTACTTCGACTGCCGCTTCTCCTACGGTGCCGACGAGGCCCACGAAGCCGAGGCGGAGAGGCTGATGTGGGGCATCGACATCGGAACCGGCGAGGTCCTCCTCGCCGATAGGCTGAGGGAGAAGGGGGAGAGGATCGACGCGGTCGTCGCACATCATCCCTTGGGATCGTCCCGCGTCCTGTTCCCGAAGGTCATGTCCATGCAGGCGGACATGTTCCACAGCGAAGGGGTTCCGATCAACGTCGCCGAGGGCATCATGGGTCCGCGCACGGACGAGGCCCTCAGGAACATCATGGGGGTGAACCACAACCAGGCCGTGGACGCCGCCAGGCTCCTGGGGATCCCGCTGTTCAACGTGCATTCGGCGGCGGACAACATGGTCCAGTCCTATCTGACAGGACTGTTCGAGGAGGCCCGCCCCAGGACCCTCGGGGATATCGTCGACGTCCTGATGAAGGAGCCGGAGTACCGCGAGGCCGCGAGGAGCAACGCCCGTCCGAGGATCATGGTCGGGCGCAAGGACTCCAGGTGCGGCAGGATCCTGTGCAAGATGACCGGAGGGACCTCCGGTCCGAAGTCGATGTACGAGGCCCTCTCGAGGGCGGGAGTGGGGACCGTCGTGGGGATGCACTTCCCTGACAGCCACTACGATGCCGCCAAGGAGGCGAACGTGAATCTCGTTGTGAGCGGGCATATGCCCTCCGACAGCCTCGGCATCAATCTGATCTGCGACCGTTGGGCCGATCACGGGATCGAGGTCGTTCCGTGCTCGGGATTCATAAGATGCGAGAGGGATTGAGCCGTTACGGGCTTTCACCTGCTTTCCAGTCACCCGTTGGGGTATAGCAGTGTAGGTTGGAATGGGAGAAGGAAGACATCGGATAGAAGAGGCCCGAGGGTGACGAATCATACTTTCGCATCCTCGGGTCGGTTACGGCATTTCGACGCCTGATGGATGTCATGGCTGGAAATGCGGACAGTGCTTCTATTTCGCATCGATCATGGTCGGCAGATCTGTATCGAGTCCTTTCAGGGAGTTGCAGAACTCCTGGATGGATCCTACATTCTCCAATGCCCTCCGGTATGACTCGGGTTTCTTCCTTCCGTCTATTTCATAACCGGCGGATTTCAGGATTTGGTCGAGATTCGGGTCGTTCATGATGGGGACGATGCGACTGTAGAACGGCGAGTTCTTGAACAGATCCCTGGATCTGAATGATTTGGCACTTAAGCGGTCACCGTCCACATCCATGATCACAAATATTGTGATTTCATCCATCTTCAGATTCTTGGTCGATCTGCCTTTCTTGTAGTCACGGTAATACCTGTTTAGAGATTTCAGGTCCTTGAACGATCCTTGACACAGGTATTCTCCAGATTCGCGTAAGGATATTGTTTCAGAACCGTTCGCTTTGGAAACCGGGACCACATCTGTACGTAACCAGAGCGATATGAACTTGCATAGTATGATCTCACACTCGCCGTGTTCTACCGCAACGAACAGAGTCATTCGTCCACCTTGCTCATCTCGGCGATTCCAGGAAGTCCGAGGTCGGCGATATAGGGGATTCCCATGAAGTTTCCTTCATAGTACTTGTGACGAATGCTGTTCGCTTTTCTGATCCTCTCTATCGAGGAGACGCAACGGATCTTCTTGAATCCGTCCATGTCCACGCCTATAACATATACGCTGTTGGCATCGAGTTCGTCCATCAGACACGTGTTGTGTGTGGTGGCCACGAGCTGTCCCTTGATATCAGGGATGGTCTGTTCGATGACGCCGGAGATAAGAAGATCATGAACTCCCGTGTCCATCTCGTCGATGAATACGCATCCTCCCTGGACACACGAGATGAGGGCGGACATAAGATGTATCATCTTCCGGGTGCCGGTTGATTCCCAGGATGCGGGGATGTCGCGGATTTTGCCGGATATCCTTTTTTGGAAGAACAACTCATAATCGATGAATTCGCCATTTATCTCCTTCTTGAAGAACGCACCAGTGATGTCGGTATACAATCTGGAGAAGAAGCTGGAGATCATATTTTGGATGATATCCAGGTCCATCCCTCTATCGGATCTGATATGCCCTTTGGGCATATCGATACCGGCCATCACGATAGGGAATGATCTGGTATCCACTATCGTAGAATTGATCTCCTGTATGAAATTCAAGAGATTCTTGTTGACATTTTCATCGATGAATTGGAGATTGCTCTCTCTGAGATCCTCATTCATTATGCATATCAATGAACGTTTGCCCCAATACTGTGCAATCTCGCTCTTGATCTTGTCCCTCAATCTTTTGTCCTTCAGAAGTCCACGGACGAAGTACGGTTCCTCTCCGGACTCCAATCTGAATAGTACACCTCTGCGACTGTTGATCCTGTTCTCCAAGACCTCTTTGATGAGGGTGCCGTCTTTATCGAATTCTATCGAGTATCTGGCATCGGATCCATCGATGAAGAACGTATAAGCGAGTTTCATCGTTTCTTCGGAACCGATCATGTGTAGATTCTTGGCTAGTTGTTTTAAATCATCATCTGGAGGGGATGATGGAAGATTAATCCCGGGATTCTCTTTCAGTTTTCTAAGGGATCCGGAGCATACTTTCAGTAGGAAAACAGCATTGATCAGATTGCTCTTTCCAGAACCGTTCTCACCATAGATGAATGCATGATTCTTGACTGAACCGTTCTTGCCGCTCAGGTCTAATTCGATCTGACTGAAAGATTGGAAATTCTCCAATTCCATCGAACGCAACATATGGTTGAGAATGCGATTGTTATATTTAATGGATATTAATGACTAAAAAATAGCCAAATATCACATCAATCAACAAACTGGTTAATGGTGACGAAGGTTTCAGTCAGTATGATAACAAAATTGCAATCGTATGTTCTAAGGTAATGTATTTATATCCTCCTCCCCATCTACATCCCGAAGACGGGGAGGAGTCGGTAATACCCCGATCCGGTGTGGGAAAGGGGCAGGCCCCATAAGCCGGGCCAGGCCACGACCTGCCTTACAGCAGGTCGAGTATCCTCAGAAGGATGTCTACGACATCCAGGAGGATACGGAGATTATTCGATCTCCTGGATTCAGATGTCTCTTTCATCTGAATTCTCCTGGGGGATTCGTGGTCCCCCGCCCCGTCTTCATCCGTGGGTATTTAGCGCGATACCGCTGTATGCAGTATGACTGTACGGTATTAGTTTCGTAGAATGCCTGATCCGATGCGGTCGTCCGTTACGATATCGATATCCGTCATCTCAGGCAAGCTCCCGATGCCGTTGATCCACGGAAACCCGGCATACGGCGGTATTAAGAATCTTGAACGGGATAGCATGGATGGAACTACTATCCATGACCCAAGAACCAGCCACCGAGTCGATTTCGAGCCATCTTCCAGAGTACTATTCGGGCAGATCCCTGATCGAGGATTTCGATGCCGGAACGGATATAGCCTCGGCCTTAGGCAAGTTCATCACGAGGCTGCACGAGCCGTCCCGCTCATTGGTCGGAGGATATCCGACCATAAGGCTGGAGGAGGACGGGCTCCATCTCATCATCCCATGGTACGACGGCGGATTCGGAGACAGGCTGGAGGTGTCTGTGGAGAGCAACGGCCGCAGGGTCGAGTGCGGAAGGCTCGAAGGCGTCCCGCTGGGGGGTTGCCTGGTCACCAAGCCCAAGAGCATATCCATGACGGCATACGGGATAGATCCGTTCTCGGACTTCCGCATCCTCGTTGACGGGAGCGAGGTCTCTTTCAATTACGGATTGAGACGGATATATCTCAACGGATCTTTCGTAGCGACTCCCGACTTCGAATCCGCCGAATATGTCGCCATCCCCTCCCATTCATCGATCTGGTTGAGATTGGGTAGCGACGTCACGGTGCACTCCCGCTTCCCGGGTGTCACGGTGCTGGCTTTCAACGGGTCTCCGTCATCGGATTACCTGAGCTTCGATCTCACCCGTCGCTGGCTGAAGGTCAAGAGGGTCCCGGGGAAGATATCCTTCCTTCCGGAGGTGAAGGAATCCACCCGCAGATGGGAATCAGCCCAATGGATCCGGGATCCGACGGGGAGGACCGAGAAGACGCGTGCCCGCATCTTCTATCGCAACCTCCCGGAATCATGCATGCTGCCCCATACCCCTCGTTTCGGATTCGTGGTCGGAACGGTCTCCCTGAAGCTGTTGTCGGAGGGGCCGTACATCAGGATCCCCCCGCTCGAGTACATACAAGGCCCGGAGCCGCCCGTAACCATCAAACAGGGCGACAAGGAGTTCACCCTCCCCCAGGCAGGGACGACGGTCTGTGGCGGGTACAGGGTGCGCATCAAGCAGATTCTCCCTGTGGCGGAGGTCGGATTCAATCCCATCAGGCACTACACGATCTGCTCCGGCGACGAGGTGCTGTACGAGCATTACGAGGAGAAGGCGCTGTATTTCACCCGTGACGGCAACAGGACGAGCATCCCGGCAGGAGAGTGCTTCGTTCTCACGGATACCTCATCAGGTTGGAAGGTGAGCGATGCCAGATATCTCGAGAGCGCGGTGATGTGGAAGTTCGGGATCTCCAGGATCTTCGTTCCTGCGGATATCTCCCGTGAGAAGATAGCATCCGGTCGGGTGAGCTTCTACGAGGTGGAGCACGGAGAAGACGAAGCGGACATCGCCATCCCCGATTACATAGAGGAGGAAGAGGAGGCCCCCGTCGAGGAGGCCCCCAAGCCCGTCGTCCGTCCGAGGAGATTGAAGATAGGGCAGGTCCTCGAGGACGGGGCCGTCGTCTGCTCCCCGGTCGAGGAGAAGGGGATCCTCTCCCTGTCCCTCGACGATATGAGGCAGGAGTCGGATGCGGCGATCAGGAAGCGCATCCTCAGATCCATCATGAAGCACACGGGAGATTGGGTCTCCGACCCGCATCTGCCCGCATACCGCTTCGTCGGGCCTCCGCCGCGGCTGACGATGTCGTCCTTCGAGTTCATCATCAGGATGTCGTGCTACGAGTGCTCTGAGAACGACAGGATGCTGGTGGAGGTGACCCAGGGAGATTCGACCAGGGTCCTCTACCCCCTGCCGCCGTCGATCGATGTCGGCGGATGCAGGATCATGGACGATTATGAGATATCGGTCCGCCATCTCGGTCTGGATCCGTTCGGAGGATTCGTCATCGGGATCGACGGGAGGAAGGTCCTGTCATTCCCGGCGAAGGACATCCTCCTGTTCTCCACCGATGGGGGTCTCATCGAAAGGTCGGATAGGGAATGCATCGCCTGCCATCGCACAGGGCACGCATTGAGCATCGACGGCAGGATCGTCGACCAGGGGATCGTGGAGGGTGATATCGTCTTCACCTCGATCAAGGGACGTTTCGAGACGGCGGAGCTGGTGGAAGCCCCCGAGATCCCCGAACCGGAGGTCCCGGCTCCCATAGAAGACGTTCCGGAATCGTCTGATGCTGCTGTTCCTGAATCGGAAGACGATCTCGTTTCGTTCGTCTGTCATGACGATTGCCCCAATTTCGATATATTCTCAGAACCCAAGGCCGTCGACCATGAAACGGTCCGGGAACCGGTCCCTCCGGCTCCCGAAGAGGCCGAGGAACCCGTACCCTCGACGATCGAGGAGGAACCGGCTTCGAACCTCGGATCGGAGGAGGGATCCTCGCCTGTCGATGCCGAGATCGAGGAGACATCCGTATCGGAGCCTCACGCTCCTTCCGAGGATACGGAACACGTGATGGCGCCTGTTCCGAAACCTGTTCCGGAGATCTTCGATCCCAGGCGCGCTGAACGCGAGGCGCTCCTCGCCAAGGCTTCCGCCCTCTACGAGAGGCAGGTGGACCTCCGCAACCGCGACATATCGGAGCTCTCCTTCGACGATATATTCGGAGATGATGATGAGAATCTAATCGGCGGAGGGCGCGAGTTCCTCGGTTCTGGCCCCGCATTGTTCTTCTCGGGTACCCGTGTCCATCTCTTCATCCCTCCGTACTGCGGATTGTACGGGGACCGCTTCCAGCTGGAGATCGGATGCGGAGGCCGCCGCGTGGACCTCGGAAGGATGGGCGTGAGGGCGAACGAACCCCTGGTCACCCAGAAGAAGCTCATCGACCTGGTGGAGGAGGGCGTCCACCCGTTGGAGCGGTTCGACGTCCGCATCGATGGGAACACGGTCTTCCGCGGCAGGTTCTTCGACTTCCTGTTCTTCGATGCCGAAGGACGCCATCTGATGTCGCCCGACGGCAGCTACTATGTGATGTTCAACAAGGATTGCCGTATCGAAGGCTCCGGGATAAGGTTCGACGAGGCCTATATGGAGGACGGCACCGGTCTGATGACCATCCTCGCCTCGTCGGAGGACAGCTGGTTCAGGGTGATCCATTCCAGGACCTCCGGGAACCTCTCCAGGATCGCGATCCTCCCGGACCGCGGATTCATCGGGAAGACCCCGAGTCTGAGATTCAACGGGAAGGTGTTCGAGCTCACAGTCCAGCCGTACAGATGCCATGACGACGATCCGTGCATCCTCAGCTTCGAGACCGGTGGGAGGCGGGTGGAGTACGGTCCCCTCAAGACCTACATCAGCCGCAGGGCGGCGTCCACCTTCCAGGAGGTCGTCGACCTCGATGCTCTCGGCATCGATGTCCTGGACGGTTTCACGGCGAGCATCGACGATGCCGTCGTCTATTCGCTGGATCCGGCCGATCGCATCTTCTTCAGCTCCGGCGGCCCCGTCACCGAACCCTCGGGGGATATCTGGATGGCTTACCGTCGCGGACTCGAGCCTTCCGGTACGGGCTGCGAGGTGAGATCGATCCTGAACTACGGCGAGGACTACCTGGTCAGGGTCGAAATCGCTCCCGGCGGAACGCTCTCCGCATCGGGATCGGGATGCGATCCGCCCCTCTTCGGAGCGGTCCATTACGAGCCGGCGTTGCCGTGCACCGTGATGTCCGCCGAGGAGGTGGAAGCGGTCGCCGAGCCTCCCGAACCGAGGTACATCCGTCAACTGAGGTCGAAGCAGAAGGTGCCTGACCCCGATTTCCATCAGCCGGTATCCGATCAATCATCGGAGAAAGTCGAGGAGAAAGTCGAGGAGAAAGTCGAGGAGAAAGTCGAGGAGAAAGTCGAGGAGACGGTTCCTGAACCGACCGTTCCCGAATACTGTCCCGATTCCGATGTCACCGTGGAGGAGCTCATCGCCATGCTGGAGACGAATCCCGTCGAGGAGTGCGAACCCGTCGTCCATCCCGACTACGTCACGGGATACGGATTCTTCGACTGTTCTCCCAGGCTGTTCATGATACGCGACAGGCCGATCCTCGTCGTACCGCCTTATTCGGGTTCCTCCGACGACCCGTTCCATGCCTCGGTGGAGTCGTCCGCGGGCACCAGGGATCTGGGGGTGCTTCCGAGGGAATCCGGCTTCTCCGCTGCATTCACATTCATAGACCTCTCGGATGTCGACATCCCGGGAGGCTTCAGGCTCGTCATAGACGGGAAGGTCGCATTCGAATACCCCGCATCGAGATGCTCCGTCTTCTCGGGGAACGGGGTCAGGACCGACCTCCTGGACGGGGACGTCACCGTCCTGCTCGACGGGGCCACCGCCATCCAGGGATCCGGATTCCAATACGACGGGAGGGAGATCCCCGGAGGGTATCTCGCACACGCCAGCATAGGCGAGGACAGCTTCGTCAGGGTCGGCGATGCGAGGAGGACCGATGGGAAGCACATCGACCTCTGGCCCGACAGGACCCTCGTCGATCACCGGCCGTCCATCCGCTACGCGGAATCCGGTCCCGCCCTTCGTATCCCGGACTACCGCTGTCTTGAAGGGGACCCCTGCAGGGTCGAGCTGCGGACGGACAAAGGAACCATCGTCCTGGGGGAGATGGACAGCCATCCCGGACTGGGTGCCGCCGTCGCCACGGGGAGGGATTTCGATCTGGAATCCCGCGGGGTGAACGTGCTCGACGGATTCACAGTGAGCATCGACGGGAACGAGATATTCAGATCGGCCCCGTCGGATCACATGCTGTTCACCTATTCCGGATTCCTTTCGGAGGTTCCGAGGGGGGATGTGACGATGATCCACCGTCCCGACCTCGTACCGTTCGGCAAGGACTACAGGATAACGGACGAGCAGGACCGTGTCGGATACCGCGTCGTCAAGGCGAGGGTCGGGACCAACGGCCATCTCTCGGTGGGCGTCACCCGCGCCCCGGAGTTCATAGAAGAGAAGCCCGAGGAGGCTCCGATACAGGATGGATCTCCCGGGGAGATCCCGGAGGAGGTCCCCGAACAGGTCGAGGTGCAGCCCGTCTCCGGGCTGGAGACCGTCCGTCTCGGCCTCCAGGCCGGGTTCGTCCGCGGGACGCCCTTCCTGGAGTACAGGAACGGGATCTTCCAGATCTACGTCCCTGCCTATCGCGGCCTCCCCTGGTCGGAGATGGAGTGCTGGCTGGCCCAATCCGGTAGCCGCACCCGTCCGTTCAAGCTCACCTATGTGGAGGAGGACGGGTGCAGGACATCCCGTCCGGTGCTCATAGTCATCCCGAAGACCTTCGATCCCCTGGCCCAGTTCGGCGTCTACATAGACGGCGCTAGGGTCCACGGGGAGCCCGACAGGAGGATCATGTTCTTCCCCGGAGGCGGAGGGAGGATGATGGTCGGCGGCAAGGGCCCGCTGGTCGCCGTGTACCATCCCGACGAGGAAATCGTGAACAGGGATGCGGAGGTCGAATGGACCCGGGACGAGGGCGCCATCAGGATCTCCGGCGTGAGGATAGGGTCCATGGGATTCTTCGGTCCCGATCGTCCGAGGCCGGAACGGAAGCCGAGGGACAGGATCCTCCGGGAGTACTCCGAGGACGATCTCCTGAGAGCGGACGGGCTCCTCGAATCGGAGTACGCCGAGAAGGTCGAGGCCGAGCGCAGGGCGGAGGAGGAGGCCCGCAAGCCCATCTCCATAGCCGTTCCCGAGGCCGGCTCGTTCCGCGACGGCGGTCCGACCCTGATGTTCGACGGGCACGGATTCCTGGTCCACATCCCCTCGTACGCTGCGGAGGAGGACAGGATGCTGTCCGTCGTCCTGTTCGTGGGCGGAGCTCCCGTATCGACGGTGCGTCTCGAAGGCCCCGTCATATCCGGCGTCCGCATCACCGAGCCCATATCGTTCTCCCTGTCGGATTTCGAAGCCGCCCCGTTCGACGAGATCGAGGTGCTCATGGACGGCGAGACCGTCTTCAAGAAGGAGGAGGACGACTTCGTCGTTCTCGACGAGCACTACCGCTACAAAGGCGTCCTCGAAGGGAAGGTCCATGTGGTCGTCCGCAAGGGCATGCGCTACAAGCGCCATCGTGTCACCGAGAAGTCCCGCAGGGGCGTCGGCGGAGCGACAATCATCACGATGGAGTGCGCCCACGGCGCATCGATGGAGATCATAGCCCGCGAGGGTTCGATCTCCAGGCTCGGATTCACCGACGAGTATCCGTCCATCAGATACAGGGACGGCAGGTTCTTCCTGACGATCCCGAGGTATCTCGGAAGGCCCGGGGATCCGTATGAGACGACCATCCAATGCAACGAAAGGAGGATCCCGGCGCCGCCCCTTCCGCTATCCCCGAATTCCAATGCATCCCAGCCCACGTTCGTGGATCTGACGTCCATGGGCGTCTCCCCGCTGGATGACTTCTCGCTCCTCATCGACGACGAGCTTGTGTTCATCAACCGCGCCACCGACAGGATGATCTTCGACTCCGAAGGGGAGCAGCAGGTCTCCGTAGTGGGTCAGGGGTTCGTCGCAGTCCCCCGCGGTTCCAGGACGGCCGCGCTCGGTGCAGGGACGGTGTCGTCCCGCAATATAGGAAGCGTCAGGGTCATGGACATGGACTTCTCCGACGGAGGCGTTCTGGAGGTGGGTCCGTACATCAGTCCGAACGACTACGCCAGGGCGATAAGGGATGAGGATTCCCGCAGTCCCGTCGATTCATCCGTGGATGTGAGGATGTCGTTCACCAACGATCCCTACGATATAACCGCATACCCCGTCGAGAACAGCATCCTCGGACATGCGTACATCGCCCAGGGTCTTCCGATCCCTTCCCTTCCGTTCTTCGGAAGGACCCCCGGAGTGGAGGTCACGACGATCGGCTGCGATCCGTCGGATTGCACGATACGCGTCGAGGACATGGAAGGGAACCTGCTGTTCGGACCTGTGCAGGTGACGGCAGGGACGATCATGCTGGATACCGACAGATTCGAAGGCATCGCCCAAGCCGTCGTATCCGTGAACGGGAAGGCCGTCAGGGTGCTCAGGTACTTCATCGTCAAGAAGCTCTACATCAAGATCCCGGAGTCCAGCTTCTACACCGGCGATTCCGTTGCCATGTTCAAGACACAGACGTCCTCCTACGAATGCAAGATGTACAAGGGGAAGAGGCAGACATACAGGAACTACTCCGCGATAATCAAGTTCAACATCACCTACTACCACGTGAGCACGACCGTGAACGGGATCTATGCCACCCATCCGCTCCAGCACAGCTCCGTATGCCTGAGCGATCTGAGCGGCAAGATCAGGGTCCACGTGAGGATACTCGGCGACAGGACCCCCAGGGTCAGGAAGAGGATCCTCATGAAGTCCGGAAGCCGTGTGATGCCTCTAACGAAATCCTGGATAGAAGGGAACATGGATGTCGGTGTCGACTATCTGAAGGAGAAGATGGCAGGCGAGGATTGCGAGCTGTTCATCGAGGAGGAGGGTCGCGGAACATTCAATTTCTTGACAGTCCGCTGCTCCTCGGAGGAGGATGCGACGGAAGAGGTACAGGAATGATCGCGTCACGGCGCGGTATCCGGTGTGTTCCTATAATTTCAATATCGCAATCGTATGTTCGAAGGTAATGTATTTATATCCTCCTCCCCATCTACATCCCGAAGACGGGGAGGAGTCGGTAATACCCCGATCCGGTGTGGGAAAGGGGCAGGCCCCATAAGCCGGGCCAGGCCACGACCTGCCTTACAGCAGGTCGAGTATCCTCAGAAGGATGTCTACGACATCCAGGAGGATACGGAGATTATTCGATCTCCTGGATTCAGATGTCTGTTTCATCTGAATTCTCTTGGGGGAGTTGTGGTCCCCCGCCCCGTCTTCATCTGTGAGTATTTAGCGCGATATCGCTGCATGCAGTATGACGGTACGGTATTAGTTTCGTATACCAGGCCGGATACAGAGACGATCCCAGGATTCCCGTCGGTCATCGCGGCGACCGGAGGATCCCGCGGATGGCTTCCTCGATCTCCTCCTGCCCTCTCGAATTGTCGATGACGACCCACCCTTCGGACATCTCAAGCATCCTCGTGCGAGTCTCCCTCAGATTCTCCAGGCTCTCGAACCTCTCCAGCTCCTCGCCTCTGGATTCTATCCTCGAGAGCGCGGTGCGCTCGTCGACATCGACGAGGATCCTGACGTCCGGGGTAGGCAGAACGTTATCGAATATCCTGTACGCCAAGGTCGCGAACCTATCCGGAAGGTACGAGACCGCCATGATGTACCTGACGAAGATCACGTCGTCGTACCTCTTGTGGGAACGCTTCATGACCCCGACGGACCTGACGACGTCCAGGATGTACAGGCAGGAGGACATGATCAGAGCAGGTATGCTGTCCACCAGGAGGAGCCTCCCTTCGAGCCTGCCGATGGCGATGCTCCGGTTCGGATGCTCCAGGACGAGCACCCTCCTCCCTCTGGAGCGGAGCTCCTCGGCCAGCATCTGCGACACGGTGCTCTTTCCGGAGCCGTCCATCCCGTCGATCACATACCAGGCCATCGTATCACAGCCCCAGCAGGCACATCGCGACGGCGACGGTCATGGAATTGGTCAGGTTGTCGAACCTCCCGGGGCACAGCAGCTCCGAGAGCATGGCGATGAGGCCGGCCGTGATGCAGACCGCCCATATCGGCACTATCGCGACGACGTCGCCTGAGTAGAGGCCCTCCCCGTTCAGGAACGTGTAGAAGATCATCACCGCGGCCGACATCAGCGCCGTGGCTACGAACACTCCGATGGAACCCTCCAGGGACTTCCCGTTGATCGTCTCGTGTTTTCCGAACCTCCTCCCGATCGCGCTTCCGGCGGAGTCTCCGAAGGTCATCGCAACGGCCCCGAGGGTTGCGGCGGTCCAGTGGCCGTCGAAGAAGAACAGGACGAGTATGTTGATGCTCAGAACGTAGACGAGGAGTCCGATCCGGTGGCCCATGTCATTGGATATCGAACCGAGCTTCGATCCCGACACGGGATTCCCATCGAACATGGCAAGCAGGACTATCGCGAGGAAGGGCAGCGTGAAGAAGGCCAGCATGATCCATTCGGCGGTGAACATCCACCAGACGAACACGAAGAATCCGACGCCGGCATGGATGATCTTCCTGCCGTCCACGTCGATCCCCTTCCTCTCGCAAAGGAGCATCGCGACCAGAGAGCACGCGATGATGCCGTAGACCAGGATCAATCCGATGATGTCTTGCGTCTCCGTGCGTGCCGCCTCCGGATTCGCGGATAGCATCGACGATATAATAGCGACACCTGTCGTGCCGGAGGGTATGGATACAATCTCTGTAACGAGAGGACGTCGGATCGACTGACAGCATTCTGTTCTTACTCGGTAATTGGTTATTGATTGGTTCGTAACTAGTTCGTAACTAGTTCGGAACCATTTAATAGTCTGGGACGATTGTCAAGATGGTGAGTGTTACGAACGTAGGCAAAGAAAGCGAAACGGTGGAATTTAAGGAAAGTATTGGTCAATTAGACAAGGGTCTAAAATCGCTTTCAGCTATGTTGAACAGGCATAACCACGGAACCGTGTACCTCGGTGTTAATGATCAAGGTGATGTTGTAGGAATGGATGTTGGAAAGGATACCTGCGAATCCATACGTAATCTTGTTCGTACCAGAATTCAACCGCAGATTGTTCCTGAAGTTGTAGAACACGTTACAGACGATGGAAAGAAGTATGTTACCCTGCATGCGTTTGGGTACAACATCCCGTACTCCTATGATGGAAGATATTACATAAGGAATGTGTCTTCTGACGAAGCCGCTGGACCGGAGATTGTTTCTCAATTAGTGTTGGCAAAAGGAATGGATCCGCTTAAGAACCAGACATCGGATAATCAGGTTCTAACTTTCGATCTGCTGTTCGGGATGTTGTCTGCAAGAAAGTTACATCCGAGGGCTGAAATCGGATTTTTTAAAAGTTATGGTATGATAGACAGCCATGGCAGGTTAAACCTCACCGCATATCTGCTCTCGGATCAGAACGGGATCCCGATGCAAGTGGTCCGTTTCAACGGTCGCGACAGGACATCCATGTCCAACAGGATGAATTTCGGAGGTCAGAGCCTCGCTGGATCGCTAAGGGCTGTTCTGGAGCATGTATCGTCGTATATGGTAACCAAAGTGGATCTGTCGAAGGGAGAAAGGGCCGAGACGTACCTGTTCGATTTCGAATCGTTCAGGGAGGCGTGGATCAACGCCTGCGTCCATAATGCATGGTGGGCCCTGGTCCCGCCGTCGGTGATGATATTCGACGACAGGATAGAAGTTGTATCGTACGGCGCGGTACCATTCCCGATGTCTCTGGAGAGCTTCTATGAAGGGGACAGCCGTCCTGTCAACAGGGCGTTGTTCGACATGTTCTCGTTGCTCGGGATGACGGAACAGAGCGGTCATGGCGTTCCCACGATAGTGCACAATTACGGCAGGAGCGCATTCGATATCACGGACAACGGAGTGACTGTGACCATTCCGTTCGCATTCGAACCCGACTATGTGGCCGCACGCAGGGAGACATCGTTGAACCTTCTCGGACTGGATGAGAAGCACAAAGAAGTCCTTGTTCATCTGTCGAAGAATCCGGAGGCCAAGCTCTCCGAAACCGCGGAACATGTGGGGATCTCGCTCTCCAGCGTGAAGAAGATGGTCTCCGAGCTGAAGGCGGACGGCCTCCTGAAGAACGAAGGCACCAACAGGAACAGCAGATGGCTGGTCCTGCGATGATGAGGGATCCCCTCGATAACCGGGATCCGCCTCCAGGCTCCCGATCCGGCCGAGGGAAGTACTATATCCGCAACGGCGTTTGACGGTGGGATGAACAGGTATCTGCAGCTGTTCCGTGTCGGGAACGCCGTCATGGGCTTCCTCGGCGTGATGATAGCTTCTCTAATGGCCGTCGGAACGGATCTCCCCGATCACTGGAGGAATCTCGCGATATCGGCGATCATAGTATTCATGTTCATATCGGGAGGGAACTCCTTCAACGATTACATCGACCGCGAGATCGACAAGACCGCCCATCCCGAGAGGCCTGTGCCTTCCGGGAGGATGAGGCCGGAGGAGGCCCGCAACATAGGTGCGGTCCTTCTGATCCTGTCGGTGGCCGTATCGTTCCTCACATTCGATCCCGTGTGCATCGCCATCGTCGCGATCGCATGCGTGCTGATGTTCTCCTACGAGTTGTTCCTCAAGCAGAGGGGATTCGTCGGGAACGTCACCATCGCCGTTCTGACGGGCATGACCTTCCTTCTGGGAGGAGCCGTGGTCGGAGCGGCCGAGGCCAATATCGTCGTGGCCGCCATGGCCTGTCTGGTCTCCGTCGGAAGGGAGATCGCCAAGGACATAGAGGACATGGACTCCGACGAGGGCCGCCACACCCTGCCGATGGCCATCGGGACCAGGGCGTCGGCCGTCATCGCATGCGCGTTCTTCATCGCCGGCCCGCTGCTCAGCATCGCACCCATGGTATGGGATTCCTACGGGGTCCTGTACTATCTCGTCGTCCTGGCGGATATCGCGTTCTTCTACTGCGCGTACGTCGTGTTCTCGGATCCCCACAAGGCCGAGAAGACAGCGAAGATCGGGATGATGCTCGGACTGGTCGCATTCCTGCTCGGAGCGCTATTCTGAGGTACCCATGTTCGAGAAGGCCGCGACGATCATCCGCGACGGTTCCATCCTGGATTTCGCATACATCCCGAAGGACCTCGTCCATCGCGAGTTGCAGATGGAGAGGCTGGAGACCCTGTTCCGCCCCATGGCCCTGGACGGGAGGCAGTGCACGGCTTTCCTCACGGGAAGCGTTGGAACCGGGAAGACCGTCACGGCCCGCAGGTTCTGCGCCGATATGGCGGCGTTCATGGCCTCCAAGGGCAAACCCATGGATGTCATCTACGTGAACTGCAGGAACTCCAACGAGACAGGAACGCTGGTACAGCTGATCCGCCATTTCGACAGGGGATTCCCGGAACGCGGGTTCTCAGCCGACGAGATGGCGAGGGTGCTCTCCCAGCATCTCGTCTCCAACGAGAGGGGTCTGACGATAATACTCGACGAGGTGGACGTCCTGTTCAAGAAGGGGACCACCGACCTCGTCTATCAGCTCACCCGCCCCCGCGACAATCCGAGGGCCCCGGTGTCGCTGATGATGATCGCCCAGGGCTCCGTCGATATGTACCTCGACGAGGCCTCCAGATCCTCCTTCCGCCGTTCCAACGGCGTGAAGTTCGACAGCTACTCCGCATCGGAGCTGCTGGAGATCGTCACCGCCCGCGCACAGGAGGCTCTGTATCCGGGGACCTATTCCGATGATTCCCTCAGGATGATAGCCGAGGAATCCGCCGAATACGGCGATGCCAGGATGGCGATTGAGCTCCTCGATCGCGCGGCGAACATCGCCGAGGAGGATGATTCCGGCGAGATGACCGTGGAGCATGTCCGCGCCGCCAAGGCGATGATCTACAGCTCCGTATCCGATTCCAAGCTGCGTTCCCTGGACATCAACAGGATGCTGGTCCTCCTCGCGGTCGCCAGGGCCATGAAGAAGAACGTGTCGATACCGTCCTCGTCTGTAGAGAAGACCTATGCGATAGCATGCGAGGAGTACGATTATCCGTCCAGGAAGCACACGCAGTTCTGGACGTATCTGCAGGACCTGGAGAAGCTGGCCATCCTCAAGCTGACGGCCGAGAACGGACCCACCGGGAAGGTGATCATGGTGTCCCTTCCGGACATCCCCTCGAAGGTCCTTGCTCAGAAGATGGAGGCGCTCCTCGACAGGAGCGGCGACGACGATGACGACCTGCGATCTCTGCAACCGCGATGCGGTCACATTCGTGCGCTACAACGGCACGCACCTGTGCGCCGAGCACTTCATGCGCTATGTGGACCGCCGTGTGAAGAGGGAGATCCGCAAGCAGATCGACGTGGAACGCGGAGACAAGATCGCCGTAGCAGTGTCCGGCGGCAAGGACAGCATGGTCGCCCTCAAGATGCTATCATCCGTATTCAACGGCGTGAACGGCGTCGAGGTCCATGCGATTACCATCGACGAGGGCATCGAAGGATACCGTCCTCCGAGCGTCGACATCGTCAGGAGGTTCTGCGAGCAGAACGATGTCGTTTTCCATCTTAGATCGTTCTCCGAGCTCGGAGTCACCATGGATGCGATCGCTCCGGTCTCCGGGAGCAGCAGCCCCTGCACCTACTGCGGGGTGTTCCGCCGCATGCTCATGAACGAGGAGGCCCGCGATATCGATGCGAGATACCTCGCGACCGGCCACAATCTCGATGATGCTGCGCAATCCATAATGATGAACTTCGTTCGCGGAGACGTCGAACGCCTGGCGAGGATGGCTCCGCACAAGCATGTCCAGCCCGGGCTGATCCCCAGGTTCATGCCTCTGCGCGAGATCCCGGAGAAGGAGACCCTCCTCTACGCCCTCGTATCCGGCATGGAGTTCTGGGACGGGGTCTGCCCGTATTGGGAGGCGGCGCTCCGCAACCAGTACCGCTCCATAGTGGACGAACTGGAGGACAGGTCCCCGGGAGCGAGGTTCGGGATACTCTCATCCTTCGATCAGATCCGTCCGATGCTCTGGAGCAACATGCCCCAGTCGAATCTGCATCCATGTCCGAGATGCGGAGAACCCACAGTCGGTGACAGCTGCAAATCCTGTCAGTTGCTGGATAAGGCGAGATCGAGGATCGGATCCCGATCAGAAATCGTGGAAGGGTACGAGGTCGCAGCACTCGCATTGGAAGCAGGTTGTGTGGAAGCGGTCCGGATTGAGACCGTGACGGGCCATGGCGTTCTTCTGAAGGCCCGCGAGGAACATGGTTCTGAGGAGCGAGGGGGGTTCGGTCGGTATCCCGGCGGCCTCGATCCTGCTACGGTTCGAATCGTCGAACCTGAACATCCTGAGGATGGGAAGGACGTTCATCCTGCACAGCTTCTCCAGCATCATGTCGACATCCTGATCGGTCTCCCCGAGGCCGTAGTAGATGGTGCTGGCCATCTTGCCCTTCTTGAAGTAGTCGGTGCTCGCTCTGAGCATGTCGAAGGCGAAGTCGTAGTCCGTATCCGGCTCGAGGAGTGCGGCGGTGTCCCTGCGGATGTATCTGACGTTGATCTTGATCTCGTTCACTCCCGCTTCGCGCAGGATGCCTATCTGAGCCGCATCGTTCAGCAGGGGCTCGACCCCGATGGTCATCTTGGGGAAGGCCTCGCGTACGGCCGATATTGCATCCGCCAGTCTGGAGATCTCCTCGTCGGAGCCTCCGCCGGAGAAGGCGACGCTCTTCACCTTCCCGCGGGTCATGGCTTCGTCGAGCATCTCCATCACGGATCCGGCCGTCAGCGGACCGTCGGAGAAGCAGTCGTGCCTCGAGGGAAGGAGGTTGAAGACGGCCTGTTCGGGGCAGCTGTGGGGCACGCGGAGGATCCCGACCTCCGGAAGGAACGGCTCGCCGGACCTGAGCAGCTCGTATCCGCCGTCCTTGGAGCGGAGCTCGAATTCCCCGTTGCCGTGCACTATGCGCTTCTTCGCTCTGAAGCCGTCGAAGGACAGCACGGCGGTGTCGGGGTTCCCGTTGAATCCGGGGATCAGGTCCGGCAGCTCGAGCCCTTCGGGGATGCAGACATCGCCTCCGCGGAGGAGCTCGGCCTTCCTGGTCAGGCCCTTTTCCATTTGGCGCCCTCCGTCGTGTCCTCGATCACGATGTCCGCCTCCTTGAGACGGTCGCGGATGAGGTCCGACAGGTCGTACATCTTCCTGGCGCGCAGCTCCTTGCGCAGGTCTATGAGGATGGACATGACGGAATCCAGGGTGCCGTCGTCCTCGTCATCGTCGGGCATGATGCCGAGTATGGAGTCGAACTCCTCGATGAGGGCGATCCTCGCCTCGGCCTCCTCTCTCGACATGGAGGAATCGGCCATGGCCTTGTTGGATTCCTTCGCCATCTCGAACATCACGGCGATGGCCTCGCGGGTGTTGAAGTCCTCGTCCATCGCCTCGCAGAATCTCCTGCGGTACTCCTCGATCTCGTTCCCGGCGGCCTTCCCGGAAGGGGTCCTGGAGACGTACGAACGGAGTTCGCGGTAGTTGTTGACGAGCCTGCCCCTGGCGGACTCGGCCTCGTTGAGCATGTCCTTCCCGTAGACGAGGGGGCTCATGTAGTGCGTGTTGAGGAAGTAGAAGCGGACGGTGTGGCCGTCGAACTTCTGCAGGACGTCGCGCACGGTGAAGAAGTTGCCCAATGATTTGGACATCTTCTCCTCCTTGGACATGCCGTGTCCCTTGACCTGGAGCATGCCGTTGTGCATCCAGTAGTTGGAGAGGGGCTCCCCTGTGACCGCCTCGGTCTGGAGGATCTCGTCCTCGTGGTGCGGGAAGATGAGGTCGTTGCCTCCTCCGTGGATATCGATGCGGGGGCCCATGTTCTTGTAGATCATGGCGGAGCACTCGATGTGCCATCCCGGCCTGCCCTTGCCCCAAGGGGAGTCCCATGAGATCTCCCCGGGCTTCGCCGCCTTCCACAGCGCGAAGTCGAGGGGCCCCTTCTTGTTGGGGTCGTCGGCGATCCTGCCAGAGGACTGGAGGCTCTCGACCTTCTGGTTGGTGAGCCTTCCGTAGTCCTTGACCTTGGAGACGTCGAAGTAGACGCTTCCGTCGGCGGCGACGTAGCCGAAGCCGTTGGCTATGATCTTCTCGACCATGTCGATGATGTCGCCGATGCTCTCGCTCGCCTTGGGATAGCAGGACGCGCGGTTCACGCAGAGCTTGGAGACGTCCTCGAAGTACCTGTCGATGTATCTCCTGGAGAGCTCCAGGGGGTCGATGCCCTCCTTTGCGGCGCGGGTGATGATCTTGTCATCCACGTCGGTGAAATTGGTGACGTGCTGGACCTCATAGCCCTTGTAGCGGAGGTAGCGCGCAACGGTGTCGAAGACGATTATGCTGCGGGCGTGGCCCATGTGGATATCGTCGTAGACGGTGACACCGCACACGTACATCCTGACCTTGCCGGGCTCAATGGGTCTGAATTCCTCCACCGAATCGGTGAGAGTGTTGTGGATACGAAGTACCATCTAATCGACAGACGATACCCTTTAACTACAAAAAGGAAACGCTCGAGATTGTCGGAGCCTGCAATGACCCAGACGAGTCACTGTAAGATTATAAGACCAGCTTTCCTTTGATTTGATTGCGGTGTTCATCGAAGCATGCTCAGGGTGACACGCACCGAGCCCCCCGTGCTCACCGGAACGGTCCTCTCGGCGCTCTCGCGATAGTCCCCTGCGATGCCTATCGATGCTTCGTGCACAGCATCCGAAGGGTCGGTGTATCCTATCGTGAGAAGGTACGGGCCCCCTCCGGTGTACGCGTTCAAGATCTCGGAGATGTATCCCGAGACGGTCTCCGATCCGCGGAAGGCGTGCAGAGTCATCAGGTCCGATAGACGGACGATGGAATCGTCGCCCTCGGAGAGGTCGGATAGCCTGACCTCCGAAGAGACCATCGATTCGAGGAGGCCGGATGCGTTCGATTCGTCATGCGCCCCGTCCATGCTCATCCCTGCGACGACGGAGCATGCCACGATGATAACGGTGATGAACAGCAACGCATCCATCATCGCGAGGAATCCGTGGTCGTTCATGCGCATGCGGCCACCTCATGGACGGCGACGACGCTCCTTCCGTCGTCGGTCTCCACCACGGTGGAGAATCTCCGGACCTCGGTCGGATCCGAGACGTCTCCGAAGGTCACGGGATCGTGCTCTCCGCAGAATCCCCCAGGGACCTCCGTGGAGACGGATATCCCTCTGAGTCCGTGGGTGTCGGCGTATCCTGCGATGTAGTCCTCGAAGAGGGGTACGAACTCCCCTTTCCGTATCTCCGCGGTCAGCTCGCCGGGGTCCATATCGTCCAAAGGGTCCGATCCAGTCACGGCCGTGCCGGCCACGAGTCCCAGGAAGGCGGTCAGCACGATGGCGACGGCCATCGTGGCTATGATGCCCTCCATGAAGTCCATGCTCCCTGCATCGTCTCCGTCCATGCAGAGGGTCTCGTAGGGACCGTTTATGAAGGTGAGTACTGCATGCAGTGTTGCGTCCGCTCAATCCTTGCGGAGACCGCGCTTGTAGAGGCCCTGCGTGAACTCTCCGCCGCACATCTCCTGGATCTTGCCCCTGAGGGTCGCGTCGGGCTTCTTCGAGTACATCGCAACGGCTTTCGCAAGCGATGCGGGGCGCTTCCTCACATCTATCCCGATGGAAGCCACTCCGGACCTTCCGAGCTCCTCGATGCTGTCGAGGAGGAACAGGTCCACGGAGTTCAGGACATGTCCGAATCCGCGGGGATCGGTGTATACCGGGAACACCGCGCCCTTCTCGTCCGTGATGGAACCCTTCCCGAGTCCCGGATCGCGGGTGTACATGAGCTCGGTCCTTCCGAATCCCATCACCTCGGTCCTGCAGGGGAATCTCGCGACCAGGTCGGAGACCTCGTTCCTCGATAGCTCTACAGACAGAGTGGTCTGATATGCGACATTCGGGAACGCGGAGTTGAACGCATTGAACACGGAGCTGAGATACACCCTGCTCCCGTCGGACATCCCGATCTGCGAGGGATTGCTCGCCATTATCGGTCCCGATGCGATGCATTCGTCTCTGCAGTCGAACCTCGGGAGCAGAGCGACGCACTCCACCTTCCTGGCGGCGCAAACCTCCTTCGCCTCGTCGAGATGGTCCCCGTACTCGAAGTAGATCCTGTCCGCGTACGGGAGTACGGCATCGAGCACCTTCATGCCGCTCACGTAGAACGACCTGTCCGGTCTCATGTCCTTGTGGGGGAGCCTCTTCGGAAGAGCATCCACGGGAACCGCCTTGCGGGGCTGTCCGTTGAGCTTCGGGGCCTTCCCGATCAGGTTCTTGATCTCGTCTATCCTCGGATCGTAGGTGCGGTAGATGTCGTAGGTCCCGTCGGGGATCTTGAACGGCACGAGTATCGGATCGAGATCGACCACCTTGAATCCCCCGACCTTCTGATCGCCGGTGAATATCGACAGACCGTCCTTCCTTCCGACCGGATCGCAGAAATCGGTCTCCATGAAGCGCTGGTTGGATATCCTCGCACGTCCGAGGTGGAATCCGCGGTTGTCGGGATACAGCGGCTGGACCGGAGAAACGACCCCTCCCAGGTATCCTTCGGAGGTTCCGCGGTTGAAGACCGTCCTGAGTAGCGCGAGATTCTCCTGATACTCCTCCCCGCGGTCGCCGGCCTCGGCGAGCGAGTAGACCTTCGTCGACAGATATGCGTAGGCGGGGGATCTCATGCGTCCCTCGATCTTCAGCGATGTGACGCCCAGGTCCCTCAGCTTCTCTATGTAATCCGCGCCGAAGAGGTCGGCGCAGCTCAGGAAGTACCCCTCCGAATCGCCGCGGGCGTACTTCTTCCTGCAGGGCTGGGCGCAGGAACCGCGGTTTCCGCTCCTTCCGCCCATGAAGCTCGACATGAGGCATCCGCCGGACATGCAGTAGCAGAGGGCGCCCTGGATGAACACCTCCGTCTCGATGGGGGAATCGGGGACGATGGAGGACAGCTCCTCCAGCGTCAGCTCCCTTGCGAGCACGGCGCGGTCCAATCCGTTCTCCGCGCACCACTTTAATCCCTTCGGGGAGTGGATCTGCATCTGCGTGGATGCGTGCTTGGGGATGTCGATCCCCGAGACGGACCTGAGGAGCCCCAGGTCCTGGATCAGGACGGCATCGGCATCGATGTCCTTCAGGTACCTGACGAAGGCCACGGCCTCGTCGAGCTCCTTGTTGAGGATCGACGTGTTGACGGTGACGTGCACCCTCACCCCGTGGTCGTGGGCGTATCCCACCGCTCCTTCCAGCTCCTTGTCCGAGAAGTTCCCCGCGTAGGCGCGGGCGCCGAAGCTCTTGCCGGCGAGGTACACGGCGTCGCATCCGCCTTTGATAGCCGCTGCGAGGCCTTCAGGGGTCCCGGCCGGCGAGAGTATCTCCATGCCGGCTGGATTGGGTCATTCCTTAATAGCTGTCGCCTCGAGGAGGAGGCGAATGGGGATGCGGACACGCTTCCGGATGGCGGACCAAGGGTCCACAAGGCAGACATATACCCGGGTATGCATGCACCGCATCGGTGGATTGAGATGTTCGACTATTCCAAGGTCGACGAGGCTGTACGTCGCATAGTGGATGCGACCCATCCGAGGATGATCACGATCTTTGGTTCCGTCTCCCGCCGCGAAGCCAGGGATGACAGCGACCTGGACATCCTTGTGGTATTCGATGAGGTCGAGAACGAGAAGGTGCTCTATGCGACCATCGCCAGGCAGTTCGTCGGTCTCAGATTGCCGTTCGATCTCGTAATCGCGAGCTACGAGGATTATCTGTACTATAAAGAGAGAAGGTACTCGTTCATCCATGAGATAGCAACGACCGGAGAAGTAGTCTATTCCGAAGAGCATTTCCGATCACACCGATGACGATCCCATTCTGAAGAACAGCGGCAGATCCTCATCATCCATGCATTCGAATCAGATGCTGGTATACGAAACTAATACCGTACTGTCATACTGCGTCCGGCAATCGCCTTTATAATACCCTCTCAGGCCGTCCCCATTCATGGACATCGATATCGGACGTCTGGTCCGCGGAGACGCGGAGGACAAGGGCCCCTCGGCCATGCTCGAAGGAGGCCTTCTGATAGTGGATTGCAGGAGGTGCCTGTTCCGGCCTGTCCCCGGCTCCAAGGAGTGTCTGGGGTGCATGGTGAGGACCATGGCGGCCACGGGGAGCGCCGACAGGGTGGTTCTCCGCACCGGCAGGGACACGGAGATCTCCGGAAGGGCGGGGTCGGTGATACGGGATGCGGCATCGATGATGCGCTGGTCAATCCCCGACGAGAAGCTGAAGGGAAGGTGCAGGCTATGCCCCGCATCCCGCAGGGAGGTGATGACGGCAGCATGGAACTCCTTCCCGGAGAACGACCCTGCTCCCAGGCTTCTCCTGGACGGGATCGACGACGAGAGGCAGGATTGCAAGGCGTGCACCCTGGCCACGGCCAGGGCCCTGGACCAGATGGAGGAGGGCATAAGACGCATCCGCGCAGGGATCCCGGGGGGCGGGAGATGAGGCTCAGACTCCCCCCGTTCGGAATGATAATCACCCCGGAGCCGGAGGATGGAGGCGTCGCATCCCTCGATCCGTCCCCGTTCACGCCCCAGGGCAACAGGGTGGCGACCATCGATCCGTCGTCCCCGTTGCTCGGCACTCCCCGTCCAAAGGACAGGACCCTCCCGGAGCTGTTCGGGGCCATCGCCTGCGAGGATGTGCGCACCAAACCGTCATACACGGACTGCTGGGTGGCGGGAACCCCGGAGCTCAGGACCATCGCATCCTACATGACGCAGGATGCGGCGGTGACCATAGGCGAATCCGCAGGAGGAGAGGCCTACTACTGCGTCACGCCGAGGGAGTACGCCTACCCCGACCCGCTGAACCTGGAGGTCCTGGAGCTGATCGAGGACATCCGCGAGTCCTACCGCGAGAGGGGAGGGAGCCTCGACAGGGATTCCATAGAGGGGATGGCGAGATCCATCCTGTCCGACAGATGGGACGATATCGCCGAGGCCTCCGGAACGGACGATGTCGAGTCGGTCGTCCGGGACATATGCTCGATAGCATACCGCCATTCTGTCGGTGCGGGGATATTCGAGGTGCTGCTGTCGGACCAGCATATCGAGGACGTCTATGTGGACGCTCCGTGCTCTTCCAACCGCATACACGTGACGGTGAACGGGATCGAGGGCCTGAACTCGCACATCCGCTGCTCAACCAATCTGATGGCGGAGGAGCGCGAGGTGGACAATCTCGTGAACATCCTCCGGAGGAGGAGCGGCCTCCGCTTCTGCGCCTCCAGCCCTGTTTTGGAGACGGATCTCGGAGGATTCGATGCCAGGGCGACCGTCGTCGGATATCCGCTGAGCCCCCACGGCAACGCCGTCGCCATAAGGAAGCATTCCGTCCGGCCGTGGACGCTGAGCCGTTTGATTTCTAACGGAACGGTCAGTCCGAGGATCGCAGGGATAATCTCGTTCCTGATCAACAGCCGCGCCACGATGTTGATATGCGGGGCCAGAGGGGTCGGAAAGACATCATTGCTATCTGCAGCATTGATGGAATTACCTCTAAACCAACGCATTCTGACAATCGAGGACACATTAGAAATACAAGGAGACTATATGCGTCGTATGGGCTACAAGGTGCAGACCATGCTGGTTGACGACAGGATCCAGGGGACGGCGAACTCCCGTGCCGATGAGGCGCTCCGCGTATCGCTCAGACTGGGCGAGTCCGCCATAGTCATGGGGGAGGTCCGCGGCGAGGAGGCGAAGACCCTCTATCAGAGCATGCGCGCGGGCCGTGCGGGATCAGCCATCCTCGGAACCGTGCACGGGGATTCCGCCTCATCGGTCTATCAGAGGATGGTGTACGACGTGGGCATCCCTCCGGAGGCGTTCATGGCGACCGACGTCATCGTCACCCTCGGAACGGTTCGCGACAGGAGGACCGGCAATCTCATCCGCAGGGTGAACGAGATGGTCTGCACCGGGAGGACCCCCGGCGAGTTCATAGACATCTCCGGCCCGGAGGGGCTGCTGTCGTCCCCGTTCATGGAGAGGGCCCTCCAATCCCTGCAGATGACCCGCAAGGATGCTACCAAGGACATGCGGGCCAGGTCGATGATGCGTTCTTACCTCGCAGGCGAGGGCATGAGGGACCAATCGTATCTCGGACCGGAGTGGATCCTCACCGCCAACGAGATCCTCGAGGGGATGAAGCCCGGGTCCTCGGCGGAGGATGCCCTGAGGGAGCTGAAGAGGAGGGTCGAGGGCGATGCCCGACGGCAAGAGGCTCGTCAACGAGGGTCCGACGGTGGTCGGTCTGATGACGTCGGTAATCGGATCCGGGGGATCCCTGGATGCAGCGGTACGCATGGTGGCCTCGGACGGACCTCCGGAATCCGCAAGGATATTCTCGGAGGCTGTCCGCAGGACCGATACGAAGGAGGAGAGGAGCGTGAAGGACGCTCTCACCACCTCGATGGGGGACCTCCCCGGAGGGACCGCGGGATACCGTCAGGCGATTCTGCTCTGCATATCCGCCTCCGAGGCCGGGGACAGGGGCGAGAGCAGCGCGGTCTTCTCGGAGGCATCGGAGGTCGCTTTGGATGCGGTGCGTCTGATGGGCGAGCGGTACAGCGCCTCCCTTACCGCGCCGTGCATGGCGGTGTACAGTTTGTGCATCCTCGCTCCGCTGGTGATTATGACGATCATCCCGGTGATGGGGATCGGGGGATTGTTCGGTTCGATGGCCATCGACGAGGGGGTGCTCACGCTGATAATGCTCGTCCTGATCCCGGCGGTGATGGTCGGGATCTGCATGTGGCTGCGGTCCGCCAACCCGTTCCTCGAAAGAGGACATGGAACGGATCTCCGCGTACTGCTGCCCGCATTGTCCGTCGTTCCGATATTCATCATGATGGCCGCGCTCGGAAGGAGCGTGGAGGAGTCGCTGACGATATCGGCGATCACAGCCACCCTGTCCACCATGATCCTGTCCTTCGCCGATAGGCGGAAGGAGCAGGCCCGCAGGAGAGCCGAGGACGGTCTTCGCGACTGCGTGTTCGAGATGGGGACCGCCATGCTGAGCGGAGGGATATTCGAGAACGCATCCGTGGATGCGATGGGATCCCGTCCCGAGTGCGCCGAAGCCGCATCGGCCCTCGGAAGGGAGATGGACATCTGCAGAGGCGATGTGGAGGATGCCGTCGAAAAGGCGCTCTCGCCGATATCGGAGGAGGTCTCCCGCGTGCTTTGCGACGTCCGCCGCTGCTCGATGACGGACGGGGAGGAGGCCGGGAGGCTCGCATCCTCCGTCGGGAGGCAGTTCCAGAACCGTGCGGATGTCATGACTGGGCTGGAGCTGAAGCTCAAGAGCATGACGGACATGATGACGGGCACGGCGATGATCTTCGCTCCGATGGTCCTGGGATTGAGCATAGCCCTGCTCGGACCGTTGAGCGAGATCTCCGGGTTCCAGGGGATGGAGGGCACCGGTCTGATAACCACGGCGTATCTGATCGAGCTGTGCGCCATGGTGTCGCTGATGTCCGCCAGCCTGGGGACGGACAGCAGCCTCGGAGGGATCGTCTGGCGGTACTCGATGATGCTCCCCGTATCCCTCGTGGTGTTCGGGCTCTGCTCGTCGATCTCCCTGCGACGGGTATTTAGGAACCGTCCCCGTCTCCTGATGCATGGAATTCAGGAGGAGGGCTCTAGCATCGGCGGCAGCAGTCTGCATCTTCCTCGCCGCAGGGGTCCTCCTCTCCCCCTATCTCGCTCCGTACGGGACGTTCATCGCCGAAGGCGGTTCCCCGGGGATGATGGACGGATGGTGGAGGGGGCACGGCGCGGCATCGATCCCGTATGCGATAGGCGATATCCTATGCCATCAGGAGCCCTCCAGGACATTCATGCTCAACGGCTCCCACCTGCCGGTGTGCATGAGGGATACGGGTATGATCTTCGGAGCGGCGATCGGATTCACGGCATGCACCCTATCGGGACGCTCATCGTATCCGAAGCCGTTCGCCATCGTCGGGGTCGTCCTCGTCCTGGTGATGCTCGCGGAATGGTCGATCGAGACCACGGGATTCGATTCCCCCGTCCTGCGCACCGCATCCGGTGCATGCGCCGGAATCGGGGCATCCCTATTTCTGACATGGATGCTCTACAGGGAGCCCGATGATCCGTAGTGTCGATGCGAGGGAGGCCGTCGAATGGCTGGCCGAAGAGGGATTCGTCCGTCCGGACGATTGCGTCATGATGGTCGCCGACGGGACCGGCGATTTCGTGGGAGAGGCCTCGCACAGAGCGAGGATCATCGTGTTCATGGATACCGACCGCGGCCATCTGGAAGCCGGCCGCGAGGCATCGGAGGGAGGATGCAAGGTGGAGCTGTTCGAGAAGGAATGGAGCACCTACGTCCCCGCCCGCGGGAGATACGATTCATGCATCGTCTGCCCTTCATCCTATTCCTCGGATATCGACGCGCTCATGAGGGTCGAGACCGTCTCCAAGAGGAGCTGCGCCGCGATCTTCGACGACGACTCAATGGCCGAGGAGCTGGAGAGGAACCTGTCCGAAGCCTGGAGGCCCTTCATATCCTATCAGGTCGGAGGGCTCCGCATAGTCGCATGGGAGCTCCCTCCCGAGGAATGACGAGGGAAGAGCCCTTCCAGGAAGAAATGAAAACCTCCCGAAGGGGGAAGGGCCCGCCCGAAGGCGGGGTTTGGATCATTCGCACTTGGTCCAGCCGCAGGACTTGCAGACGTTGCATCCGCCCTGGAACTCGAGCTCCGCCCCGCACTTGGGGCAGGGGTTCCTGATCTCCCTGGGCTGCTCCTCCTCGGGAGCCTCCTCGGGGATGCCGCGGATCTGCGACTGCATCTCCTTGTACATGTCCATCAGCGCCCAGCCGACGGCCATGGGGCAGCAGGATCCCCTGGAGGTGTCCCTCTGGGTGTGGGTCCTGACCACGTAGGACGGGCAGGAGCCGCAGGACTTCAGCTGATCGACGATCCTGTCGATGCCGCATCCGGACCTGGCCGCGAGGGAGATCATCCTCGAGAGACCGACCATGAAGTTGTTGCATCCGCCGGTGGAACCCTTGTTGAGGTAGGCCTCCTTCAGCTCACCGGTGACCGGGTCGAAGAACGCGGTGCAGTGCAGGCTTCCGCAGCCGGTCATCAGCTTCCTCTTCTTGCCGATGACGCTGTCGCTGACCTCCTCGACGATCCCGCGGGATTCCTGCTTATCGGGCGTCGTCTCCTCCTTCTTCTCCTCGGTGGACAGGATGCCCAGGCGCTTGCAGCCGTCGCGGAAGACGGTGACCCCCTTGCATCCGGACTCCCAGGCCTTCATGTAGATGTTGTAGACGTCCTTCTCGGGGAACTCGGCGGGCAGGTTCACAGTGGAGCTGATCGAGGCGTCGATGTGCTTCTGCCAGGTGGCCTGCATGTCGATCCTGTTGTTGTAGTCGAGGTTCTGAGCGGTGACGAAGAATCCGGGGAGGTCCTCGTCGTTCTCGATCTCCGGGTGGGCGTCCAGATAGGACTGGACGATGGGGGTGTAGACCTTGTAGTAATCGTCGTGGTCGGACAGGGAGGTGGTCCTCCTCATGTACGAGATCGCGAAGATCGGCTCGATGCCTCCGGAGATCCCGATCATGGTGGAGAGGGATCCGGTGGGCGCGATGGTGAGCAGCTGGGAGTTCCTCAGACCGTACTCGGCCACGAGCCTGCGGGTCTCCTCCGACGCGTTCTCCTTGAAGAACGGGGAATCCAGGACCTGCTGGGGCACGCACTTGGGGAACATGCCCTTCTCCTTGGCGAGGAGGGCGGACTCGTTCATGGCGGTGTCCATCATCAGCCTTCCGAGCCTGTCGCAGAAGTCGACGGCCTCGGGGGATCCGTAGGTGTATCCGAGCATGATCAGCATGTCGGCGAGACCCATGATGCCGAGTCCGATCTGCCTCCAGTCCCTGACGGACTCCCTCTGCTCCGCGAGCGGGTGAAGGGGGAGACCCTCGTCGAGGACGTCGTTGAGGCCGCGGACGCAGATGCGGACCGCTTCCTTGAAGTCCTCGGTCTGGAAGACGCCGTCCTTGACGAACGCTCCCAGGTTCATGCTCCCGAGGAGGCAGCTTCCTCCGGCGGGAAGAGGCTCCTCCGCGCAGGGGTTGGTTCCTGCGTAGGAGTAATCGGGGAATTCGGAGAGCAGGTTCCAGCTGGAGATCCTGTCCCAATAGAGGCATCCGGGCTCGCCGTAGTCCCAGTTGGTGTAGCACATCTTCTCGAAGAACGCCGCGGCATCCAGCTCCTTGCGGATCTTCTGGTTGCTCTCGGGGCGGTCGAACTTCTGGAGGAAGGGCTTCCTGTCGCGGACGGCCTCCATGAACTCGTCGGAGACGCGGATGGACATGTTGGCCTTGGTGACCCTCTCGAGGTCGGTCTTGACGGACATGAATTCCTCGAGGTCCGGGTGGTCGCAGGACATGGTGAGCATGAGCGCTCCGCGCCTTCCGTGTTGGCCGATGAGGCCGGTGACCATGGAGAAGAGGTCGGTGAACGATACCGCTCCGGATGTCTCGGAGGCGGTGTTGTTGATCCTCGCGCCGCGGGGCGCGAGCTTGGAGATGTCGATCCCGGCGCCTCCCCCGTAGCTGAACGTGCGGGCGAGCCTGCCAGCGGTCTCGAAGATGGATTCGATGGAGTCCTCGGGAGGTGTGAGGACGTAGCAGTTGGAGTACGTGACCTTCAGGCCGCTGATGTGGAGGCCCCTGTTGGCGAGGATCCTTCCTCCGAAGAGGAACTTCTTCTCCGCGACCATCCTTCTGATGTCCTGGTCGCCTCCGCTGACCCTGTCGAGCCATTCGTCGAAGGTCTCGTTGTCGTGGCAGTACTTCTTGGTCCAAATGTCGATGCCGAGCTGATTGTCGGCCCCTAGCCAATCCTCTATGAACAATCCGGTCTCCCCTTCCCGCCTCTCTTGCTTGTTTAATTTTGAGGTCCCCATTGAATCTGCCCCCGTACTTTAACCCTTTTTTTGAGCTGCTGATGGCGTATACATCCATCCAGTATAATTAACATGGGGAGGTCTTTGAAATGAGACATAATCGTGATATCGCAAAGGATACGGACGTCGTAATGTGGATCCCTTCCCAGATGTCATTGATTGTCCTCGATAGGAATGATGAGAAAGGATAAGACGACGGTCGGCAAGCAGGAAATTCTGTCCTCCTTCCGATCGCTGTTTTCATAGGAAGTTCTGACTCTTCTTGAGCAGCTCCATCTTGTCGTCGAAGTACGAGATGCTCATGTCCATATGGTGGACGTGGGGGTTCTCGAACCTCTGCTCCTCCTCCCATATCTCGTTCCTGAGCTGCTCGGCGACGTAATCGCGGATCTCCTCGAGGGACCTGGACTTGTACACCCTCCTGCCGCCGGAGATGACCTTCTTCAGAAGCGGCTTGGCGGTGCATTCTCTGAGCTCCACGTCCATCCACGGACGCACGGTGTCGATGCATCTGTACGGCTTCGAGAGGTCGACCTCCTCGCCTTCATGCGTGATGAGATCGGCAATCGCATGGCCGGTGCGGTCGTAGATGCGGTAGACGTCCTTCCTGCCGGGGTTGGTGATCTTCTCCACCGCCTCGGACACCTTGATCTTCGGAAGGACGACGCCATTCTTCTCCACTGCGGAGATCTTGTACACGCCGCCGAAGACGGGGTCGCTCTTGGAGGTGATGAGCCTCTCGCCCACTCCGAAAGCATCGATGCATCCGCCCTGGTCTATGATGGAGGATATGGAGTACTCGTCGAGGCTGTTGGAGGCCACGATCTTGCAGTCCTCCAAGCCGGCGGCGTCCAGCATCTTCCTGACCTCCTTGGTCAGATACGCGAGGTCGCCGGAGTCCAGACGGACGCCCTTGAGGCGCTGCCCCATCGGTTCGAGGACCTCCTTGGCGCAGCGGATGGCGTTGGGGGTGCCCGACCTTAGAACATCGTAGGTATCGATGAGCAGGACGGTCCCCGCAGGATAGAGGCGGGCGTAGCTGGCGAACGCCTCGTATTCGGAATCATGGTACATCACCCAGCTGTGGGCCATCGTACCGCTTATCGGTATCCCGAACATCTTGCCCGAGAGGACGGTGGCGCTCCCTGCCGCGCCTCCGATGTACGCGGCTCTTGCTCCGTACACGGCGGCATCCATGTTGTGGGCCCTTCTCGCTCCGAAATCGGAGACCGGACGGCCTTTGGCAGCCCTGACGATGCGGGACGTCTTGGTCGCGATGAGCGATTGATGGTTGAACTGTGCGAGGATGGCGGTCTCCACCATCTGGGCATCGATCATCGGGGCGGTGACCTTGATCACCGGTTCACCGGGGAAGATGACGGTCCCCTCTTCGAAAGCCCAGACATCGCCTCTGAATCTGTAGTCTTTCAGGAACCCGAGGAAGCGCTCGTCGAACATCTTCAGCGAGCGGAGGTACTCGATATCGTCCTCTTCGAAGTGCATGTCCTCGATGTACTCGACGATCTGCTCCAATCCGGCGAATATGGCGTATCCGCCGTTGTCGGGCACCTTCCGGAAGAACACGTCGAAGGTCGCCAGGTCCCCCTCGTCGGATTCGAGGAAGTAGCCGTTCGACATTGTCAGCTCATAGAGGTCCATGACCATCGAGATGTTCCGTCTGTCGCCTATGCTCATCTTATCGCCGGTGCATGGCCATCGGTCTTAAAGCAATCTGCCGTGGGGACAGGTCTCGCTAACTTGAATTTTCAGTGAGCTCGTCCTGATCCGTAAAAGACGAGTTTTCTCCGTTTCT
>ERZ1026854.329-NODE-329-length-34001-cov-7.634802_pt1 | contig 34001 bp, 24 predicted proteins | sample MGYA00380157_ERZ1026854 | MGnify/ENA primary metagenome ERZ1026854 (study PRJEB33269, sample SAMEA4719793) | human gut metagenome | biome: human-associated habitat; feature: organic feature; material: feces | place: Cameroon | collected 2013-10 ... | reverse complement strand
ACACCTAAGGATGAAGACGAGGAAGAGGCAGATAAGGTTTCGGCCAATATCGCGAAGATTCTTGCCAGCAAGACCTTTGCCTTCAATACCAACGGATACGTTTCCCTGCATCGAAGAATATTCGAGGGAGTATTCAAGCATGCTGGAGAAATCCGCCAGTATGATATTTCCAAAAAGGAATGGGTGCTCGAAGGAGATTCCATAAACTATCTGAACTGGGAAGACTTGCGAAGAGCCTTGGACTGGGATATTGAGCAAGAGAAGAACTTTTCATATAAAGATCTAACGGATGATGAGAAGATAGAGCATATTGCCAAATTCATTTCAGGCATCTGGCAAATCCATGCTTTCAGAGAGGGAAACACCCGAACCACGGCGATTTTCACCATCCAATATCTCCGTTCATTAGGTTATGAAGTGAACAACGAAATGTTCGCCAAGCATTCCTGGTACTTCCGCAATGCCTTGGTCCGTGCCAACTATCGCAATATTCAGAAAGGCATAGATTACTCTCCTATCTATCTGGTTCGTTTCTTCAGGAACTTACTCCTAAAAGATAGTTGGGTGCTCAAAAACAGATACTTGCATATCCGACCGACTGATGATTGGAAGGAGCAGCCAAGAATAGGTACCCCACAAGTACCCCACAAGCTGTCCTCAAACACCCCACAAGTACCCCACAAGTTCAGTCAACATGTGGAGACTCTTATTCTATCCTTTAACGATGAATATATGACATCTGCCGAAATTATGGGTGCAATTGGACTAAAGGACAGAAAAAGTTTTAGTGAACTATATTTAAACGCAGCTCTCTCTGAAAAAGCTATAGAAAGAAAATACCCAAACACCCCAAGACACCCTCGCCAGCAATATCGAAAGACAGAACTGGCGAAGACCTGGAAAGAATGGTACGAGAAAAAGAAGAAATAACATCATAATAAAAACAGAAAACAAAAACAAGTAATGAAGAAAAAAGCAACGGTCCTTATCGCCTCTATCATGGCGTTCTGCGGAATCAATACCGCACACGCTGACGAGGGAATGTGGACCATTTACAACTTGCCAAACGCAGTGTACGAGATGATGCAGCGCGAAGGCTTCAGTATGACTTACGACCAGCTCTACAATGGCGAGGACGCATTGAAGAATGCTGTGGTAAACTTCTCGGGCTATTGCTCCGGAGTAGTCGTCTCACCCGACGGACTGGTATTCACCAATCACCATTGCGGTTTCGAGGCTATCAGAAGCCACTCTACTGTAGAGCACGACTACATGCTCAACGGCTTCTTTGCCAAGAGCTTCGAGGAAGAACTGCCCAACGAGGACATGTTCGTAAGCTTCATGATCGACCAGAAAGATGTTACCGACAAACTCATGAGTCTGGGCTATGAGAAGCTGGACAACAAGAAGCGCAGTGAACTGACAGACAGTCTGGAGAATGCGATGACACAGGAGGTAAAGAAGAACGACTCTACCCTGCACGTCAGCATCAAGCCTTTCTACGAGGGCAACAAATGGTACGCCACTACCTACCGCGACTTCACCGACCTTCGCTTAGTGTTCACCGTGCCTAAGTCGATGGGTAAGTTTGGCGGTGATACAGACAACTGGATGTGGCCCCGCCAGACTTGCGACTTCTCTGTATTCCGCATTTATGCCGATCCTAAGACCAATGGTCCTGCAGCCTACAGCAAGGACAACGTGCCTTACCGCCCCAAGCGTTGGGCACAGGTTTCGCTGCAAGGCTATAAGGATGGCGACTATGCCATGACCATGGGCTATCCAGGCACTACAGAGCGCTACCTCTCCAGCTATGGCATCCAGACTATGCGCGATGCTGAGAATGCTCCACGCGCACAGGTTCGTGGCGTGAAGCAGGAAGTGATGCAGAAGCACATGCGTGCCGACGAGGCTGTACGAATCAAGTACGACAGCAAGTATGCCAGCTCTTCCAACTACTGGAAGAATGCCCTCGGCATGAACAAATGTATCGACTCTATAGGCATCATTAACCTGAAGCGCGAGTACGAAGCACGTCTTCGCACATGGCTGGATACAGCCAAGGCTGCCAACGACCTGGCCCACAAGGTAGACTTCGACAAACTTGCACAGCTCTACAAGCAGAGTGCCGACGTGAAATATGCCTGGACCAACTTCGCCGAGTCGTTTACAAGAAGAAGCAATGTAGAGTTCTCTACCCGTGCTCTCAAGTTGCAGAGCAACATGGAGGTAAAGGGTCCTGAGAAGAACAAGAAGAAACAGTATCATGAGTTTGAGGACAACTCTGACGAATGGGACATGGCACTCGATAAAGAGGTGCTTGCCACTCTTCTGAAGAACTATAAGGAGCACGTTGACGCCAAGTGGTTGCCTAAGTTCTATGCCACCATCGACACTCAGTTTGGTGGCGACTACACCAAGTATGTAGACTATCTCTGGGAGAAGTCACTCCTCATGAAGAAGGGCGCCAAGCTCTACTTCAACAAGAAGGGATTTGAGAAAGACCCAGGTGTAAGCTACGGAATGGATTTGAACGACATCTATGCCGACTTCGTAGAGAAGATGGGAGCCGTATCCGATTCTATCGCCGAGCAGGAGAAGTATCTCTGTGCTGCCAAACTCCGCATGGAGGAAGACCTGCCTCACTATAGCGATGCCAACTTCACCATGCGCTTGAGCTACGGTCAGGTAGGCGGCTTCGACCTCGGTGGCAAGCCATCAGGCTACTATACCACAGCCGAGAGCATCGTTGAGAAAATGAAGCAGGGCGACAAGGTAATCGACTACTATGCCGAGCCTATCATGCACGAGCTCCTCGAACATGAACTTCTTTCAGACAATCCGTTCGGCAAGTACCGTGACAAGACAAGCGGCAAAATGCAGCTCTGCTTCTTGACCAACAACGATATTACTGGCGGTAACTCAGGTAGTCCTATGTTCAATGGCAAGGGTGAGTTGATAGGTCTTGCCTTCGACGGCAACTGGGACAGCCTCAGCTCAGACATCAACTTCGACAAGCGCCTGGCCCGTTGCATCGGTGTAGACATCCGCTACGTGCTCTACCTGATGGACAAGTGGGGACACGCCGATCGCCTCTTGAAGGAAATCAACGCAAAGTAAATAAAAAGTAATAATATGAAAAAGCCTACCAGGGCAAACGTATCAAAATGCGTTTCCTGGTAGGCTTCGTCATGTTGGTCAGTAGGAATACGCATGGAAGAACGCCCCTTGTTCATATCATCTCTCAGGAGTACTATCCACGAAGCAATGTTTCAAGGTTAGTTGTTACCTCACAAAGTTAATGATAAATTTCGAAAACAATCAGTAATAAAACGAAGAAACTTTATCGAGTAAACAAATCATACTGCAAAATGTAAGCGCTTCGTTACATTTTGTACATATACAATAAAGGGGGATTCTGCAATCCCCCTACAAACATGACGATAATCTTTCTCTGCATTCTGCAAGAATCCTCCTCAGTTCTTCCTCTGTGTTGGCTCTAAGCATGGCGATACGCGTCTGCTTGAAATCAGGAATACCTTTAAAGATAGGCGATGCCGCCAAGTGTCGGCGAGTATGCAGAATGCCTCTGTACTCATCTATCCGGTCGATATTGATGCGCAGCTGTTCTTTCAGGATGTCAATCTTCTCGTCGACGGTAAGGGGAGCAGCCCCTGTGTTATCTAAGTAGTCACGCATTTCCTTGAAGATCCAAGGTCTACCGAAAGTGGCTCTTCCCACCATGACAGCATCCACACCATAACGCTCGAAGGCAAGCTGAGCTTCTTCGGGTGTAGTGATGTCACCATTGCCGATAATAGGGATATGGATGCGTGGATTGTTCTTCACCTCACCAATCAGTCGCCAGTCGGCCTCTCCCGTATACATCTGACTGCGTGTACGTCCATGGATCGTGAGAGCCTGAATGCCGCAGTCCTGCAGTTGTTCAGCCAATTCGGTAATCACAAGGTTGTCGTAGTCCCATCCCAGTCGGGTTTTTACCGTCACGGGCACATTGACAGCCTTCACCACGTTACGCGTAATGTCGAGCAACAGCGGTATGTTTCTCAGCATACCAGCTCCTGCCCCCTTTCCTGCCACCTTCTTCACAGGACAGCCAAAGTTGATGTCTATCACATCGGGCTTCGCCTGTTCCACAATCTTGGCTGCCTCCACCATGTCTTCTGTCGTCCTGCCATAAATCTGAATACCCACAGGACGTTCCTCGTCGCTGATGGTCAGCTTGTTGACAGTCGACTTGATAGCGCGCACCAGAGCCTCAGCCGATACAAACTCAGTATACACCATAGCCGCTCCGTATCGCTTGCAGAGCATACGGAAGCCTATATCGGTCACGTCTTCCATCGGAGCGAGGAAGAGCGGTTTGTTTCCAAATTCTATATTTCCTATTTTCATATTTCCTGAATTCAAGTATTACCAGCAGCAGAAGGCTCTGTTATTTACAAGAACCTCTTTCAAAAACCTTTAAAAGAGAGCATTCCCTGCTTGCGGCTGCAAAGGTACTACTTTTTTTCGAAAAATCACTATTTCAGCAGATGATACATTCCTCCAGCCAAGGTCTTTACGATGCCTTTCATCTCTAAAGAGAAGAGATGGGCTGTGAGCCTTCCTATCTCTATCCCCGACTGAATGCTGATGAGGTTGATCTGTAGGTCGTTGTTCTTTTCCAGCACATTGACAATGGCTTGTTCCTCTGCCGAGAGGTCAGGAAAGAGCGTCCGCTCTATGCCTTGCCGCTTGGCTTTCATCAGTTTGACATCGTCCTGCCACCCCATGTCTTTCACAAAGTCTTCTGCCGATGTGATGAGTGTTGCGCCATTGCTGCGTATCAGGTTGTTGCAACCCTCGCTGTACACATCGCCTACGCGTCCAGGAAAGGCAAAGACATCGCGGTTGTAAGCCTGCGATATTTCGGTGGTGATCAGTCCTCCACCCTTGGCGGCACTCTCCACGAGGATACAGGCATCCGACATGCCCGCCACAATACGGTTGCGCCTTACGAAGTTGATTTTATCAGCATTGGTCTGAGTAAGAAACTCCGTGAGCAGTCCGCCCTGACTCAACATTTTCACAGCCGTAGCACGATGGCTCGAAGGATAAAGGTTGTCCAGCCCGTGAGCCAACACGCCCACTGTCTCATATCCATTGTTCAGGGCTTGCTGATGGGCATGAATGTCGACGCCATAAGCCAAGCCACTCACAACAAGGACTTGCGGGCATAGCTGCCTCAAGTCTGAAACAAATCGCCTGATGACATCTTCGCCATAAATCGTACAATGGCGTGTTCCCACGATATTGATGACCCGTTTCTGGTTCAGGTCTGCCGATCCTTTATAAAAGAGCATCAGCGGTGCATCATCGCAGTCGCGCAGTCTTTGCGGATATCGTTCGTCGCTCATACAGAGCGGAGTAATGCCATATTTCAGGTCATATTCCAGCTCCACCTCAGCCCTGCGCCTTGCCTCGTCACAGTTTTTCAGCGTTTCCACGAGTTTAGGCGTGGCATCAGGCAGAATGTCTCTGATATGGTCTTTGTTCTCGAATATGGTTGTCGCCGAACCCGTTCTTCTATAGAGTTCGAGTATTCCTGCCAGGCTGAAGTAGTTCAGTCGTGTCAGGGTGATAGTATTGAGTATTTCTTGCTGGTCCACGGAGATTGAGTATTGAGCGTTGGTTTGTTGGAAATTGAATGTTGAGTTGAGAGAGATGCGACAAAGCAGGATGCTTAGAGTTTCAGATATTCGTATCCGAAACGACAGCGCAGACATTCCTTCTTGTCGCAGTATTCCTTCTTGAGCTGGATGAGCGCCTGCGAGTCGCCGGCATTATCCACCACGAGTCCACACTGTTGCCAGAGTCGGATGATGTAGTTGTTCTCGGGTCGTAACTGTTCCAGAAAGTCGAAAGCTCTGTCGCAATATTTCTCCTCGCCCCTATGTCTGCCATAGGCAAAGAGTATGGGAACCACGGTGTTGATACACAACAGGTTGAGCGAGAAGGGAGACAGGTTTTTATCGTTTCTCACACTGGTGCTACCGAAGGTGTAATGCGTTTCCCAATAAGGCGTCACAGCCGTGGCAAGCACCTTCTTGGCATTCTCTACCGAAGCAGCCTCTACGAGTTGGCTCAGTCCTGCCTTGCGCTGATAGTACAGATGTGCCATTTGCGAGATTCGGATATGCGGGAAGTTTTGCGGTCTGAGTCGCAGAAACCTCCACAGCCTGTAGTCCATCGGGGTCAGGTTGAACTTATGAGCCAAGTATTTGTATTCATTCCTCAGTTTGGCAAAGTATCCGTCGTTCAAGGCATCTTTCTGGTATCTTTCCGGTATGGTGTTCAGTTCCAGCAGTCCCGCCTGTCCCATGAAGATGGCCTCAATCTGAAGAATGTCGTCACGGTGATGTCCCACGGCTTGCAAAGGTATGTGGAAAGCCCATTCCTCAAAAGCTTCGCCATTGACACCAAAGCCGAAGTTGCGTGCCAGGGTCACGAAATAAGCATTCTCCCAATCACCATTGCATCTTCTTACCCGATCCTCTATGGCATTGGTTTTCTGCTCTAAGCGTTCAGTCTGCAGGGCGTTCATCCATGCATGCACGGTAAGCCTTGTCAGCGAGGGGATGATCTGATAGCAAGGTGGATACTGGTCTACCGACAACAGTTCCCTGTAGTTCTTCATCACCTTGTCGGGAATATCCAATGCCATCTGCGTCAAAGCCTCTCCCTTACTGTTTTTCGCCTCTGTGTCCACACATCCGCACACATGCAGAACCACATTGTCGTACCGCTCGTCTTTGTCGTGTCTATGCACATACCAGTCGCTCGCCTTGTCGTGTATTTCCACGTTTCCCACCCATAGGGTTCCGTCTATCTTCACCTTGGCATTGAAGAAGTCGGGGCCTGCATTGCGATTGTGCAGTCCCGGGTCAATCACCTCTACCGGCTTTCCCGATGTCGTGCAGAGAGCGGTGAGCGGGAAGAGCTTATGTTTCCAAACATAATGCAGTAGCTGTTCCATATCGTTATCGGTTTTAAGTTTTTATTGTTAAGGAGTCAGGTGGCAAAGGTATGTTTCTCAGGCAAAGTATTTCTCGAAAGCCCTGTCGTAGTCTTCACTGTTGCCCAACTTACCCTGTATGAGGCACACCAACTCGACGGTGGCTTTCAGGCACAGACGTTCGTCGGAGGCACGATAGATGTCCTGGTGGAACACATATCTCACTCCCTGCTTCTCCAACCACAGTCTCGAGTAGAACTCATCGTCACACTGCAGCGGCGTCTTGTATTGCAGATTCATCCTCGCCACTACTGCATCCACTCCCTTACGGTGCATCTCGGCAAAGCTCAGTCCACATTTCTGCAGAAAGAGGTGTCGGGTATGCTCCATATAGTGCAGGTAGTTGGCATTGTTGACAATTCCCTCTATGTCGCACTCATAGTCGCGCACTTCCATCTTGGTCTCAAATACGTATTTCATAATCTTCTATGTTGCTTATTTAGGCTCTAAAAATCCTCTTTTTGAGGGTTTTATCTCTAAATCACTGCAAAAATAACCAAATTTTTCTATTAATTGCCACTATTAAGGACGTATTTTCAATATTTTTGATTATTTTTGCCGAAAGGTTCGCGCACAAACGTGCGTGAAAGCATAAAACAGATAGAAACAAAACAAGAAATAAACGATGAAAATAGCTTTGATTGGCTACGGCAAGATGGGTCATATGATCGAAGAGATTGCCCTGCAGCGTGGCCACGAAATCGTATGTAAGATTGACGTGAATAACCCTGAAGATATCGACAGCCCCGAGTTCTGCTCGGCAGATGTCGCCATCGAGTTTACCAACCCTACAGCTGCCTATGGCAACTATCTCAAGGCCTTCGCCCACAATGTCAAGGTGGTGAGTGGCTCCACAGGATGGATGAAAGACCATAAGGCTGAAGTCGAGGCATTGTGTGCCGATGGCAAGCAGACTCTCTTCTGGGCTTCCAACTTCAGCATCGGTGTTGCCATCTTCCAGGCTGTCAACCGCTACTTGGCCAATATCATGAATCAGTTCCCACAGTACAATGTCTGCATGCAGGAAACCCACCATGTACATAAGCTCGATGCCCCAAGCGGAACAGCCATCACCCTTGCCGAAGAGATTATTGACAATCTGGACCGCAAGAAAGACTGGAAGCGTGGTGTCACCTACTGGACCAACGACGGTCATCAGGACGAGGGCGACCAGAACATTACCTCTGACGACTTGGTCATCAACTGTGTTCGCGACGGCGAGGTGCCAGGTATCCATGCCGTGATGTATGACTCTGAGGCAGACATGATCACCATTGAGCACAGCGCCCACTCACGCAAGGGCTTCGCTCTCGGTGCAGTCCTGGCAGCTGAGTTCACAGCCACCCACAGTGGCCTGCTCACCACTTCCGACCTCTTTAAGTTCTAATTCCCCGTCAACCAATTCTATCAAGTTAATGATCGACAAACAGAAACAAAAACTCAATATGAAGGTGCAGTGGACCAAGTTCGCTATCGTGCTGGTCCTCTATCTTGCCTTCCTGCTCTGGGTACAGAGTTGGCTCGGCCTTGTTGTCGTGCCCTTTATCTACGATGTCTATATCACCAAGAAGATACGCTGGCAGTGGTGGAAAGATTCCGAAGGTCCCGTACGCTTTATCATGAGCTGGGTTGACGCGCTCGTCTTTGCCCTTGTAGCCGTCTACTTCATCAACCTCTTCTTCTTCCAGAACTACGTCATCCCTTCTTCGTCGTTGGAGAAGAGCCTTCTCACGGGCGACTACCTCTTCGTAAGCAAGGTAAGCTATGGTCCACGTATTCCACAGACCCCGCTCACCATGCCCCTTACCCAGCACACCATGCCGCTGGTCAACGTGAAGAGCTACGTAGAGTGGCCCCACTGGGACTATCGCCGTGTCAAGGGCTTGGGAAATGTAAAACTCAACGATATCGTGGTATTCAACTTTCCTGCCGGCGACACCCTCGTCAACGAGGAGCGCTATCAGGCATGCGACTACTATCACGATCTCGTCTATCCTTTCGGAGAACAGATTCTGGAGCAGAACGGCCTGGCTAAGGACGTGGCTCACCTCACTCCTCTGCAGCGTTATCGCTACTTCGAGCAGGTGTACGCCACAGGACGCCACTACATCGAGAGTATGCCTGGCGAGTATGGCGACATCATCAGCCGTCCTACAGACCGTCGCGAGAACTACGTGAAGCGTTGCGTCGGACTGCCCGGACAGACCCTCCAGATTAAGAACCGCATCGTTTATCTCAACGGACGTCCCAACAAGGAGCCCGACAACGTGCAGTACACTTATAAGATGAAACTTCGTGGCGAGTTCCCCGTCGACCTGGCCGACGAGTTGGGCATCACCAACGAAGACCTGCTCACCTACAACCAGAGTGGCGTCATTCCGCTTACCCGCAAGGCTTATCTGGCTCTCAAGGCCAACAAGAAACTCGTGGCAAGCATCAGCATCAATACCGATGCCACTTACGGCGACTTATATCCTATCAATGCCAATACAGGCTGGACACGCGACAACTATGGTCCTATCTGGATTCCACAGAAGGGTAAAACCATCGCCCTGACCCTCGACAACCTGCCCATCTACGAACGATGCATCAAGGTTTACGAGGGCAATGACCTGAAAGTGGACAATGCAGGCCGCATCCTTATCAACGGCAAGGTAGCCAAGAGCTACACATTCCGTCTCGACTACTACTGGATGATGGGCGACAACCGTCACAACTCAGCCGACTCCCGCTACTGGGGTTTCGTGCCAGAAGACCATATTGTGGGTAAACCTATCTTTATATGGTGGAGCCACAGCCCTGACCATCCTGGCTTCTCGGGCATACGCTGGAGTCGCCTCTTCAAATTTGTCGACAACATCAAGTAACTCCTATCCATTTAGTGAAAGTAGCCGTCAAATACCTCATCACGTTAGTGCTGGCACTGCTCCTTGTATGGGCAGTCCACACCTACGTCCTCACTATCTTCTCGGTTCCACAAGGCGGGCTTCCGCCCTACCTTAAGTCTGGTTCCCGAGTGATAGTGAACAGGGTATATTGCGACAGCTTCAAGCGTGGCGACCTCGTAGTCTTCACCGATACGATAGCACGTCGTGGTGCCTCTGTCACCGAAGCCCACTTCATTGGCCGCATAGAACGACTGCCTGGCGACACCATTACCCTCGACACGGTGCGCTACGTCATTCCTGCCATTTGCTGTCGCCGTTGTGGCTGTCCCGACTGCCGCTTCTACCTTGTACGCACGCAGCGAGGCCCGCAAATCGTTCATAAACACCAGATGATAGGTAAAGCCCACTTGATATTTAAGTGAAAACAACATGCTTTCCATTCTTTCTTCCACCTATTTCGGTCCTGTGCAGTGGTATCAGAAACTACAGCGCAGCGAGGCGTGTCTCATAGAGCAGCACGAGAACTTCGTCAAGCAGACCTACCGCAACCGCATGATCATTGCCACAGCCAATGGGCCGCAAGCTCTCACCATACCTACTACACATGGCACTTCCCTGTCAATCAAAGACATTCGCATATCCGATCATGCCAACTGGCGCCATGTACACTGGAACGCCCTTGCCTCAGCCTATGGCGAGAGTCCTTTCTTTCCTTACTACCAGGACGACTTGCGTCCTTTCTTTGAGAAGAAATACGAGTTTCTCTTTGATTTCAACATGGAGATAACCCACAAGATGATCGAGTTGCTCGACATCCGTCCCCATCTCTCGCTCACAGACCATTATCTGCAGGGCGACGAACTGAAGGACTTCTGCGACTATCGTGAGTCTATACGACCCAAACACCCCCTTCCTGATGCCGACTTCGTTCCGCACCGCTACTATCAGGTCTATGAACACAAGCTGGGTTTCCTGCCCAACATGAGTATTCTCGACCTCCTCTTCAACGAGGGAAACGAGTCTATTCTACATCTTATATGATAGAACTTACACAAATGTGGAAGTTAGAGGAATTAGTATTTCCTCCAAAATTCCATCGATGAAAGTTCTGCATAAAAAAAATCCGTAATCTGTTGTACTCAAGATTACGGATTTACTATTTTACAAAATAACCATTCCTGATTATTCTATACTCAATATCTAAAAAGGCGACAGGATGACTTACTCACCTTTCAGCAATCGCTCACCCATGGCCTTGCCCAATGCCTCGCATTGCGCCTTCACCTCGGGAGTAATGGCCTGTTTCATATCTACAGGCTCGCCTACAGTCTCGAAATGCAAGCGTGTGTCGTTCCACTCCTGTATCTTCGCCAAAGCCTTGCTGGCCCAGCAATACGAACCATACCAGCCGAGCAGATGTTTTTTGATGTCCTTGTTGGCCAACTCAGAGAGAAGAACCTCCATCTCATGATACAAGCCTGCATTATAAGTAGGAGCACCTACTATCAGACCTCTGTAGCGGAACACATCACGCAGGATGTAGCTATGGTGGGTCTTAGAGATGTTATACATTACGATGTTCTTCACACCAGCCTGGCTCGCAGCACGCGCGATAATCTCTGCCATACGCTCTGTGTTGCCGTACATCGTACCATAGCAGATCACCAGTCCTGGCTCTGTCTCGTATTTCGACATCTTGTCGTACATATCCATCACCTTCGCAATATGCTCGTGCCAGACAGGGCCATGGGTCGAACAGATAAAGTCTAATTCCACACCTGCCAACTTCTTCAGCGCATTCTGTACAGGCACACCATACTTGCCCACAATGTTAGAGTAGTAGCGCACCATCTCCAACCAGAATCCCTCACAGTTGATCTCCTCGTCTATCACACCGCCATTCAGCGCTCCGAAGCAGCCGAAAGCATCGCCCGAGAAGAGCACCTTGTTGGCAGCATCCAATGTCACCATTGTCTCTGGCCAGTGCACCATCGGAATAAGCACGAAACTCAACTCATGGCTGCCTGTGCTCAACGTCTCACCATTCTTTACTTCCACCACATCATCGGTCACGCCATAGAATCCCTCCAGCATACCTAAGGTCTTCTTGTTGCCTACTATCTTGATGTTGGGATAATACTTCTTGATGAGAGCTATCGAACCGCTGTGGTCTGGCTCCATGTGATTGATGACCAGATAGTCAATCTCCCTCTCACCAATCACTTCCTTGATATTCTCCAGAAACTGAGTGAAGAAATCCACCTCCACAGTGTCGACAAGCGTCACTTTCTCGTCTACAATCACATACGAGTTATAGCTCACACCATTGGGCAGAGGCCACAGCCCCTCAAAACGATGCTTGTTTCTATCGTTTACACCCACGTAATAAATCCCGTTCTTAATTTCTGTTACCATAACTGTTAATTTTGATTTTTGAGCACAAAGATAAAGAATAACCCAAAGAAAGCAAAACGAATTCGCTATTATTAAACAATTTTTCACTACCTTTGCAGCCATGAATTACAATACACATACTCTCTCCAACGGGCTTCGCATCATTCATCTGCCCTCTACGAGCCCCGTCGTCTACTGTGGCTATCAGATCCAGGCAGGCTCACGTGACGAGCTGCCAGGCGAGGAAGGACTTGCCCATTTCTGCGAGCACACCACCTTCAAAGGTACCAGCCGTCGCCGGGCATGGCACATTCTCAACAGCCTCGAAAGCGTAGGAGGCGACCTGCAGGCTTACACCACCAAGGAGTCTACCGTCTACTATGCCGCCATCCTTCACGACCATACAGCACGGGCCGTTGACCTCCTTACCGACATCGTCTTCCACTCCACCTATCCCCAGGCAGAGCTTGACAAGGAGGTAGAAGTCATTTGCGACGAGATAGAGAGCTACAACGACACCCCCTCCGAACTCATCTACGACGAATTCGAGAACCACCTCTTCCAGGGTCATCCTTTAGGGCACAGCATCCTCGGCACAGCAGAGGGCGTACGAAGTTTCACACAAGCTGATGCTCAGCGCTTCGCCCATCGTCATTATCGTCCAGACAATGCTATCTTCTTCGCCTATGGTGACATTTCCTTTTCTCGCCTTGTACGCCTCTTGGAAAAGGCCCAAGTGGGACTGCCCGCAGCCTCTGCTATCCAGCGCCCCCAGTCAGCAGAACTGCCTCATCACGACTTTCTGCAGGAGCCACATACTGTCATCATCCCCAAACACACCCATCAGGCACACGTCATGACGGGCACTCAGGCTTGCAATGTCCATGACGCACGCCGTATGCCTCTCTATCTTCTCAACAACATCCTTGGAGGTCCTGGCATGAATGCCAAACTCAACCTCGCCCTTCGCGAGCATCACGGCCTCGTCTATACCGTAGAGAGCAACCTGACCACCTACAGCGACCTGGGCTACTGGAGCATCTATTACGGCTGCGACGTCCACGACATCGAACGTTGCCGCCGCCTCGTACACCGCGAGTTGCAGCATTTCATCGACCGTCCTCTCAGCCCTTCGCAGCTAAGAGCTGCCAAAAAGCAGATTAAGGGACAGATAGGAGTGGCTTGCGACAACCGTGAGAACTTCGCCCTCGACTTCGGCAAGAGCTACCTCCACTACGGCTGGCTCAAGAACATCCAGCATCTCTACGAGCAAATAGACGACATCACCTCACAACAGATACAGGAAGTTGCCCAGGAATATTTAGCCGAAGAACGTCTCTTCACCCTCATCTACCAATAATGCCGTGAGGTGGAGATTTCCTCAGTTGGCGCATTTTTGTTTCCTCAGTTGGCGCATTTTCGCTTCCTTAGTTGGCGCGTTTTTGCTTCCTCAGTTGGCGAAACAATATAGGATTAGATTACAGAACTTTCGCAAGTAAGCACCACACGTCCCCTTCAGGGCGTGCTTGAACCACTTGTGAAAGTTGAGAAAATAAAAGAATAATTATACCGTATATTTATTCCATAATTGCCAAAAAAACACGTCCCAACTGGGAAAAAAAATCTGCCCAACTGGAAAAAAAATTTTTCCCAACTGGGAAATTATTTTTTCACAGTTAAGTCCTGTTAGGCAATGAATATTTATACAGAAGGATTATAACTGCAATTTTAGCCTTTTCCAATATAGAAAAAGGCTAAAATTGCAGTACTTTTGTATGTGAGTTCAGTCACAAAAGACGACTACTTCTTCTTAGGACGGCGGCGTGCCCAGCCTTCTTCCTCGAAGTTGGGTTCCTCGCCCTTGAACTTAACGTTGTCGTTGTGCTGGAAGAACTGACGCCAGTCGCCCGTCTCCTCTTCTCTGCGAGGCTTGCGGCTACGACTCTCTGCACGGCTGCCCTTTCCCTTGCCTCTGCTCTCGCTGCCCTTGCCTCCCTTGCGGCTCTCACGGCTCTCGCTACGACTGCCACGGGCACTACGTCCATGACCTTCTTCTTCGGCATCGTTGCAACGAACGGTTCTGCCCTTGTACTCTGTGCCGTTGAGAGCTTTCATCACACGCTTGGCATCCTCCTCGGGAACCTCAATGTAGGCAAACTTAGAGAGCAAGTCGATATGTCCCACCTCCTGGCGACCCTTCACATGCTTGTTCAGATACTGCATGATCTCGCCAGGATAGAAGCCGTCCGCCTTACCTAAGTTGATGAAGAGACGCTTGTATCCAGCCTCTGCCTCATGCTTGCGGCGACCGTTAGACACCTTGCCACGACCCTCTGAGCCTCTGCCCTCACCACGAGAACCACGAGAACCCTTGCCGGTTTCGGGCTTGACTATCTCAGGAGCGTTCTTATAATAGTCGAGGAACTTACCAAAGGTGATGGTAACCATCTTCTTGATGATGTCTTCCTTGTCGATGTAGTCGAACTGGCGGTTGATCTCTGCCATATAAGGCTCTATCTGATCCTCGTCAACATCGGTCTTCATGATGTCATCCATGGTCTTGAAGAGCTGTTTCTTGCAAATCTCCTCGGGAGTAGGAAGGGTGCCGTCAATAAAGTCCTTGCCTATCTGTTTCTCTATCTGTCTCACCTTAAACTTCTCGCGGGTGTGGATGATAGAGATCGAGGTACCTTTCTTTCCGGCACGACCTGTTCGTCCACTACGATGGGTGTAGCTGGCAATATCGTCGGGGAGTCCATAGTTGATGACGTGAGTAAGGTCGTCGACATCAAGTCCTCGGGCTGCAACGTCGGTAGCCACAAGGAACTGCACATTGTGATTACGGAACTTCTGCATGGTGAGGTCGCGCTGCTGCTGACTCAAGTCACCATGAAGAGCCTCAGCATTATAACCATCACGGATGAGTTTGTCGGCAATATCCTGTGTCTCCAACTTGGTGCGACAGAAGATAATGGCGAAGATGCGGGGATAGAAGTCCACGACACGCTTCAGGGCAAGATACTTGTCCTTGGCGTTCACCAGATAGTAAATGTGATTGACGTGCTCGGCACCCTCGTTGCGTGAGCCTAGAACGATTTCCTTATGGTCGTGGAGGTAGTGGAGCGCTATCTTCTCTATCTCCTTGCTCATAGTAGCAGAGAAGAGGAGCGTATTTCTATCCGCTGGCACATTCTCGAAGATGGCATTGATGCTTTCGGAGAAACCCATATTGAGCATCTCGTCAGCCTCATCCAATACCACATTGTTCACATGCTCCAGCTGAGCCACGCCACGGTTGATGAGGTCGAGAAGACGGCCTGGTGTGGCTACGATGATCTGTACACCATGCTTGAGGGTGCGTATCTGGCTGCCTATGTCGGTTCCGCCATAAACTGCAGCAATGTGGAGTCCGTCGATGTATTTGGCGAAGCTGTTGAGGTCGTCGGCTATCTGGAGACAAAGCTCACGGGTAGGACTCAGGATAATGGCCTGTGTCTGCTTGTTCTGAGCATCGGTCTTCTGAATGACAGGAATGCCATAGGATGCAGTCTTGCCAGTTCCGGTCTGCGCCAGAGCGATGACATCGTTTTTGTTGCCTAAAAGATAGGGGATTACTTCTTCCTGTACGGGCATTGGATTCTCGAATCCAAGCTCCTCAATGGCGCGGCGAATGTCCTCGCTGACGCCTAATTCTAAAAATGTTTTCAAATCTTTTTTACCTTATTAATGTATTCAATGCAGAAGGCTGAATTCACCCTCCCAGCCATTAATAGGGTGCAATATCCTTCCGAAAACGCTTGCGACAAGGCTGTCCTGTCCTACGCTAAAAGGCGACAGGCTGCCTGATACTTGTCTAAATTCGGGTGCAAAGTTAGTAAAAAGTTCTTGATAATCAAAAAGTTTTCGTACTTTTGCACACAAAATAGGCTTTTTATACACTCTGAATGATGATGGATTTATCTTTTCTTTTGCCTTCGTGCCTACGGCGGAGGGTTCTGCTGGGACTTGTTTGCTGGTGCTGTTGCAGTTCTGCGCTGTGGGCGCAGGATTCTGTCATGGTAACGAAGGACTCGTTGGAAACAACGGAAACAGTACAGACCGACTCTATAGTAGCTGCAACAAGACCATTGCCCGACTCCATGGTGACAGCAGACTGCAAACCCGTGCTGCGGCCGAAGGACGTACTGGTGCCTGTAGTCATAACAGGACTGGCTGCGCTGTATGTACAGAACCATGGTTGGTTTGCACAACAGAAGCGCGAGGTTCAGAAAGGGCTGTCGGCTGAGGGAAGGCATCATCTGAGGGCTGACGAAGTATTGCAGTTTGCACCTATGGCAGCAGCCTGGGGCTTGCGATTAGCAGGCGTAAAAGGGAAAAACGAACCCAAAGAACGCCTGGGCATCATCGCGCTGTCGTACGCTTCATTGGGACTCATTACGGTCGGCATGAAGGCGGCTGTAAACGAGGAGAGACCCGACGGCAGAGACTGCAGGTCGTTCCCATCAGGTCATACGGCAAGGGCATTCATGGGTGCAGAGATGCTGTATCAGGAATATAAGGATGTGTCGCCATGGATAGGATATTCGGGCTACGCCATGGCTGCGCTGACAGGCTATCTGCGAGTCTACAACAACCGGCATTATCTGAACGATGTCGTGGCGGGAGCCTGCATCGGAATCCTGTGTGCCAAATTGGGATATTGGCTGCAACCGAAATTGTTTAAAAAGAAAAAGAAGGCTTTCAAATTTCAATATTGAGAAATTTGAAAGCCTTCTTCGCTTCATCAAAGGTTTTGGTCAAGGAATTGGAGAATCTTCTGCTGTATACGGAGCCCACAGGAGTGAGGCACGTCCCAGAGCTCGGTAGTAAGGAGAAAGTCTGCATGTTGGCTGTCCCATACAGCATGCATCTGCGCAAAAGCCTTCTTGACACCGGGAACGGGGAAAAGATGGTCAAGGGTGCCACTAATAAAGAGAGAAGGATGAGGACAAGCCAAGGAGGCGATGTGAGGATAGTCGAGGTACTGACGGAGTGCAGGAATGCAGTTGGCAAACCCTCCGTTCTCCTTTCGTCCATAACGCAGGGTTAGCTGATCGTCGGTAGTGATCATCCAGCAGATATTGGCACTCGCCTTGATCTTGTCGGAGAGGGCAGCAAGCATCCAGGAACGGTATGCGCCCATAGAACATCCCACACATCCTATCCTGTCCTTATCGACCATAGGGAGAGTAGACAGGAAATCGGTTCCAGCCATATCGTCGTAGGTCATAAAGGCAGAAAGGTCGCGTCCAAGCATCATCATGTTGCCGGCGATAATATCATACTTGTTGCGGTCGATACCTTCCTTACGGCTACGCTCGCCCCAAAGAGGTGCGTCGGCAGAGAAGACTACATAGCCGTGACGGGCAAGATAGTCGCCAAGATACTGACCTTCGTACAACTTCTTTGCCCATGCATCAGCGTCGGCGACAACGGCGGTGTCGACATCAAAGGGACGTATCATCTTCTCCTTGCCGATGTAGAGGTGGGCTCCATGGTCATGGAGGGCATTGATGGCAGGGAAAGGTCCCTTGCCGTCGGGTATAAGAAGATAGGCTGTGATGCGGGCATAGGCGTTGACACAGAAGCTGATTTTCTGTGCACGATAACCATCTCGTTGTTCTTCGGCTATCACCTTCATGTCCCACGACTTGGCTCGGCGAGGTGGTGCCATCATACATTCAAATATCTTCTGACGGGCAGCCTTCTTCCATTTTGCAAAGTTTTTGATAGGACTGTTACCCCATGCCATAGGGTATGTGAGTTCCTGTTTGAGTTGTTCGACGTAAACGGGCAACTCACCTTGCCACTCGTAATTCTCTCGCACAGGCAGTTGTTTCGCATTCGGTTTCTGGGCGAAAGATGGCTGAGAGAATATCAGCAAGGCAAAAAATGTGAAGAGTGAAAAATCCAAATGTTTCATTGTTATTGAGTTTTTAAGTGTTGAATGTTATGCTGAGATGCAGCTTATCTTTTGCAAAGATAATGCAAATGAGCGCAATGAAAGCTTGCTTTCAAATTGCCGAGTGCAGCTTATCTTATGCAAAGATAAAAAAAATAATTTGGAAAACAAATGAAATGCGTACTAAAATATCCGAAAAAAGAAAACACAAAACGCCCTGAAACAACAAACAACTTTGATTCAGGGCGCATTCTATCAATAGTATTTTACTTTTTCATTGCACAATCAGCGGTAAGGATAGCAAACTGCACCTTGTTTTTGTCGGCAAGTGTGCCTGCCAACGATTTAGTCCTGGATAACGACCCTTCCCTTTGCCAACGAAAGAAGATCGGGAATGTCGTAACAGCGCAAGACACCAGGAATGACGTTCGACATCATGTCGTGCTGCACGGGGTGCTGAATGTAATTGCGCCAGGTCTTCAATGTGCGGGTGAGTGTGGCACCAGCCAATCGCTCATCGAGCACAGCAGCGTGCATCACTACGACTGCGTTCATTCCGTCAGCCTTGACTGTAATCTGGCGGCCCTTCAACTTGTCATCAGCCGAACAGAAGTTGAGAATGGTGCGCAAATCCTGCACACGCTGACCTATGAGCGGTTTGCCTGCATGCAGGGCTGTTACAGCAGAACGATACTGAGTATTCCAATACTTGGAAAGGTTGTACTCGAAAATGTCGCTCGTCTCACCAAAACCTCGCAAGTCGGCATAGACATGAATCGTGCCGTCGGAGAAAGCATCACGACGATCGGTCTCTATCAGCAGACTTGCCTTTCCTGCATCAGCAAGATGGATGCAAACCTTCGACTGCTGATTGGCAACCGACGGAATCCTGACGATGACAGGAACAGGATACTGACCTTCGCAATCGAGCTGATAACGATATTCCTCCACGTCGCGCTGCGATTCGTGGCGAGTCTCAATAGCATTCCAGTGGTCGTTCAGTCCGGAAAGTCCCAACAGTTTCAGAATGCCAGCCTTCACCTTGTCAGCCGACTGCGAACAGAAAGCCTGGCGCTGGGCTGACAGCCTGTCCATCTGTGCCTCACACTCCTGCATGGAGCTGAGCGCATCCTTGTATTCCAAGTTTACCTGTCCAGTCTTGGTGCAACTCATGTCGTCACTACGCCAGTAAGTATAAGGTTTCACCTCGCCCTGAGCATCGCCCAAGAGAGCCTTGCGGAAGAAGCTTACCATCTTGTCCTGGCTGGGCTTGGGAATGGCGTGTCCGTCGTCGTAATAAAACTGTTCGGCAGCTTCGGGCGCTCCCAGCAGACTGTAACAACGATTCACTTCCTCATAGCCACGCAAGGCTCCCCAATGGTCAACGAAGTCGAAACGTCCGTCAAGAATCAGGAAAGGCTTTGGCGCATTCATCATCGCCATGTCGGCAATCTCGATGTGCTCGCGTCCTTCGCCCGGAATCCACTGACATCCGTCGCTTGGGCCTTGAGTCTCTAAGGTTCTTTCGCGCGACGAGAAGAACAATCCCACACAACTTGCCTTTACTCTGTCGTCGAGAGCAGCCAGATAAGACGACTGCGTGCCGCCTCCCGAGAATCCATAACAACCAATCTTGTCGCCATCAATGTCCTTACGACTAAGCAGATAGTCAATGGCGCGGCTGTTGTCGAAAAACTCCTGTGCGGCAAGGCTGCTGCCAAGGAGGATGAAGCCCGGAGCAATGAGTGTATGCTCGGTAGTTACGCCACGGGTAAGATTCTTGCCCTGTGCATCGATGGTTTGCTGGCGCTCACCCTGCGAGAAGGGATCGACCACCATGGAGGCAATGCCGTTGACAGCCAACTGCTCAGCACTTCCCGAACCCGTGCCCTTTCCGTCGAGTCCATGTCCGCACATCTCGATGCAGGCAGGAATCTTGCCCTGCACCTTCTCGGGCAGATAAAGATGGGCTGTGACGTAACGGCCTGGCGTACTCTGAAAGACAATCTTCTCGACTATAAAGCCGTTGCCCTTCAACGAGCCCACTACCTTGGTATTGAGTTTGCCACGCTGTGGCATTTCGCCCGCCAACTGTGTAAAGCGACTGCGCAACTGGCTCACATATTGCTGCATGGCTTCCTTCGACTGGCAAGCCTTTTCGAAAGTCTGCTGGCGCTCATAGTTCTGAACGTGTACTGGCAGCATCTCGTAGTTGTAGAGCGAGGTGGCTGTCTTGAACTTCAGGGCCTTGTAAGAGCCCTGAGCCATTGCCACCATACCTGCAAGCACGGCGGCAACCGATAAGAAGAATCTGTTTCTATACATAGTAATATCTTTAACTTCTATAACTTCTGAACTTGACCGAAAAGTCTTGATTTTTACATCTTGACAACCACTTCCATATCGCCCTCGCCTGCATCGAAGGTAAGTAAGCGCAACTTCTCGTCGTACTTCCATCCATCAACAAACTTGCCGGCTACGGTGACGAGCTTAGGCTTCTTATCAAGGTAAACACTTACGCTGTAGTAGTGCGAAACAGGCTTGTAGTTGCCCTTGGGAGTCGTGATGTTGAGTATCCACTCGTTCTGTGCCAGTCGACTCTCCATCTTGGTGACGGCATAAACTCCCTTCTGATAATCGAGCGATTTGCCGTCGTCCTCGTACATCTCATACACCGAATGCTCGGAAGGATAGATGAGCAGCGAGATGTTGGTGTTGGGGCGCTCGTCCACGTACTGCATGGCCTCCTGACGGGGAATGATGGCTCCGCGGCGCAGGAAGATAGGCATGATCTCGATAGGTGTGAGGAACGACTTGTACTGGCGTCCGCTGATACGCTCGCCTGTCCAGAAGTCGAGCCAGTCGCCACCGGGGAAGTAAACAGGACGCGAGAGTGCGTTCTTCACCGTTACAGGACACACCATCATGTCGCGGCCAAACATATACTGGTCTGAAATCTGATAGGTATTGACATCCTGCAGATGATCGTAGAACAAAGGTGTCATCAGCGGACGGCTGGTCTTGTACATATCCCAGGCGCTGGTGTAGATGTAAGGCAGGAGCGCATAACGCAGCGAGTCGTACTGGATGAAGATTTTCTGTGCTTCCTCGCCGTAAGTCCATGGCGCATGATAACGGGGATGATCCATGCCGAAGAGGATGGATACAGGCGAGAACATTCCCATCTGTACCCAGCGCAGATAGAGGTCGGTGTCGTAGGCAGAATACTGCTCGAATCCACCCATACAGTGGCTCCAATAGCCGACACCAGAGAGTCCTATATTAATACCGCCGCGGATGATAGGTTCAAACCACTGCCACTCCGAGCCCCAGTCGCCAGCCCAGATGAAAGGATAACGCTGAATACCTGCATAGCCCTCGCGTGTATGGTCGAAGCCACGCTGTCCGTTGAGCTTGGCAAAGTTCTCATAAGGTGCCTTGGCATAGGCTATAGGGAAGAGGTTGTGGGCAGCCTTCTGCTCGATGTTTGGATTGTTGTAGTTCAGAGCGCTTCCCACATCAGTCTTAAAGAACTTGGCTCCCAGGTCGGTCACTTTCTTGGCAGCATTCTTCCACCACCAGTCCACAGCCTTGTCATCGAAGAAGTTGATGATGGCGTTGGTTCCACCGTCCTGAATGGTGAGTCCCTTCTTCTGTGCTGTGGTGAGCAGATTGTTGCGCTTGCCGTTGTCGACCAGCGAACGAATGTGCAGACCAAACATTGCCACATGATTCTTATAGGCATGGTCGATCATGCCCTTGGGGTCTTTAAACTGATCCTGGAACTCGAAAGTACAGCCTCCGTTGCCCAACTTGGCAAAGAGGCGCCAGGTAGAGTCGAGCCACATCATGTCGAACGGAATCTTTTCCTGACGCAGGCGGTCGATGAGATTGACCACATACGTATCGTTGGCCTTGCTCTCATGATGCCATGTTCCACCGCTGTACGAGCCGATGTGCAGACCATAGGCTGCACGTGGCATAAGAGGCGCCACGCCTGTGAGTTGCTGATAGCTGTGAATCAGAGTCTCCAACTGTTCGCCATAGATGAAATAATAGTCGTTGTCGCCACCAGGTGCCGAGAAACTGTACTTGTCGTTGTTGGTCCATCCCATGTCCCAGTCGTTGGGCACGGCAGTATGGAAGAACACGGCGTAGCCCTTGTTGCTGAGCATCAAAGGCACAGGACAGTAGTTGGCTCTCAGAATGTCCTTGCCGCCAACAGCAGGCTTTGAGCCCCGTCCCAGCTCCACATTGAGGTGAACACGCTGTCCACGCTGGTCGATGCGGTCCATGCGCTCACCGAAACCGAAGAAGTGCTCGTCGGGGTTCATCTTCACCTCATTATATATGCTGTCCTTGCAGCCCGATGTCAACTCCTCGTAGAGCACCTTTCCCGAAGCATCAGCCACCTGTATGCGCCAGGGAGCTTCCTGAATGCTTACCTGCAGCTTGCTGGTCTTTATCTGTTTGCCGTCCACGCTGAAGTCCACCTGCGGGAAGTTGTAGTTGACCACCATCCACTTCTCATTATCGGGCATCTGCTGTGCAGGCACCTTGGTTACACGGAACATGCTTTCCGAACACATCTCGATGCGCATGTTGCCCTGGGACGATGTGTAGAGCACGCTGTTTCCTTTCACTTGCTGTGCATGAGCCGCTGTGGCAAAGGCGCACAGCGACAGGAATGTGAGTTTTAGCTTTAAGTTTTTCATATCTATTCTGTTGTTTTTGTTGTTACGTTATTGATTTCTATTCCAGCCTGCACCACGGCTCCCAGTCCGTGGGCATCGTTGAGCGGAGCCGGTCGGTTGTAGTAGAAGGGCAAGTCGCGGCTGATGCCTGTTCCCATACACACGCCCTTCACCTGTCCTTCAGAGGTTATCTGACTGCAGACAGCCTTCCATCCCTGCAGCGCCACAGAGGCAAACGAGTTGTCGAGCCAGCCCTTGTTCACACCATGCGCAATGGCTGCGACAAACATGGCTGTGCAGGAAGTTTCGGGATAAGAGTCAGGCTTGTCGAGCAACTGGTGCCACATGCCCTGTGCGTCCTGATAGGCGATGATGTTTTCCACTCTTTTTCGGAACAGCTTCAGCAATCTGTCTCGCAGCGGATGCTCTTCGGGCAATCTGTCGAGCACGAGAGCCTGTGCTAAGAACGCCCATCCGTTGGCTCTTCCCCAGTGGGCGGTGCCGTGGGCATGGGTCGTGTCGTAATAGAAACAATGCCAATAGAGGTGCTTGTCGTTGTCGAAGAGCAGACTGTCGAAAATCAACACCTGTTCTGCCGCTCTCTGCAGTAAGTCGGACGATGCACCCTTGCGGCTTCCCTGATGAGCCAGGAAAGAAGAACACATATACAGGTCGTCGAGCCAGAGAGTTCGCTCTCCTACCTTTCCCCGGCAGTAAATGCCTGTTTCGGGAATACGCTCCTGCTGAGTAAGAATGTAATGGCTTATCTTGTCGAGATAATTCTCGTAACGTTGGTCTTTGTATCGTCGTGCCAGCTCGGAGAGGGCTGCGCCCATAGCTCCGCAGTCGTCGAGGCTCGACATGGAGAAGAATCTGCGCCACGCATTGTCGCGCACGCCCGATTCGTATTCTTTCTTGAGTTGTCGCTGTATTTTTGGATTGAAATAAAAGTCAAAGTTCTCTTTGACAAACTGCTCATACTTCTTTTCACCTGCCGCATCGGCAAGATTGAGCATCGCCACTCCGAGCACACCATTCACGTATCTCCATTCCTGATAATAGCTGTCGATGTGAGAGTGTCCGTCCTGTGCCTTTGACACGTTGTGGTTGTGATGGCTCAGCAGATAATCTGCCACCCGCTTCGAGACATCGAGCGGAGCATCCTGCGCCATAATTCCGGCTGCAAAGGCAAAACTGCAAATAAGAGTAAAGACTGCTTTCTTCATGAGGCTTCCCGGTTTTTAAGTGGTTTGAAAATATTGCTGTTGGAACAAATTGTTGTCCCTGGAACAATTCCTGCGGAAGTAGATTTTAAGAAAAGGCCCCTCCGCTTCTCACGAGGCAGAGAGGCCTGCGTTTTGTGTTAATATATAACTAAAAACCTACCGTTAATTCTTTATTTCAATTCAAGTTTCGCAAGCGAGGGAATTGGTAGAAGCTAAAGCAGTTGTCACTCCCGTCGGTCGTTAGAAGTTAAAGCCAACAGCCTTTTTGGTTGAATATTTAGCTGTAAAGCATATGGCTTTAACTTCTCTAACTTCTTTAACTTCTCTAACTTCCCCCATTTGCGAAAGTTCGGTTATTTTAATATCCGTAGTTGTTGATCAATGCGTTGTTAGACGCGTTGATGTCTGAGTCGAATATAGGCCAGTACTGACGGGAGTCAGGATCGTTGGCAAAATAGTTGACCAGCATGTTGTCCTTTACTGTGGCAGACACGAAGTCGTAGTCGAGTCTTGTCCAGCCTTCGCCAGCAGGAGCTGCTGTCTCACCCTTAGCCAAGCCATAGTACTCCAACTTACCAGCAGCATTGGTGCGTGTGTAAACCACTGTAGGCACGTCAGCATACTTGCCTGTGCGGTCGCGCAGCGCTCTCATATCGGTCACGGTCTGTCTTACGGCTGTACCGAGCAAGTTCCAGCGAATGAGGTCCTGCTTGCGCAGCATCTCGCCAGGGAATTCGAGAAGGCGCTCCTTCTGGATGGCCTTCAGCATGTCGGCCTTCGAGCTGATAGCGTTGACATAAGCCTCTACGTTGGCAGGGCGGTCGGCTACGGCAAAGGCACGGTTGCGAACCTCCTTGAGGTAAGGCTTGGCTGCATCAGGGCCTTCCAGCTCGTTGGCTATCTCAGCTGCCATCAACAGGATGTCGGCGTAGCGGAGCACGGGCAGGTTCACACCGTCGTCGTTGGAAGTCACCGTACGGGTCATACGTTCATAGTCGTACTTGCCGAAGTTGAAACTTGGAGCAGAAGCATCGTTGTCACCCAACTTGGCCATTGTGTAGCCGTTGTTGTACTTGTAAGGCACGCAGTTCACGTCGCGGCGCTGGTCTGCATTGTCGTACTCATAGTAGAGTGTAGGCGCGGGAATGTTCTGTCCGCCATAGTTGGTCTTGCTCAAGTGTGGACTCTTCGACTTGTGGTAAACACCAAAGTGATAGAAGAATCGTCCACGTCCGTCGTTGAATGGAATCTCGAAGATAGACTCTTTGTGTGAGCCTTCGATGGTGATGACGTCAGTAGCGAGGTCGTTCCAGAACTGCTCGTAAGTGGCGTCGAGTGCGAGACCACTCTCTCTGATGACGAGTTTCAGGTCGTCGTAAGCCTCCTGCAGCAGGGCTGTGCTGGTGAGCTCAGGATCGTTGCTGCGGCGCACCTCATAAGTAGTAGGATTGTCGAGCGAGGTAGGACGCTGGCTGTAACCCTCAGCCATGAGGATGAGTCGTGCGCGAAGACCCAATGCAAATGCCTTGTTCACACGCTCGGTAGTCTTGGTGCGCTCAGCCTTTCCCGGCCAAGGCAGATAGCCTGCAGCCTCTTTCAGGTCGGCAATAATCTGCTTGTAGATAACGTCGCGGTCAGACTTGGGAAGGTAGATGGTGCTCGGCTTTACCGATGAGAATCGGGCAGGCACGTCGCCCCAGGCACGAATGAGGTCGTAGTAGTACTGTGCACGTAGGGTGAGCGACTCGCCTAAGAGATAAGCCATGTCGGCATTGCTCTCAGGATTGCCATAGGCGCGTATTCCCTCGATGCAGCAGTTGGCAGCCTCAATGCCATTGAAGAAGCCTGTAAAGGCGTTAGGATCTTTTCCTGAAGCCATCCAGTTGTTGGCAGAGAAGGCGCTGTAAGTGCAGAGCGAGGTCTTGTTGTCCGACGAAGGCTGCGCCATGTCGAAGTAGCACTCGGCGTCGGTATTCATACCATAGTAAGGCATGTAGCGTGCACGGTGAGAATTGGTGGCGGCAAACCAGCTGTAGATGCCGATGACCGTATTCTCGGTTAGCGGGGTGTTAGAGAACACCACCTTGTCTTCATATTCTGACTTGCTTTCTACGTCCAAATAGTCGTTGCACGACATGAGTGTAGCGCCAGCCAACAGGGCTGTAAATACATATTTTATTTTCATAACGATGTTTCCTTTAAGTGTTTTTTAGAATGTAAGATTAAGACCGAAGATGAACTGACGGCTTCTTGGATAAGCCGAGTAGTCTACGCCTGGACAAACCAGCATGTTGCGGCAGCAGTCCACCTCTGGGTCCATACCACTGTAACCGGTGATACAGAAAAGATTTGAAGCGGTAAAGTAGAGACGCAGGTTCTGAACATAGATTTTCTGCATCCATGTCTTAGGCAGTGTGTAGCCCAAGGTAAGTGTAGAGAGACGGAGGAATGATCCGTCCTCGATAGCCCAGTCGGTGAGCACAGCCTTTGTTGTGTAAGGCGACCACATCGTGGTGTTCTTGTTCATCTCGGCGAGCTTGGCTGCGTCGTTGATGAAGTTGCCGTTCTCGTCTACGTTGGTCCAGCGCTTGCCGCTTGCCATCGTGGTGTTGAGGTTGCGCCAGATACCGCCACGTGTAGAGGTCTGGTCTATCTTGTCGGCGTTGTAAACATCGTTGCCAATGCTGTAAGAGAAGTCGGCGTTGAAGTCGAATCCGTAGGCACGTGCACCGATAGAGAATCCACCTACAGCCCATGCGTTGGCATCGCCAATCTCGAACTTGTCGTCATCGCTGATAGTTCCTGAACCGTCCTTGTCGAGGAGCTTCATGGTACCAGGGCGTACTGTGCCCACAATACCGCTGGCATCAGCCACACCTTCCTTCAGTTTCCACTTTCCTGCGGCAGCATCGTAGCCCTCGAAGTCGTCCACCTCGTAGCGTCCTGTTCCTGCCAGCTTATAGCCGATGATAGTTCCTACAGGCTTTCCTGGCTTCACTAAGTAGTCGGAGCCAATTTCTGTACTTGCCCAGTAAGAAGGCTTAGAGTATGAGTCCATGCTTCCGAGGCTCACTACCTCGTTGGTGTTATGACCAAGTGTGAACGAGAAGTTCAGACCGTAGTTCTTGGTGTTGATGGCATCGTAGTTCAATGTCAACTCGAAACCAGAGTTCTTGGTCTCGCCCACGTTCTGGAACTGCGTGTTGTAGCCGCTACCTGTGATCTGCATCTCCATGAGCAAGTCTTTCACGTTGTTCTTGTACACCTCGAACGAACCGTTGAGCTTGTTGTTGAAGAAACCGAAGTCAATACCCAGGTTGAGTGAATGTGTGGTTTCCCACTTCAGGTCAGGGTTGCTCATTATGGTGCCCGTAGTGAGCCATGAGTTCTGCAGGTGCAGCCAAGAGCTCTCCTTGATAGAATAGGTTCGTTTGGGCTGTCCTGAAAGAATGTTGTTGTTACCCGACACACCATAGCTCAAGCGCAACTTCAGGTTGCTCAGCCAGTCTTGTGTCGACTTCATCCAAGGCTCCTCGATAATGCGCCATCCGGCTGCCACTGATGGGAAGTAGCCCCAGCGGTTGTCCTTAGAGAACTTGCTTGAACCATCGGCACGCAGAGTGGCGGTGAGCAGATAGCGGTCCAAGAGACTGTAGTTGGCACGTCCGAAGAACGACACCATCTTATCGTCTGGATAGTAGTACTCATTGGCACGTGTAGGAGTGCCCTGTGCAGAGAAGTGGAAAGCCATGTCGGCATCGTAGAATGTAGGGAGTCCCTCCACGCGTGTCGTTGTCTTAGTCTCACGGCTTACGATGCTCTCCTGTCCCACCATGAGGTTCAGGCTGTGAATCTTTGGCAGAATCTTTGAGAAGTCGTACTGCAGGGTGTTGGAGTTGCGCACGGCGCGGCGGTTCACCTGGGAACGTTCAGTAAGCGGCATGTTCTTGTATTCTGCCAGGGTGTTGGCCTGCGACTCATAGGTAGTAGAGCCTGCAAAGTAACGGAAATCGTTGTTGTAGATGTCGAGACCTACGTCTGTACGGAAAGTAAGCTCGGGCAATATCTTCCATGTGAAAGCTCCGTTCATGTTGAAGTTCTCACGAACACGCTTCTTGTAGTTGTCGTTGAGGGCTGTGATGGGGTCTTCCAGTCCGTCGTCGATGTTGCTCTCGTCGAAGAGAAGGCTTCCTGAGCCCGTCAGTGGCGACTGCATCACAGCGTGGCGGATACGGCCGAAAGAGCCTGAAGACTTAGAGCTTTGGTCACCGGTAGCGTCGCTCTGTCCGTCGCCGTTCACCTTGGTGCGTGAGTAACGGGTAGAGAACTCGAGCTTGGTCTTCTTGTTGGGCTCATAGTTGAGCTTGAAGTTCAGGTTGCTGCGATAGAAATCAGAGGTGAGCAGAATGGCTTTCTCCTTCATATAGTTGTATCCTGCTGTGAAGCGCAGTTTCTCCGAACCTCCCGAGATGTTGACATTATGGCTGAACACGTTGCCGGTGCGTCCGTACACCTCGTCCTGCCAGTCGGTAGTCTTCATCGAGTTCACGACATTGGGTATGTTGTCCCATCCGCCGAGCACCTGCTGGTACTTGCCGGCGTTGGCACCTGTGGAGAGGCTCGAGAGTTCGTACTGCCACTTCAGATAGTCTTCCACTCCCAGCACATCGAACTTGTCCTCAGCCTTCTTGAAGCCCACGTAGGCATTGTAGTTCACGGTCACCTTGCCTGCCTTACCGCTCTTGGTGGTGACGAGCACGATACCGTTGGAACCACGGCTACCGTAGATGGCGGTAGAGGAAGCGTCCTTCAGCACGTCGATGCTCTCGATGTCGCTGGTAGGAATGTCGGAGATGCTGCTGACGGGGAAACCGTCTACTATATAAAGAGGTGTGTTGTCGCCAGTGATAGAACCACCACCACGCACGCGGATGATGACCTCAGCGTCGGGGTTGCCCTCAGGCATGGTGACGCGCACACCAGCCAGCTTACCCTGCATGGCCTCAACAGGCGAAGCCACAGGCACCGACACGAGTTCTGTGTTGCCTACCGAAGAAACCGAACCCGTCACGTCCTTGCGCTTTACGGTTCCGTATCCGATAGCCACCACTTCGTTAAGCATGTTGGAATCTTCCTTCAACTGGACAGTCATCTTGCCTTCCTTGGCAATGATCACTTCCTTCTTGTAACCCACATAAGTGATTTCGAGTTGTTTTCCTTTCGGAACAGAGATAGAGTAATTACCGTCCATATCGGTCACTACTCCCACAGAAGTGCCGGGAATCCTTACGCTTGCGCCAATAATTGGTTCACCAGCCTCGTCAGTTACTTGTCCGCTAACGGTGACGCTTTGCGCCAGCACTCCTAACGGGAAAAGAAGCATCAGCAATAGTACCGAACACTTCTTCATAAAAATAATCGCTACTTTTCTCATAGATCTTTACTATTAGTTTTTAAATATTTGAAGTAGAATGTCGGGGGCAAAAGTAGCCAAATTCCCCCGACATGAGTGGTAAAAACGTCCCAAATGTTCGGTAAAAACGTTTCAAAGCCCGTTTTTCTGCCTATATTCAGACGGACTGACACCCATTGCCGCCCTGAAGCACTTGCCAAAGTAGTTCTGATCGCTGAAACCGCAGCGATAGGCGATTTCCTTCACAGGAAGGTCGCTGTGATGCAACAGCGCCACGGCACGGTTCATGCGTGCCTTGTTGATAAACTCCTTGGGCGCCACACCCAACAGGCTCTTCAGTTTGCGGTTCAGTCCCGACTTGCTGACGTTCAGCTTAGCTGCCAGCTCGGTCACACTGAGGTCGGAGTTGTCGATGTGCTGTTCCACAAACTCCACCACGCATTGCATGAAGCGCTGGTCTTCATCGCTCAGGCTCTCCTCACCAACGCTGCGGCTGTCGGCTTGCAAGGGCTGTTGAACATCGGCAACAGCCGCTTCCTCTGCCATTGTCTCCGCAGTTGCCGTTTCTATGGTTGTCTTTTCCGCAGCTATCTTTTCAGCAGTTGTCTTTTCTGCTGTTGTCTTTTCTGCAGTTTCCTTTTTCTCAGCAACCTTGGCTTCCACCTCAACAGCAGTCTTGTCTGCCCCAGCAGCCTTGACAGCCACGACGAGGTGTTTCTCCTTGTCGTATCTCTCCATCAGGTCGAGATACTGCCCCAAGAGTTCCCTCTGCTTGCGGTGGGAGGCGCGAATTGTCCTCGTCACATACACCACGGTATAGATAAACAACAGCGCCAACAGCACATACAGCACCTTGGCGGTAGTGGTCTGCCAGATGGTGGGTTTCACGCAGATCGTCACCACTTTCACGTTGCCCGCCCATTGTCCTGTGGGCAGTTTCGACTCCACCCGCAACGTGTGCGTACCGGGCGAAAGGTTGAGCAGCGTCACCGTGTGGCTGTTCTCCAAGGTATTCCATACGCCGTCGTCCAACTGGAACCTATAGCTTATCGACTGGATGTTGGCATAGTCGATGGCAGCAAACTCTATCTTCACATTGCGCTCCGTCTCATCGAGACAGATGGTGTCGCGGGCGCTCACCGCCTCCATCATCTCGCCTTCTTCCACCGACACCCTTGTCAGTACGATGCGTGGCGCCTTGGTGCGCTTCGTCAGCAGGTCCATATCCATCAGCACCAGTCCGTCCATCAGTCCCATGAGCCATTTGCCGCCTTTCCATCTCAGGGGCTGCGCATCCGAGAAGATCAGCTCATCAGTCCATGTGCGGTGGTTGAAATAGAGCGATAGTCCATGTTCCACGTCCACGCCCGTCAAGTCGTTGGTGCCCACAAACCACATACATTGTCCATACGCGAAAGCCGACAAGAGGAAATCCTCCGGCAAATCGCGCCTGTCGAAGTGTCTGAAGTCCACATCTTTGCTGACCAGCGAAATGCCGGGCGCCACCATGTTCAGTCCGCTGCCCTCGGTACAGATATAGAGTCTGTTGGCTCTGTCCTCCGCCATAAACATGACGGCAGAACAACTCAGGCTGCCGTCTCTTCCACCCTCACGCTCGTGCAGAGTGAAGTGCAGTGAGGCTGGACTGGCGGCAGTAAGCTTCGTGGCGAACAGTCCAAGCGTTGTGCCCACCAGCAGCTCGTCACGATGGCTGATATATATCATTCTCACCCCCAAGTACTTGCCAGTCATGTCGTCATGAGAGAGGACGATGGGCTGGCACCTCCAACTCTTTCCCGAAGGGGTAATACAGAACAGCCCATGGTTCAGCGTTGCCACCCACAGCCTGCCCCATCGGTCTTTCTGCAGTGAGTAAACATGATGGGTTGTCTCCCTACTACGGATTACAAGCGCTATTCGGCTGATGTCGTAGCTGCCGTCGGCACGGGGCGACAGATGCAGCAGTCCACCGGGTTTGCATCCTAACCATAAGCTGCCATCCTCGTCCTGCAACATCGTGTACACAGCCGACCGGAAAGGAGTCTTCTCGCCATGCAGTCGGCCGTCGGATCCAAGAAATCCCAGCAGTTTCAGGTTCTCGTCGTAGATTCTCACCGAGGCATCGTCGCGCGAGCACACCCATATCCGTCCCATGCGGTCGCGGAAGAGCGCCCTCACCTGACATCCTGGCTGCCTCAACAGCCACGTAGCATAACACGGCTTGCGGTAGCTCATCTTCACACCCAGAGAGTCGACAGCCCACTCCACTCCGTCGGCTGTCGTCAGTCGCCTCTTGCCCTGCTCGGGGAAGCCCCATTTGCGCAGCGCCCTGTTCCAGGAGAGATGACAGTCGTCAAACTGTCCCGTGCGGATGTCGAAGACTACGCAGCAGTCTTCCACATTACAATATATATAAGGATCGCGAATACGAAAGTCCTTGATGCGGTTCACGCCCACCGAGCACCCATCGCCCGACTTTGGTTTGAACGACACGAAGCTGTAGCCGTCGTATCGGCTCAGTCCGTTCCATGTTGCCACCCAGATCATTCCCTGTCTGTCCTGTACAAGGCCCGTCGCGTGATGGTGCGCCAGTCCGTCGAGCTCGTTGAGCCTTCTCTCTGTAACGCCCTGCTTCGCCCAAGCCCCGCCGTCCTGAAGGGTCGGCACAGCCTCAGCGACGTGGCTCGACAAACAGCAAATCCACATCAAAAAATATCTTATTATTCTATTTTTAGTCATCTGTGCAATGGTAGATTAGTCATATTGCGTGCAAAAGTAAGAAATAATAGTCAGAAAAAGAAATCAAATCCAAAGTTTTTATTTAACTTTGCAAAAGATTAGCTGATATAAAAAACATAAAAACAATGAAAATAGCAGTATTCTGTTCAGCAAACGCCCATATTGACAGCGACTACTTCCGTCTCACAGAAGAGATGGGCAAGTGGATGGCAGAGCAAGGGCACGACTTAGTTTTCGGCGGCTGCAACATCGGACTGATGAACACCATCGGCAAGGCAGTCAAGGCGCATGGCGGCAGAGCCATAGGCGTAGTTCCCACCATCGTAGAGCGAGGCGGCAAGACTTTTCCCGACCTCGACGTAGAGATTCCCTGCGACAATCTCAGCGACCGCAAGGACTTGCTGCTCTCTCAGAGCGACATCGTCGTGGCGCTCCCTGGCGGCATCGGCACTCTCGACGAAATCTTCACCGTTGCTGCCTCCCACACCATCGGCTATCACAGCAAAAAGGTGATTCTCTACAACATGAAGGGGTTCTGGAACTCCACCATCGCCCTCCTCGACGACATGGCTTCGCAAGGAATGATTCGCGGCAACTGGCACGACTACATCGATGTGGCTGCCAGCCTCAGCGAGTTGCAGCAAATGGTGGAACAATGATAAATGCGGGATTGAGCAATCAACTCAATCCCGCATTTCCTTTATAATAAGTAAGTCTTAATCCCATGATGTCCAGGGATTGTAGGGCTTGGCATCACCCCACACAGTGCCGGTTTCATCTTCCGAACCGCCAGTAGTGGTGTCGGAACCCAAGTTGCCCACCGTTTCGCCACTGAACTTGACTACGGAGCCACCGTTCAACAGAGGTTCACCTTCTACGCTTTGAACTCTTATGAGAGGTTGTTGATATTTTTTCTTCATGATTGCAATGATTTACTTTTTAACGAATTTCTTGCCATTAACGATATAAACGCCCTTGGCAAGAGTGGAAAGAGAATTGCCAACCTGCTGACCACTGAGGTTGTAGACTGCGGCAGGAGCAACGGATGCTGGCGTGAGCGATGCTCCGTCCACCTGCTGGATGGAAGAAACTACGCCATTGCGGTCGACGAGACAGATGCCGATATTGCCCTTGGCAGATGATGGACTTGATGGCTTCTGCTTGAAATAACCATGGAATCCCTTGAGTCCGTACTTCTTGCCTTCAGAACACTTCACGAAGGTATTGTTCTGAATGATGTAGTCGCCAGGAGCGATGAAAGCTGAGTTTTCAGCCGTGCACTGTTGCTTATACAGCGTTCCCGTGAAATAGAAATCATCGTAGGTACACTTCTCGAACTTGGCGTTGTCGCCGTGATTATAGTTGCCGTCGAAAAATCGGCCATCACCCGTATTTCCCATACGTCCTTTCGCTTCTTCTGCTGTGTATTCTTTGTACATCTTGCCGCCGTGGTCGTCGGGGAAGTCGCCATCGTAATTGAGTTCGACATCCTTGAAAGTATAGACTCCTCCATTGGCATTGGCGTTGTCGATGTCTTTCTGCGTCATTCTGATGAGGAGAGGCTCAAACTCATCGAGCGGATCAGTGTCGTAGCTGGCGTACTTCAGGAAATAGAAGGTACTGTTGTC